>JAEEGK010012615.1_pt1 | contig 19169 bp, 10 predicted proteins | sample 8958771 | NCBI WGS metagenome assembly JAEEGK01 (sample SAMN16246547, study PRJNA631951) | gut metagenome | biome: gut microbiome; feature: rumen; material: SC-attached | host: Bos | place: Iran: Karaj | collected 2018-10
TATACATAAATGATAATATATTATTTAATTCCATACATTTAATCTTTTAAATATTGGAAAATATGATTTAAATAATAATCTTTCTTTTAATTCACTATTATTTATTTTTTGAACTATTTCTCTAAAAATTTCTCCTTTTAAAACATAAAAAATTGAATCTTTTAATATTTGTACTTTAATATTATTTTTCTTCTTTTCTATTAATGCTATTTATTCAAAAATTTTATCTTGAATATAATTATTTTTTATTCCTAAATTATTTAATAATTCTACTTTTCCTTCTTTTTATTATTTAAAAAGAATCTATTGATTCTATTTCTGAGTTTATTGGATATTTTTTTATTTCTATTTTCTCCATTATTTGATTTATTGTTTCTGTATTTTATCTTTAAATAAAAAATGTTCAGATAAATTTTTTTTGACTGATATTTTCTTATATCACTTAATTCTCCTTTTAATCTAACATTCATTACACTTTTTTCTTTTTGTCAATAATTTTGGATTTATTCCTTTATTTTTTTAGTGATGAGGAAATATTATTTGAATTTGAGGTTGTAAATACATTTTTATTATTTTTGATAATGTTAATATTTCTTTTTTTGATGTTTTTATCATTGAATTTGGCTCTTCTGTCATATCATTATTTTTTAGATTGGTTTAAATTTTATAAACTTCTTTTTCTATAATATTTAATTATATATATATAAAATTACCTTTATTAAGAGGAGAACACTCCATTTTGTAAAATTGAAATTAAAAAAATATAATAATAAACCTAAAATAAAAAAAAATAAATATAATTTTTTAAAGATTAAAAAAAGGAAAAAAAGGGAAAAAAAAATGAATTAAAAAACCATAATTATAAAATCAAAAGAAACATTAAAATTAAAATTTTTATTCATTTTTTTTAATAAATAAATGAATTCTTTATATTAAAATTATTTAAATAATTTGAATGAATATTTAAAGATTTAATAAATCGAAATATTATATAAAAATTTAAAATAAATAAAAAAATAAAAACAAATGTTAAAAACAAAAGTTATTTTATATAGGAGAAGATAAAGTTGGAAAAACAAGTTTAATAAACCGATATGTAGAAAATTCCTTTTCAGATGAATTCTTAATAACATTAACAGGTGATAAAGTATCAAAAGAAGTAGAAATAAACAATAGCAAAATTAATTTAGAAATATGGGATACATTAGGAAATGAACAATTCAGAGCATTGAATACAATATTGATGAAAAATTCAAAAATTGCAATTTTAGTTTATGATATAACAGATAAAAAATCTTTTAATGAATTAAGTTATTGATATAATCAAATAATCAATACAAATGATAAAGATGATATTATTATAGGTGTTGCTGGGAATAAAAGTGATAGATATGAAGAACAAGTAGTTCCTACTGAAGAGGGACAAAAATATGCTGATAAAATTAATGCTATATTTAGAGAAACTAGTGCAAAGGATCATGAAAGTATAGAAATTTTATTCAATGAAATTTTAAAAGTATTTATTGAAAAAGAAAAAATAAAAATAATGATAAAGAAGAAGCGAGTAAAACTAAACAAAAAATTAGTTTTGATTTAGATATAAAAAAATCTAAAAAAAGAAAAGATGAGCATTGTATTGTTAAAATGGAATTAATGAAAGAAAATATTTGGAATAAATTTAAAAAAATAAATATTTTAAGTTCAAATGAATATAGTTCATATTATAAAGTAAAAAATATTAATACAGGAAATTATTTTGGAGTTAAAGAAATAAATAAACAGAAATATAAAAAGTTATATAATTATGATATTTCAATTAATAAAACAAATATAAAATATTTAGAAAATGAAATTAAATTTGAAAATTATTATTATGAAACAGAAGAATATTTATATTTAATTATGGAATTAGGAATATGTAATTTAAAAGAATATTTAAATATAAGAAAAGATAAATTATCAATTGAAGAAATAAAAGATATTTTATTTCAATTAAATAAATATCTTAAACAAAATAAGTGTTTAAAATTATCTCATATTTTATTATCTTCTAATAATTTAAATTCTTTAGAAATCAAAATATTAAATTATTCAAAAATAATAAATAAGAAAGAAGAATTAATTGAAATTAATAACTTAGGAAAATTAATACATTATATATTATTTAAACAATATCCTAATGATATATTATTAAAAGTAAAAAATGAAAATTTAAATAATTTATTAAATGAAATATTAAATAATAAAAGTTATTCATGGAAAGAATATTTTAATCATCCTTTTTTTAATGAAGAAAAAGAAAAGAAATATGAAAATAATTTTAATTATTTATGTGAAAAGCATTCATTATTATTTGATTCATATTGTGATACTTGTGAATATAATATATGTCCTTCATGTTTAAATCAACATCATTCACATAAAATTATTCCATTTGAAGATATACAATTTAATCAATCAGAATTAAATCAAATTCAAAAGTCAATTAAAAAATTTGAGGATTATATTAAGAAATTTAAAAATTATTGTGAAAAAAAGAAAGATAATTCTATTTATGAAAATAATATTAATAATAATTATAAAACAAATTATATTAAACAATTAAATTATTTAAGTGATTGTGTGTCAATTCATAATTCAATAAATTTTTTTGATATTTATGATATTGTATGTGAATATGATATTAAAAAAGGAAAAAAAGATAAAGATGATTATTTAAATCAAATAATAATAAATTCTTTTGAAGAAGCAAAAAGAAATCATTCTTGGATAAAAGAAGGAACAAATAATGAAAATGAAATAAAAGAAAATTGTGAATTATATTTAAATAATAACAAAATAGATTTTTGTTATAAATATAAATTTGCAAAAGATGGAAAATATAAAATTCAAATATCTAAATATATTATATATTGAAATAAATTTTTTATGAATTTGAAATATATAAAAATTAAAAAATAAAAATAAATATTATTTTATTTGCGAACTTTTAATTTCTTCATTTTCATTACTTTCATGATAACTCATACTCATACTCATTCCTAAATTTACATTCACTTTTTTTTCTAATTTTGACTTCATTTCTTTTAATTCATTTTCACGTAAACCACAATTATTAAATTCACATTTTTTAAAATTTCTTAATATTTTAGAATAAAAATCATAAAAAGGTTTTAAAGTAAAATTATTATTATTTAAACATATATAATTTAATGTCCTATTATCATTAATTGCTTTTGATAAAATTTTTATATGATTATCATTTAAATTATTTGAATCTAAAATTATTTTAATTAATATTTTATTATTTTTCAAACAAGGAATAATTGATTCAAATTCTTTCATATAATTTCCTATTTCATTTTCTGATAAATTTATTTCTATTAATTTATTATTATTTTGAAATCCTTTAAATATTAAATTTATTTTTTCACCTATTTTACAATTTTTAAGTGAAATTTTTTGTAAATTTGATTTAGTCATTAATAAATCTTTAATTAATTCAACATATTCTTTAAAATTATTATTATCTAAAATTATTTGTTTAAGAGAGTTATTTTTTGAAACAAATTCTTTTAAACTTTTTAATGAATTTTCTCCTAAATTATTTTCTGAAAAATCAATAGAAATAACTTTAGATTTATTATTACTTAAAGAAAAAATAACTCCTTCATCAGATAAATTATTATTTTTTAAATCAATAGTATTAATAGAACTATAATTACAAATTAAATCAGAAATATAATTTCCTCCTTCTTTAGAAATATTATTATTTTCAAAAGATAAAATTTCTATTTTTGATTTTGATTTTTTAATTAAAAAATCTATCAAACTTTTTAATCCTTCATTACAAATATAATTTCCTCCAATAAATAAGGAAGTTAAATTATTATTTGATTTAAAATAATTACATAAAGGTAAAATTCCTTTTTTTTCCATTCCATTAAAAGAAATATCTAAAATTTTTAATTTTGAATTTTTATTATTTATTAAACATTGAATTAAAAAAGCTATTCCTTGAATTCCTAATAAATTATTAGATAAATTTAAATGTATTAAATTAATATAAGTTAATAAATATTTTTCTGCATAATTTAATCCATTTTTACTTATTTGATTAAAAGATAAATTTAATGATTTTAAATTAGGACAATTTAATAATGAATTAAATAAATATTTACATGATAAATCATCAATTTTATTATTACTTAAATTTAAATGTTCTATATTATAAAATTTATTTTGAATTAATTGAGAAAGTGTTTTAATATGATTTAATTTAAAATTATTAGATGATAAATTCATTGATATTAATAATTTTCCTTCTATATAAATTAAAACTTTAGATAAATAAAATAATCCATCTTCCATATTATTTGTTATTGAAAGTTCTTTTATTTTTAAACTTTCTTTTTCATTATATTTTGCATCAATTAATCCTGTAAAAATTGCATTTTTTTCATATGAATTTAAATTATATTTTTTTATTAATTTTTTAAGTAATTCTAAATTATTTGCGATAAATTCTTGAATGTTTATTTTATTAAAATCTATTTTTGAATTTATACTTTCTATTTCTTTATTATTTTTTTTTTCAGTTTCATCATTATTATTATTATTATATAAATAATAACTTACTCCATATTTAATATTTGTTTTTTTCTTATTTATATTTCTTAAATTATCACTTACTAAAATAATTTTTTCATCATCATTTTTAACAATAAATTCTTTTCTCAATTGAATATATTTTTTGAATAGAGAAGAATTAATTATTACATTTTTTATTTTTGAATGTATATTAAGCAAAATAAAAATTTCTTTAATATTTAAAAATTGAATTAAACATTCAATAATTTTACTTTTACTAATATCTAAAGATTTTTTATTTAAATCATGATGTTTTTTATTTTGTTTAGTATGTGTTTTCCCTTTATTCATTTTTAAATTATAATAATTTACAAAAATTTAAAAAAATAATTAAAGATAAAAAATTAATAATAAAAATGAAACAGAGTAAAAGAGAAAGTTTATCTTTAATTCAATCAAAAAGTACAATAGAACGTAAAAAATCAAAGAGAAAAAAAGTAGATGATAAAAAAATAATAGTAAGAGAACAAACATCAGAAATATTATCAAGAGCTTTTAACATTGCAGAATTTCATTATATTCATAAAAAAGATCAAAAAAAATTTGAAAATAGAGAAGTTCAAAAAGAAACAATTTTTATTTCTCCTGATGAAATATTTCAAGGTAAAATTAATCAAAATGATAATTTAAATTGGAATTTCATTTCAAAAACTTTTAATAAAATTTTAACTATTGAAGAAAATGGAATTTTAACTTTTTCTTCTTTTGATAATTTAGAATATAAAAAAATAAATTTGAATAAAATTTATGAAAAAGATTCAAAAATAATTTCTTGTGAATTATATGAAAATAATACAACTCCAGAAAGTAAATTATTATTACTTTATAATAATTTTAATTTTTGTATTATTGATTTATTTTATTTAAATATTAATGATGAAAACAATGAAGATGATTATATTAGTTTAGAAAATGCAAAAGGAATTTATTTTAATTTTAAACCTTATTTAAATATTCCTAATGATGATTATTTTGAGCCTGATTTTTCAAATGGAATGAAACTTTTAATTTTTCCTTCTAGTTTAAATACTGTTAATAATTTAATTGTTTTAAATTTTTCACAAATTGCAAGTCGAATTATTATTTTCGATTATTTATCTAATGTTATTGTTGGTAATTATGTTGTTAATTTAGAAAATAGTTTTAATATTAATAAAGATTATGTTAATAAAATTAAATATGTTATGAAAATTTTCTTTGAAAAATCTTGGTCTTTGGAACAATATAATTTTTTCAAAAATTTATTTGAGAAAATTAAACAAAATAAAAATGATTTTAATTTATATAAAGAATTGACAAAATTATTATTATCAAAAGATGATGATATGAATAAATATGGAAAATATAATTCACAATCATTAATGTATAATAATGATTTATTTGAAGAAGATAAAAAATATCAATTATTATATCAAAATATAGCATATATAGTTTCTTATTCATTGTCAAATCCTACTGTAATAATAAATGCATTTAAAATTTTAGAAAAATTAATGGATATTTTAAATAAATTAAATGAAATTTCAAATGGTTATAATAATAATTTAAATGAAAAAAATAAATTATTTAAATATCAAAAATTATTCCATTATTGTTATAGTAGACAAATAAATTTAGAAGAAGCTTTTAAAGAAAATGATCATTATCATACTGGTTTATTACCTAAAGATATTATAATAAGTATTTTTAAAAATTGTCCTATTGGTTTAACTGATGAAGATTTAAATGATATATTATCTGATTATTTCATTTTTGATGATAATAATAATTATATGTATAATTATTTATTATTATTAGAAGAACTTCAAATTATTCAATTTTATTTCTCTACTTCACATAATTTAATTCCCAATGATAAATTTCAATATGGGTTTTTTACAAAAAGTGAAGGAAAAATATATGAATCTGAAGATATAGAATTTAAAAGAAGAAGTTCTTATCATTTTATTAATTTAGAAGATGATGATTTAGATGAAAAATATAAAAAACTAAGTTTTAAGAAAAAAAAAACATTCTATTCTCTTAAAGAACAAGAAAATCATTTTGATATATTAATTCAAATTATTATTAATTCTTGTTATAATACTGAAATGATTGATATTGTTTATTTAACTAATATGAATGTTATGTTTGGAATAAGTCCAATCGATAAAAATATATCAATATTCAAATTAAAAACTAGATTTTCTTTCAATGAAAAAAATTTAGAAAAAATTGGAAGTATAAATTTAAATTCTTATTATGAAATTTCTCCTCAATTTTTATATTATATGCCAGGTAAAAATTTATTAATAAGTCAAAGAAATACACAACAAGGAAGTGATTTAATAGTAATTGATATTTTCAATGATATATTTAATACATATAAAGAAAATAAATATTATATCGATATTTCAGCTAAGAATATAAAAAGTAATATTATATTAAAAAAGGATGATAATAATCAACCATATTATATAAATAATATTTATTATTTAGAATCAAATGAACTTTTAATTGTTAAATGTAATGATTGTATTAAAATAATAAATCCAAAAAGTACTCAATATGAATTGAGTTATGAAATTGAATTAGAAAATAAAAGTGAAAAAAATCCTTTTGATACAATATTAAAATCAGTATGTGAATATCCAAGTGAGAAAACAGGAGAATCACCTTATAATATTGTTAAAGAAATACAATTAAATGAAGAAAAACCAATAAAACAAATATTAACTTTTACAATTGGAGATAAAGTTTTAGGAAATAAAAAACCAATTTCAATATCTGATTGGATGATAATATTAAATCAAGAAAATGAATTAGAATCATATTCAATTAATCAATTATATTTAAATAGAAAAGCAAAATCAGTTGATGAAAAAATGCCACAAGATGATTTTGAAAAATTAAGAGAATATGCTTTAACAGAAATGGAAAAAAATTATTTATTATATAAAAGTAAATATATATTAAATTTATCAAATTATTATGAAATGAAAAATAAATCAAATAATGAATTAATAACTCAATTATCAACAAAAACAAAGGAAACAATATTATATAACAATGAATTAACATTTAATCCATTTGATTATAATATAGAAAATATAAGTGTATTAACAAAATTAATTAAAGAAATGAATTTAGTATATAATAATGAAAAAATAAGTGAAATGATTCCAAATATAATTATAGAAAGTCCAACTTATGATATTGAATCAGAGTTTTTTAAAGAAGAATTATATCCTGATAGAATTGTTAAAATTGGAAATTTACATAAAGCTCCTAAAAGATTATTAAATAAAAAAAATGAATTACTTGATTTAAATTCTTATACTAAAGTTATTGATTGTGCTATTAAAAAATTTGCTAAATTTTGCTTAAATAAAGGAATGAAAGAAGAATCTATTTTTAAATCTTTAGATACTAATAATGAAAGTATCATTGACAAAAAACAATTTTTTGAAGGATTAACGTTATTAGGTTTTAATTCTATTAATTATTGTAATGAAGAAGAATTAAAAGAATTATATTCAGAAATTGATTATAATAATTCTGATTGTATAACTTTAGGAGAATTTAGTGATTTTATTGAAAAAAGAGATTTATCTGGAGTTAAAGGAAAAATAAAAAAAGAAAGAGAATTAAAAGAAAGTGATGAACATTTTAATGGATTTTCTGATATTGATTCGAAATTTATTAGTGCTAATTTTGATGATAAATTATATTTAATAAATTTTATGATTGAAAAAATTCAAGATTTTTATTCTGATTTATATAATGATATTAATTTCACTGATGTTAATCAATTAATTAAATTAATAGATGAAAAAATTAATATGAGTGATGTTGACATACATTTTCCTTCTAGTATTATTTTTTATCAACAATTTAATAAATTTATTAAAAAATTTAAAGTTGAGATTAATGATGAAGATATTAAAAAAGTTTTTTCTTATTTTGACCAAAATAATAAAAATTTATTCATTTATACTCAAAATTTAAAAAGATATTTACATGAAAGACCAAAAAAAAAAAAAGAAAATAAAGAAAATGAAGAAGATGAAAATGAAGAAGAAGAAGAAGAAGAAGAATTCGAAGAAGAAAAAATAAATATTAAATTTGATTTAGATGAATATATATTAATATGGCTTGCAATAATGAAAAAATTTATAAAATATTGTATATCATCATTAGGAATAGTAACAAATGATTTTTCAGATTATTTTTTTTTACTAAAGCAAATAAACAAAAAAAATATATTTCAAAAATATATTTCATCACAATTAGCATTTGAGAAAATAGAAAAAAATCATATTAAATTAAATTTAATAGAACAAAAAGTATTTCAAACATATTTAGATTATAATAATTATGGAATAGTATTTAGAGATGAATTAAAAGGAAAATTTGATGAATGTATGAAAATAATAAATGAAAAAGGAATATATGATATATCAAAATTAGATACAGTTGAAGATGAAGAAGGTCAAAATTATTTAAATATAGAAGGTAAAATTTCAATTAAAAATGGAAAATATTTTGAAGAAAATTTTATTAGAAGAAATCCAGAAATTTATGATTTAGCTTTTGCAGAATTAATATATTTTATTCAGAATAAAAAAGGAATTAAAGATTTAAATATATTATATAGTTATTTTGAGCAATATGATGATAATAAAGATTCTTTTCTTTCTGTAAATGAAATGGATGAAGCTTTAAGAAATCTTTTTCCTCTTAGTATATATAACAATTTATATTCTCAATCTTTAATAAATCAATTTTCACAATATTTTATTTATCCTAATGAAAAAGGAACTCCTTATATTTCTATTGATAAAATTATTCTAAATATATTTTTATTTGTTAAAAAATATGAAGTTTTTCATCCTGTTTTAAGTAATATTGACTTTAATTTAAGTAATAATAAAGGATTAAATGATAAATTTTATGAATGTATGAATTCTTTATCAATATATGATTCAGTAGGAAATGAAGTTAAAAGTTATTCAGATGATTATTTAAAATTAATTAAAGAAGGGTTCTTTGGTGGAGTAATAATATTAAATAAAGATATGATATTAGAAGATATAATAGAATCATTAAAAAATGATAAAAAATTAATTAATGATTATATTAATATATATATGAGATATACAAATAAAATTTTAATAGATAGATTTAATAAAAGAATTAAATCAATTGAAGAATATCAAATATCAAATATGGAAACAAATATGCGTCATTCAGGAGATGAAATTGATTATTCTAAAATCGATATTCCAAAAATAAATTTAGATACAGGAAAAATGGAAATTTTAAATAGAAAAAAATTTCAATGTAATTTAATAGAAAATTTCGATTCTTTTCTTCCAGAAAATAATAATGTTCCAGTAAATATAACAAAAATAAGAAAATCCTTTTTATTAAGAGAAATATCAAATGATGGTCAAAATTTATTAAATCATATTGAATATTCGTTAAAAGTTAATCATTATTTACAGAAACAATTTAGTTTAAATAAAGATAAAAATATAGAATTTCCATTTTTAAAAAATTATGGAATTTATATTAGAGAAGTAATGATAGATAAAAAGAAAGAAGAAGAAATATATATAATAAATGAAAAAATAGATAATTCTGAATTTATTTGTTTTGATGATTTATTAAAATCAAATTCAGGTTTATTAGAAATTCCAGAATTATCTCATACTGATATGGCTTTTTATATTGTTAGATTTTGGGCTCAGAAAATTTTATATATATTAACAACTTTACATAATATGAATGTTTCTTTAAGATATTTTACTTTAAAAGATTTTTATCTTTCCAATGATGGAAAAAGAATAAAAATGAAAAATTTATATAATTATTCTTTCACTAATTTAAAGGGAGAAATTTATAATGGTCCTGATTTATTTAAAATTTTATTATCGTTAGATATTATAAATACTTCAGACATAGAATTATTACTTGATGAAAAAATAGAAGAAATTTATAGTGATGCTTATATAGCTCCTGAATTTTTCTTAAGAAAATCAAAGAATCATACTAAAAAAATAGATACTTGGCTTTTTGGTATTTGCTTATTTAATTTATTATTTGGTCACAGTCCAATTTCTTTTTATAATCAATTAAAAAATTGGTGTAATAAAAGAACAAAATTTAACTTTAATAAATTAATAAAAACTTTTCCATGTAATATTATGAGTTCTCATTTCTTTTATAATACATTTTTAAATATTGATAATATCATGAAAGATAAATATTATTACATTAAAGTTTTAAAATTAAAATCTTTTTCTGCTGTTGTTAATGAAACTCATTTAAATTTAGCAACAGAAAGTCAAAATTCAATTAATGGTTTAGGTATTATTTTAGATATGATTAATTCTTGTTTATCTATTAATCCTCTTAAAAGACCTGATTTAAATGCTTTGTATAAATGCGATTTATTTACTTTTAATCAATATGAATTAATTCTTTGTAATAAATTTATGAATTCTGTTTTAAATTATTATTCTCCTGATTTAATTATTAAAAAAAATATGCTTTATCCTTTAAGAAAAATCTGTGCTGAAATTATGAAAGTTGAAAAGTCAAATCCTTTAGAAATTAATAATTATGAAAATTTCATTTTTACTACAATTTGTGAATTAAATAAATTTTTATTCAATAATAGATATTCTAAAAATGTTTCAAAGCCAAATAATAATAATAAAAAAATATCAGAGGAAGAAAAAAAAGATAATAACTTTGTAAAAAATCCAGAATATTATTTTAATAACTCAATGTTAGTAAAATGTGTAATAGAAAATAAAATATTAGAAATTTTAATATATTTAGTTTTAAAACACTTTTATGCGAATTTACAAGTTTTTAAAAAGAAATTTAAAGAAGAATTAAAAATAATAACAGAACAATCTTTTAATTTAGAAAAAGTGATTTTTGTAAGGCAAATAACAAATAAAAAATCAAATTATAATAATGAAATGAAACATTTTTGTGGAAGATTAATAAGTGGAATAGTAGATTTATTATATAATTGTATTCAAGCAATGGTTTCATATGATCATATGTTAACTTTATATGTTGAAGATATTTTAATTTGTATAATAAAATTATTTTCTGGAGAAGATAATCAATTATTAGGAAATATTTGTGACTTTAAAGAAGATGAAGATAAATTAAAAAAATATATTTTATTAAGAACCTTTTTAAGAGATGAAAGTGTTGTTTTAATGAAAGATTTTAAAGAAGATGAATTAGATAAACTTTTTAGTGTTTTAAATTCTAATTTAGATTTATATGAAATTAAATCTTATTGGTGTCCTGAATTATATTTTTTCACTTTAGATTTATTTAAAGAAGCATTTGGAGATGATTGTACAGGAAATAATAAATATCTTGTTATTAAAAATTATTTAGAAATGATGAATGCATATTCTGAAAATATAGCAAATCAATTAGAAAATCCTTTAGTTAATAATAAAATAGGAGAAAATTTAACTACATTTGGAAATAATCAACAAATGAAATTAACTTATAGTTTTATTAATACTACTTATGTTCATGAATTACTTTCTTTAAGTAATTGTTTTTATAAAATTTTATATGATTTTCTTGATTCTAATGATCCTCATAAAAATTTAGTTAATAAAAGAAGTTCTTTAGGTTATATTCATACTATTTTCAAAGGGAAAAATGAATATAAAATCAGAGCTTGTTTAGATTTTAAAGTTCATTTTATTATTTTACAATTTTTATATACTAATTTAATTGATGAATCTATTAAAGTAGAAGTGTTTAATATTTTAAAAGAAATTTCTATGAATTTAATTGATATGACTGAAATTTCTTGGATGACTGGTAATAATTATAATAGGATCTTTTTAAATATTTATCATGAAAAAACTGATGTTTTTGATATGAGTGAAACTTTCGATAATAATATTTCTAATTGGGATTCTAATTTTTCTCTTATTTCATTTATGAATAAATTACTTAATCAACCTCATACTTTTATATTATATTTCACTCATAAATTTCTTGGAATTAATATGCAAAGAAGCAAACATTCTTATGTTACTTTTATGAAAGAATTTGGATTAATTTTTTCTAATCCATTATGTTTAAAACCTTTAATGAAAATTGTTCAAAAATCAAGTGAAAATGTTTTCACAAGACAAATTTGCTTAGATATATTATTTAATTTATTAATGAGTAATAATCCAAAAATAATTACAAATTTCAATATGACAATATGTAATTTTTATGAAATATTAATGAATATTGTTAGAAATTGTATTCAATTACCTCCTCATTTAAGACCAAAAGAAGAAGACAATGATGATGTTTTAACAAAAGGAAATCAACAATTAAAAAAAAAAGTTTATGATATTGTAAATATTTTAATTAAATTAAAAAATCCTTATATAAGTACTCAAATGTTTTCTTCTCATAATATGATTAAATATATGAAACAAAATAATTTATCTTTTAGTAATAGATTTGAAATTAATGATATTGAAAAAGAATTTAATTCTTTAAAAAATTGTCTTGATTTTAATGGGAAAGAAGATAAAATTATTTATTTAATTGATACTTTTAAAAGTTGGGTTTTTTATTTAGAAAAAGAAAAAATAGATTTATTAGAAAATAAAAGTAAAATAAGAAATATTATATATGTTATTACTCATATATTTAATTTTGAATGGAATGAAGGGAAAAAAAAAGGAAACAAAAATTGTTTAATATTTAATATAGTTAAATTATATGAATGGTTAATGAAAAAAGAACATATTGAATTTTTATTTCCAAAAGATGATGAAAGTACTTCAATGTCAATGTTATTAAGTTTATTAAATAAAATAAGAGATAATGCAATTGATATGAAAAATATAACTGTTAAAATTAATACAATGAATGTTGCTCATCATAATGAAAATTATCAATTTAAACCTTTATTTTCTTTTAGAAATGTTAAAAAAGTTAGAGAAGAAGAAAAGAAAAATAGTAATACTTTTAAAAAGAAAAATAATAAAGAAAATAAAAATAATAATCCTTTAGGAGATAAATTTTTTACTTTACAAAAAGTTTATAATTTTATAACAATAAAAATGATAAATATAATATTAATAGTATTTGGTCAAAATGAAGAATATTATAATCATATATTTTTAAAAATTCAATTTGGAACATTAATATCAGAATTATTTAAATCTCAATATCAAACATTAAAAGTATTTTTAACAATGGATAATATAGAAACATCAGTTTTAGATAATTATATGGCAGAAAATAGATTAAGAACAGATATATTTCAAAATATAATGAATATTTTATTCATTTTATTTTCATAATTGATGATATGAGAAAATTTATTACTGATTATAAAATAATATCTTTAGACTTTTTAACTTATAAAGATCAATTTCCTCTAAGAGCAGAAGCACAATCTTATGTGAATATTATTATTAAAAAATTTCATAATTTAAATCAAAGAACTGAAAATGATTTATATATTTTATAATGAAATATTAAAAATGCTAAATTTTCAAATTCAATTTCGAAAGAAATTTATATTTTACAAAATTACAATAATGGTAGTGAAATTATTTTTGTTGTTTCTTTATTTAATATTTTTTTATGTAATGAAGATAAAGAATTAACTCATTTAATGGATAATGAAAATGTTGATAAATATTTAAAAATTGCTATTGAAAAAAATAATTTAATTAAAAGTCTTTTTCCTAAAGTAATTCAATATATAAAAAATATTGAAAGAGGTATTAAAACAAGTAAATAAAAACATTAAAATTAATTTAATTATTTAACTTTTTTTATTAAAATTTGTTTTAATTATATAATTAATGTTTAAATTTTTCTTATTTACATATAATTTTTTCATTTAAACAAATAACACAAAATACCAAAATTACCAAGTTTAACAATAAATAAATTAACTCATTCAAACTTTACAATCTTACACTATATACTTTAAATAAAATAATTGAATAATATTTTACACTGCTATTATTAATTTTTTTTCTTTTTTTTTTAATAATTTATTTAATATTGAATTATTTGAATAATTACCTTTATTTACATTATTAATATTATTAATTTTAATTCTATTTAATTTATTCGGTAAATTTAAGCTATTTGTGCTTTTTAAATTTTTGATTTTTTTATTTGTTTTAGAATATTTTTTTTCATCTGATAAATTTGCTTTATCTTCATTATTTACTTTTATTAAATTTAAAGGAGAAGGACTTTTTCTTTCTTTTTTTGGTTGAATTCTAGGAACAAAATTAAATTGTTTAATAGAATAAAATTCTTGAGAAATATCATCAAAAAATTTTAATTCCATTTAGAAAACAATTATTTACAGAATATAAAAAAATATTAATTTATAAAAAGCGAATTAAAATGAAATGTAAAAATATTAAAAAAAAACTAAAAAAAAAAATATATATTAAAAAAATGGATACATCAAAATACAGAGTAATATTTATAATAGGTCCACCTGGAGTAGGAAAAAATACTCAATGTGATTTATTAGTGAAAAAATATAATTTAATTCACTTAGGAGCAGGTGACTTACTTCGAGGAGAAATAAAGAAAGGAAGTGAAGATGGTAAATTAATAAAAGGAATAATAGAAAAAGGGGAAATTGTTCCTGTAAAAATAACATGTGGATTAATTAAGAAAGCAATGGATGAAAAAGGAAAAGATAAAATATTTTTAATTGATGGATACCCAAGAAATCAAGATAATATAGATGGATGGAAAGAAGTTTTTGGTGATTCTTATATTTTAGTAACTTCTATTATTTTAGAAGCTGATGAAGATGCTTTAATTAAAAGATTGTTGGAAAGAGGGAAAACTTCTGGAAGAAGTGATGATAATATTGAAACTATTAAAAAAAGATTTGCAACTAATAAAAAAGAATCTGAACCTATTATTCCTGAATTAAAAAAAATGGGACCTTCTATTCAATTAAATGGTATGGGAACTCCTGAAGAAGTCTTTGATCATTTATGTAAGGAGTTAGATAAAGTAATTAAATAAAAAATTAGGATTTTTATTTTAAGATTATTAAATTAATATTTCAAAAATTTTAGGAGTTGAATGATAAAATTTTTTTAAAAAATATAATTAATTAAAATCATAAGAAAAAAAATAAATAAAAAAGAAAAGAAAGAAAGAAAAAAAGATGTCTTCAAAGAAAAAAGATATAAAAAAAGAAGAAAGACTTCAAAATATATTAATAATTGATTCTGAAGATACATATAAAGATAAAGAAAATATATTTTATATTCATCCTTCACATTTAAATATGTTAAAATCAATATCAAACAATCAATTTACATCAGTAACAATTAAAAATAGTAAAGTTGATGAAATATCATCATTTGTATTAATGAATTTATTTGGAAAAATAAAGGTGGGAGGAAAAGTAGAAATGATAATTTATCAACCAATTTCAATTATGCAAGAATATGATGCAAAAGAAATTGAAGCTAATGCACTTTATGCTGGATTTATTGATATTAAAATTAATGATATTACTTATGTTGATAAAAATCAAAAAAAAATCGATACTTTAATTGTTTCTTTTGTTAAACCTGAAAAAAAACTTCCTTTGAAAAATAATAATGAAGTTAATATTGATGTTAATGTTAGTAGTAGTGATAGTAAAAACAGTACTCAAAAAAGTTATTCTAAAAGAAGAAGGAAATAAATTTTATTTTTTTTTAATTTTTGATTTTTATTTAAATTATTAAGAAAAAAATTAATTTCATTTTTATTTAATATTTAATTTATTTTATTTATTTTGAATATTTTAAAGAAATATAAAATTGAAAATGGAAAAAAAAAAAAATAAAAAATTGTGTTTGGAATTAAAAACAGATTTACCAAATTTAAAAATAAATTCTGAAATAAGAAATTTTAAATTTAATAGTGGAGATATAATAACAATGAAAGATGCATATAATAAAAAAAAATTATTTTCTTTTAACCCATCTTCATTATTATTTCAAAAAATGAATAAAACAGAATTAACTTTTAATTCAATTGATTTTTCAAAATTTGATAAAATAATATTTGATTCAAATTCATCTTTAAATTCAAATTATGAAAATAAACCAATGTCACAATTATTAGATGATGATTTTTATTTTTATATTAAAAAAATAAAACAATTATATCGTATATATAAAAAAAATCATAAAATTAACAATAATTCTTTTTTTAATAAAAGTTTTTTTATTGTTAAAGATGAATATGAAGAATCAATTAATTTAAAAAATATTTTAGTTGAAAATAAAGAATTTTTAGATGAAATTGATAATTATAAAACTCATGATAAGTATTTAGAAAAAAATAAAAATGAATTATATGATATTATTAAATTATTTGATAAAAAAGTTGGAATGATTGAAAATGAATTGTTATATTGTTTATTTTATTCTGAATTTATTATCAATTTTATTTTAAGAAATTATTTTATTGAATATAATATTAAAAGAATAAGTGAAATATTTGAAAAAAGAAAAAAAAGAAAAAATGAAATTAAAAAAAGATTTATATACAATAACACAAAAATATTTTTAATTCAAAATAAAAGAAAAAATATTAAAAAATTAAAAGAAGTTTCAAAAATAATATTAACATTTTATGAAAAAGTAAGAAGCATAAAATATTCTTCATTAACAGTAGAAAAAGAAAGAAATTCAATATTAAATTTACAGAAAGAATTAGTTCCAATAAAACAAAAATTAAAAGGTAAAATAAGATTAATAAATTATATTGAAAATGAAATGACTAATGTAACAGGAATTTCAGAATCAAAATATATTAATTCTTTTATTATATATATTGATGAAATTATGAAATTATGTTTTTCTAATTTTACTATTAAAGAATCTTTAGAAAAAGTTATTTTAAATAATAATTTTGATTTAACTACTTCTATAAAAAATAATATTCCAAATTTTAAATATATTAATTCTAATAATGAAGAAATTATATTTTATCATTTATCAAATTTACCTTTTAATTCAAAGGAAAAAATATTATCTTTACTTGAAATATATTCTTTTATTATTACTCAAAATTTCGATATTTCTCAAATTCAAGAAAAATTAAAAAATATTTTTTTAGTTATTATAGAAGAAATATGTGATAAAATAATAGAAAAAGGAATTGAAAAATTAAAAATAGAAGGTCAAGCTTTTATTTTTTTAAAAGAAAATTTTGATTTTTTAATTGAATTATTCGTAAATAATTTTGGAATGTCACCAAAAATTTTTAAAGAAATAATTAAATATATATTAAATGAAGCTAAAAATAAATCAATAACATTATTAATGAAAATAATGGAAGAAACAATTTCTTTATTACCTTCTCATTTTTATGAAACAAAAATTAAAATTATTAATATTATGGGAAACTTTTTTAATTTAATTGAATTTAATTATAATGAATTTTTTAATCAATATGAAAACGATTTTATTTTTAAATTTTTCACTTCTCAAAATGATTTATTAGAAAATTTAATGGAAAAAGAAGAATGGTTAGAAATAAATAATTTTGATATTAAATATCAATTTATTATGAATATTATTTCAATTGATTATAATAATATTACTGAAAAAGATTTGAATATTGTTTCTAAAGATAATAAAAAAATAAATTATATTGAATGTAAAAATGAAAAGTTTAAATTAATTTCTTCTACTTTATTTATCTTAGATTTTATTTATCAAGTTTATTATATTTTATTTTATGTTAAAAATAATTCTGAAACTCAAACTATAATATTACAATTAGTGAAAATGATAAATAATTTTATTTTAAAATGTAATTTATCTATTATTGAAGGAATTGGAAAAATAGGAAAAGAAAAAAGATTAATTACTGAAAAAGAATATATTTTATTAAATTCAAATTTATGTTTAATTCAATCAATACTATTTAATATTAATTCATTTATTATTGGAGATAATGATGATGAAATAATAAATTTAATTAATAAACACATTAAAAAAATAAATTTAATACATTTAAAATGTATAGAAATTATAAATGCGATTTTAGATGTATTAAAAATTGATATTATATCAAAATTTGAAAAATTAGATTTTTTGAAATATCCAATTTTAGAAAATCAAAAATATAATGATTATGTAAATAAGTTTAATAAATTGGAAGAAATTTATAATAATATGATAAATGCTTTTAATAATGATGATATTATAAATATATTTAAAAATATTTTTGATAATTTTTTTAATGAATTTGAAATAAAATATTCTAATAAAAAAGGATTTGGAGATGAAAATATGTTAAATCAATTTAAGAAAGATTTATTATATATAAAAGAAATAATTCAAAAATTTGATTTAATAAATAATAATTCATATTTTGAAAAAATAGATAATATAATTAAAAATTTGAGAATTGAAGAAAAAAAAGAAAATGAAATAATTGATATAAATGATAATAAAGAAGAAAAAAAAGAAGAAGAA
>JAEEGK010012616.1_pt1 | contig 19168 bp, 17 predicted proteins | sample 8958771 | NCBI WGS metagenome assembly JAEEGK01 (sample SAMN16246547, study PRJNA631951) | gut metagenome | biome: gut microbiome; feature: rumen; material: SC-attached | host: Bos | place: Iran: Karaj | collected 2018-10
TGCGTACAGAAAAACGACAACGCAACGGGACAAAACGATCGAGACCTATTTCAACAGATTTTTCAAGCCACCATTCCATACGATCAAGATTCTTGGTTGGACCAATAGCCAACTCGACACGATACGGCCAATGTGAATCTGAATGAGAAGAAAGGATTTCAACAGAACAATGCTTAGGATGAGCAGAAGCAATACGGCAGTGATACCACATTCCATTGCCATCAACAACATCAATTTCATCACCTACAGTATGTCGTAAAACACGCACGACATGTCCCGACTCTTCTTCTGGAAGCTCGGAGCATGTCGATAAACAAGGTGCATAAAAAATGATCATTACTCTTAATAACAATTGATGTGATTGAGAAACGAATTAGAAACTAATGGGTTTCAGGATTATGCTTATACTGGAAGAGGATTGCAAAAAGGACTGCAACAGTCAACGCAAAGCCTGCAAAGACGAACCAGCAGGTGGCCCAGTCACCCAAGAGATAATCACCTTGCCAAGAGCAGAAATGATTAACCACTTCACCAGCTGCCAAAGTGCCGATAGTAGCACCAATGCCATTGGTCATCATCATGAATAGTCCCTGAGCTGAGGCTTTGATGCTTGGTTCACACTCTTGATCGACAAAGATGCCTCCTGAAACATTGAAGAAATCGAAAGCGACACCATAGACGATACAAGAAAGAATGAAGAGCAGCACACCAGGCATAGCAGGATTGCCTAAACCGAAGAATCCGAATCGGAAAACCCATGCGAACATCGACATAAGCATAACGACCTTGATGCCAAATCGTCTGAGGAAGAATGGGATCATCAGGATGCAGAGTGCCTCACTAATCTGGGATATGGATGTTAGCAAAGTGGCGTTATTGGCAGCGAACGACGAAGCAACAGCGGCATCAGCACTCCCCTTGAAACTCGTAATGAAAGGACCGGCATAACCATTGGTAACCTGAAGGCTCATTCCCAATAATGCTGAGAAGATGAAGAACAATGCCATCTTCTTTGTCTTGAACAGCTTGAAAGCATTCAGACCCAAGGCCTCGACAAGCGAAGTTCTTTCCTTCTTCTCGTTAAGTTTGCATTCAGGCAATGAGAAACAATACACACAAAGCAACAAGCTAAGCAGGCCTGATACGAAGAACTGCATATAGGTGTACTGGAACTTGTGGGCATTGTCAGCAAAGGTGAAAAAGAATGAACCATCTTCCCAAACAGCACAGTTGACAAACCACATTGTGGCAATGAAGCCAATTGTACCCAACACACGGATAGGTGGAAAATCCTTGACGGTGTCCATACCATTTTCCTTCAAGATAGTGAAGGCTGTAGTATTGGCGAGCGCGATGGTCGGCATGAAGAAGGCAACACTAAGGGTATATAATGCAATGAAGAGACCCTTATTCGAGAGTTCGTTGCCGAACCCTGCCTGGAAACCCAAATACCAACAGCCAAGCATAAAGCCGCCGGCTAGCAGGTGGCAAATACCAAGAAGACGCTGCGGCTGAATATACTTATCAGCGACAATACCCATCAACGTAGGCATAAAGATTGAGACAATACCTTGAATAGCATAAAACCAGGCAATATTCTCACCCAGTCCTGCCTTTCCAAGATAATTGCCCATACATGTGAGATAGGCACCCCAGACAGCGAACTCCAGGAAGTTCATCACTGCCAAACGCAATTTCGTATTCATAAATCAAAATACTTAAAATTGGGCGCCGTGAGAACGACGCCCAATATCTAATTAATACTGATGCATTGGACGAAGCAGATCGTTGACAGTCTTGACAGGATTGAAAGTCAGAAGGTCAACGTCTACGAATACCGTATTCCAGTTGGACATCGCACCATTCCAAAGTCCTGGTAACTCAAGCGCCTTGAGCTCTTTGCCATTCTTCGACTTGTAAGAAATGAACCCAGTCTGTGGATCGACAAACTTAAGAAGGTCGAATGGCTTACCATTCTTATCCTTCACAGCACATACGAGATCAACTGGATTGAAGTGAGTGCCCTCCTTGAACATAGCGACATAATCGGCATTGTTCTTATCAATCTGGCTCGACTCAAGAATCTGGAGCTGATAAGTTCCATCGGGTGACTGAGCAACAAATGGACCACCACCTGGCTCACCGACATTCTTCACCATACCGCAGACACGAAGTGGACGATTGAGCTTGTTCTTGATGTAGAGAGCAAGTTCAGTGTCATCGAGCTGCTTGGTGTCAGGATTCTTGATGAACAGGTTCTTCTGAAGGAAGTAAAGCATGTCGATGAGATTCTCATGCTGATACTTGCCACCTTCGAGCTGCTGCAGGTAAGAGAAGATTTTCTGCTGGAGACTAACAAGAACACCACCAATAATCTGCTTGTAGGCGATGGTTGGGCTCTTCTTCTTCTCTGGAACGACGTTGTCGATATTCTTGATGAAGATAACATCGGCATCCTGTTCGTTGAGATTCTCGATGAGTGCACCATGTCCGCCAGGACGGAACAGCAGATTGCCTTTTTCGTCACGGAATGGAGTATTATCCATATTGGCAGCAAGTGTATCAGTGCTGGCTTTCTGTACAGAGAAGGAAATCTTGTACTTCACGCCATAGCGTGCCTCGTAGGCTGCCTGCTTCTCCTTGACAAGAGCTTCGAAGAGCGGCAGATGATCGGGGCTAACAGTGAAATGGAGCTTTACCTGTCCCTTGCCGTTGGCAGCATAGAGTGCACCTTCCTCAAGATGCTCCTCAAATGCCTTACGCACACCGTGAGATGAACGATGGAAAGTAAGGAGTCCCTTGGGCAGCTGTCCATAATTAAGACCCTTGGCAAGGAGAAGATTGGCTACAACAGGCTTGTACTGACCAGCAGCGATAAGGTCGTCGATGCCCTTTCCTTCATTCTTGACACAGGCTGCATCCAATTCTGGATAGAATGCAAACTGCTTGATGCCTGCAAAGAACTTCTTTTCGAAATCATTGATTGGAACTTCATAGTCAGCATCCAAGAACTCAAAGAGATTCTTGAACATACGGCTGGCAGCACCCGAAGCAGGAACGAACTTCAAAATCTGGTTGTCAGCCTGCAGATATTTCTGCCAGAGGTCCTGGTAATACTTGGCAGCGTCGTCGTCGACTACGAGGATGCCATATTCTGGAGAGGCAGCTCCCTTAAGCTTCAAATAAGGGAAACCAGTTTCAAATGACTTGAGCTGGCTCTCAGCCTTCTCTACACTAATGCCACGCTTGGCAAGAACTTCAAGGTCTTCTTGTGTAAACATACGTATTATTAGATTTATGATTGTAGAATTCTACTTTTCGAGGGCAAATTTAATAACTTTTTCAATAAGTTGAACTTTTTAACTCAAAAAAAATGCGTTTTTGGACAAAATATTGAAGAAATTGCATTAAATAACAAAAAAATAAAAGAATTTGTAGTATTTAAGTTACAACTATCAATAAAAATTATTAACTTTGCAGCGCAAGCAAATTCAATTACGTACAACAAGAAAACTACGATACATGAAAATACTCAAGATCGAACAATTTACAACTGAAGAGATGGCACTCTTCCTTACTGACTACCGCATATTGTATTCTGTGGTAGACAACAAATTGTCGATCAATGATTGGAAATATATTAAACAATATATTTTAAAAGGTATAGACGCGGGATTCTATGGACGAGACATCCACGGCGTACATCAACTTGTCCATACGCTCGAAACATGTCGCGTTCTGCTCCAACAAGTCGGGTTGGGCCGTCGTTCCATCCTGATGGCTATGCTCTATCCTCTTGCCGAACATAAGGTCATCAGCCAGGAGGAAATGAATCGCAACTTCGGTCCAGAAGTTGTGAAACTGGTTTCCAATATGGCCAAAGTCCAGCATCTATATGCCGACCACGACAGCCTCGAAGATGAGAATTTCAGCAAACTGATGCTTTCGTTTGCAGAAGATATTCGTGTCATCATATGTATGATTTGCGACCGTTACACATTGATGAAGGCGCTCAATCATACGCAAGACGTTGATTATCGCCACAAGGTGACACAGGAATGTCGTCTGCTCTACACTCCCATTGCACATCGTCTCGGGCTTTATGTCATCAAAGGAGAACTTGAAGACATGGCCGTGAAGTACGACTATCGTGATGTTTACGATGACATAGCGCACCAGTTGCAACTCACGAAACGTTCGCGTGAGGAATATATTCAGCAATTCATCTCTCCTCTTGAAGCAAAACTAAAAGAGGTTCTGCCAGTTCCCTTCCACATCAAAGGCCGCACGAAGAGTATCTCCTCCATCTGGTCGAAAATGAAACGTCAGCAGAACAGCATCGACAAGATCTATGACCTATTTGCTATTCGTATCATAATTGATGCAGAAGGACCTAATGAGAAAGCATTGTGCTGGCAAGCCTACAGCATCGTTACCGACATGTATCAACCCAATCCAAAACGATTAAGGGACTGGCTGTCGATACCAAAGTCTAACGGTTACGAATCATTGCACATTACGGTTTATGGGCCAAGTGACCGTTGGGTAGAAGTGCAGATTCGAACAAAAAGAATGGACGAGATTGCTGAACGCGGTTTAGCAGCACACTGGAAATACAAGGGTATCAAAAGCGAAGGCAATTCGGCCGACAAACTTATCGCATCGATACGTGAAGTACTCGAAAGCGGTGCTCCAAAAGACGAATTAATGAAAGACTTCTCCATGGGTCTATACGATGAAGAGGTTTTCGTCTTCACACCCAAGGGAGAAGTGCATAAGTTCCCCAAAGGGGCAACTGTGCTCGATTTTGCATTCAGCATCCATTCGAAACTAGGTATGCAGTGTGTAGGTGCACGTGTTGGAGGAAGAAACGTCAAGATCAACCATCAGCTCAACAGCGGTGAGACTGTGGAGATTCTCACCTCCTCCCAACAAACTCCGAAACTCGACTGGCTGAACATCGTTAAGACCTCGAAGGCTCGCAGCCGCATCAAAGCCGGCATCAAAGAAATTGAGAATCGCGAAGCACAGACCGGCAAGGAGATGCTGCAACGTCGATTCAAGAATCGAAAGATTGAAATTGACGAAGCCGAAATGTCGCGTGTCATCATCCGTCTTGGATATAAGACCCAAACCGCCTTTTATCACGATCTTTCGACAAGCGACATTTCAGTAGATGATGTATTGAAAGAATACGAGTCGAGCCAAACTCCACAAATCCAAGGCGAGCCAGCTACTCATTCCGCCGCTGATTTCACGGCAACACCAGAGATAGCTGCAGAAAACGAAAAGAAACAAGCGGGCAATGACGTACTCGTCATAGACCGCGACCTAAAGGGAATAGATTACAAGTTGGCAAAGTGCTGTCATCCTATTTATGGTGACGACATCGTCGGATTTGTATCGATTGCACGAGGCATCACCATTCATCGTGCCGACTGTTCAAACATCAAGAGTCTTGAAAAGCAGTATCCTTATCGTATCCAACGCGCTCGATGGAGCGGCAAAAGTGCAGGGCAATATTTCATCACGCTACGTGTCGTTGGCAATGATGATATCGGTATTGTTACCAATATATCATCCGTCATCAACAAGGAACCCAACACGCTGCTTCGCTCTATATCGATTGATACCGAAGGCGGTCTTTTCCAAGGGCATCTTACAGTAAGTGTCTCCGATCTATCTTCGCTCAACATCTTGATACGAAAGATACAATCGGTGAAAGGCGTGAAGAATGTATCACGAACGAACTGACATTAAGAAGTGATATGAAAAATAACAATCAATACAATTATAATATGAAATCTAACATTCTCTATTTGCTCATCGCACTTGTCCTGGTATCCTGCTCTGGGTCGAATGGACCATCTGTCAAGCAACGTCGAGCCGAACAACTCGAAAAGTTCCGCTCTCAGCTTCAAACCGAACGTCAAACGCTGAAGGCTACCGATTCACTTATGATGGCCCTTATACCCCAAATCAACACAGCCAAAAGCAAGGGCTTTGAGTATGAGAAGACGCAATACGACGACCTTGGAAGGTTCCGTCCTGAAGGTATGGATCCAAGTCAGAACTTAAACAAGTCCTATGTTCGCTGTGCTGTAGATGAATATGGCCGCACTCAACTCATAGCAACATATTGCGGTCCGAAAAGCTTTGTGATCCATCAGATTCGAATCAACGCAAGCGACGGTACTGAAATAACAACAAAAACCATAGAGCCCAACGATGGTACAAACTATAGCTATGATATCGGAGGCACGCATTACCAGGCTGTTACTTTTACCTATGCTGGCAAAGTTACTGAAGGGATGTCGAATGACAGTATCGTATTAGCCAATGCCGATACCGATAACGGTGCATTAGGATTCATTGCTCAACACGTTGATGACAAGAATCTGAAAGCCAACTATATATCTATTGATGGCAAGGAACTAATGGTTAACATAGGTCCAAAAACTCGTGCACGAATGGCCGCTACCTATGAGCTCGGAATTCTCCTTCGCGAAAATACACGTCTACAGCAGGAGAACAAGACTGCTGGACTTAAGATCCAATATCTTGAGCAGATGATATTACGTAAAGAAATTGAGGAAGCTGAAGGCAATTGACATTATTATACTATTATTAACCTCTTAAAACTAAACACGATGGAAAAATTAATGTTAAACTATTCCGTTATTAGTGCATTCATCCAAGCTCTCTTTTGGAAGATTGTAATCGCTATTGTCGTTTATATCATCGGCAAATGGGCAATCAACAAGGTCTGCAAGATCAGCACCAAGATGATGGACAAGAAGGGTGTCGAAGACTCACTTCAAGGCTTCCTTGAGAGCATCATTAAGGTTGGTCTCTGGCTCTGTCTGATTATCGCAATAATCAATATTTTGGGCGTCGATACCGCTGCATTCGTCGGACTCTTTGCCGGTGCCGGTGTAGCCATAGGTATGGCAATGTCGGGTACACTTGGGAACTTTGCTGGAGGTGTGATGATTCTACTTTTCAAGCCTTATAAGGTCGGTGATTTCATTGCTGCCCAAGGCTACGAAGGCATTGTAAAGGATATACAAATCTTCAACACCATCTTGGTCACTACCGACAACAAGACAATCATTATTCCTAATGGCGGTCTTTCGACAGGTTCTATGGTCAATTACTCAAAACAGCCATACCGTCGTGTAGACGTCAACTTTGACTTCTGCTATGGCACCGATTATGAAAAAGTGCGCGAGGCCATCGAAAAGATTCAGAATGCGTGCCCGCTCATACTCAAGGAGCCTATCGAAGGCGAACCCGTTGCCGGCCCGTGGCAAGGCCTCGCAAATATGGGAGAAAGCGGTTGCACCATCGCAACACGTTCTTGGTGCAAGAGTGCTGATTACTGGGCAGTCATGGGTTATATGAAATACGAAGTTTATCAGCAGCTCCGCAACTCGGGCTTTATGTTCCCGTTCAACAAACTCGATGTAACTCTAATTAAGGAATAATACATGAATCTGATAGATTTTCTAAATTCAAGTCCCGTCAATTATCTTGCTGTAGCAACTCTCGAAGAACAGTTGCAAGCAGCAGGTTTCTACAAGTTTGACCCCACTAAGCCTATGCTCGACGTAAAGCCAGGAGATAAACTTTACGTCACCAAGAACGATTCTTCACTCTATGCCATTCGTTTAGGATCAATGCCTCTTGGAGAAAGTGGCATCCGAATCATTTGCGCTCACTGTGATTCACCAACCTTCCGCATCAAACCCAATCCAGAAATCCTGATGGAAAAAGGATTTGTAAAGCTGAATACAGAGTTATACGGAGGCGCAATCATGAGCACATGGTTCGATCGTCCTCTATCCTTGGCAGGACGTGTAATGCTTCGCTCAAGCGATCCATTACACCCTCAGACACGTCTTCTCCATATCAAGGAGCCGTTGCTCATCATTCCAAACCTAGCTATCCACTTCAACCGTCAGGTCAACGATGGTGTCAAGTTGTCGAAACAAAAGGATATGCTTCCCGTATTAGGCATAATCAACGATCAACTTTCATACAATGGTCTTTTACTAAAACTTATTGCATCACATCTTGATGTAGCAGCTGAAGATATCCTCGATTTCGACCTATATCTTTACGATACGACTCCAGCCTGCGAAGTCGGTCTGCAAAAAGAATTCATCTCGGCAGGACGTCTTGACGACTTGTCGATGGTACATGCGGGAATGCAAGCAATGCTTGGAGAAGTTGTGAGTGAAGAAAAAACAAAGGAGTTACAACGTCAGACAATGGTATTGGCCATCTTTGACAACGAGGAAACAGGAAGCGGCACAAAACAAGGCGCAGGATCTCCTTTCCTCTCACAAGTGCTCCAACGTCTAGTCATTGCACAAAACAGATCACTCGGACTGAACAGTGATCCTCGCGACGATTTCTATCGTATGATAGAGAATAGCTTCATGGTGAGTGCCGACAACGCACATGCCTGGCATCCAAACTATGGTGAAAAGATGGACCCGACAAACCACCCTGTTCTCGGAGGCGGTCCCATCATCAAGGTCAATGCTGCTCAGAAATATGCAACCGATGCCGATGGCGCTGCTGTCTTCGGTGAGATATGTCGCCGAGCAGGTGTTCCATATCAGCGGTTTGTCAATCACAGCGATATCGCTGGAGGAAGTACACTAGGTAATATTCTAACAAGTTCTCTCCCATTCCGAGGCGTAGATATGGGTAATGGCGTTTGGGGCATGCATTCAATACGTGAAACAGGCAGTATCAAGGATCAGGAGTATGTCATCAAGGCCTTCTCCGAGTTCTTCTGGGGGTAATTCATTAACTCCCATCTATTGCAATCAACTATTTAACATTAACAACAAAGGCATGGTTCCATCGAGAACCATGCCTTTATGATTTTTACACAAATCGCAGGAAGAAACGTACCAGCGAAGCACCAATGGCGCCTAATCCGCACCAAATCCAATAGGTGTTTGGGCTACCGAACCAGTGGTCTTGGGCAAAGCCAACCAATGCACCAATGACCAATACGTAGAAAAGGATGCGCAGGACCTTCTGCATAATTTCAATTGGATCCATACTGTTTAGTTATTTGCTACCGTAACTATAACTATTTATTTAATCTTAAGTCGTTTACCCAATTGCAGTTTGGTATTAGCCCTAATTCCATTCAGTTTGCACAAACGATTGACAGTCGTTCCGTATCGGCGAGCAATACCACCCAAGGTATCACCCTTACGGACCACATGAATGGCTGGCGAAGATCTTCTCGAACCGCCAGACCGACTCGATGAACCTCTTGAACTAGCCAACGAGCTCCTCTTACCCTTGTTCGATTGCTCCCATTCAGCACGTTTGCGATCGAGCTTAAAGATTTGTGAACGAGGTTGGAATGTGGCGAAGTCGATTAGATCGGCTGGATCCAAGGCAATACCCATATAGCGCATCTCGAAATGAAGATGTGGCCCCGTACTGCGTCCGGTGCTACCTCCAAGTCCAATAGCCTGACCAGCTTTCACATATTCATCTTGTTTGACAATATGTTTTGACAGATGGCCATAGATAGTTTCAAGACCGTTGTCATGACGAATAACATAGAAATTTCCATAGCCACGACGATCACTTCGGCAGATTCTAACTCTGCCATCAAAAGCTGCACGAACCGTATCGCCAATATACAATTTAATGTCTTCACCTTTATGCATTCGTTCCTTGCGCCATCCAAAAGGCGAAGTCACCATCCCCTTGATAGGAGGATACCATCCTGAAAGATCAATTTCTACATTGTTAGGAATATTGGCAGGTATTTTGCCATTCATTGGGTCAAAATTATCATTCCAGTCGCTGTAAAGATCCAGTTCGGGACGCAGCTCGAAGGGTTTTTCACCTTCCAATGTATTGACGGAATCAGACATCGTATGAAAAAAACGTGCAACATCCTGTTGCTCCTGAAGTGTGCGATGAATGTCGCGATGTACCTGAGGTACCACATCTCCCTTTGCCCAAATACAGTCCGTCAAAATAAATGTCGCAACAAGCGACAATAATATTTTATCGAATTTCATGTTGCAAAAATACGCAATCTTTTTGGAAAAACCAAGAAGATTGCGTACATTTTAACGAAATTTGTCATTTAATGAGCTGATTCAATGGCTTTGGCCAGTGCTATTGACAGTTGGTCTGGACAAGATGTTGATTTATTTCCACATCGTATACCCTTGATCTTGTCAATCACTTCCTGTGCCTTTTGTCCTTTCACGAGAGAAGATATACCTTGAAGATTGCCGTGACATCCTCCTATGAATTGCACATCCTGAATTACATCGTCATCGTTCAATTCGACATGAATGAACCTAGAACAAGTCCCTTCGGTCTGATACCATAGGTCTTTCATAATCACTCCTGTTTAGTAAAGAAATACTTGATACGGCTGAACATTGACTTTCGATTCTCCTCGGTCGGGATGCAGTTCGTGCCTTTAGCGAGTTTCTCTACGGCTTTCTTTTCATCAGACGAGAGTTTCTCGGGAACAAACACAAGAATATTGACTATCAGATCACCAATATTGCCAGTATCCTTCGATGGCAAGCCCTTGCCTTTCAGACGTAAAATTTTACCAGGCTGGGTACCTGCTGGAACATTTATTCTCACACGACCATTAAGGGTAGGAATCTCTACAGGACCACCTAAAGCAGCCGTTGGGAAAGAAATGAGGCAGTTGTAAACTAAGTCCTGTTGGTCACGCAAAAGTTCTGGATGAGGTATTTCCTCGATATTGACAATCAGGTCGCCAGGAACACCTTTGCCACCCGGTGCAGCATTGCCTTTTCCCTTAGCCATAAACTTCTGTCCCTCCATTACACCTTTGGGTAAATGGATAGGGATAATATCCTCAACCTGACGGACTGTACCCGTGGAATCGGCAACAGAATGCTTGATCTTAACTTTCTTGTCAACTCCATTCATCACATCGTCAAGCGAGACGCGTAAAGTGATGTTGATGTCTTGACCTTTAACGGACTGTTGGAAAGGATTGAAGCCTTCGTTGCCATTGCCGAAGCCAAAACCTTCGAAGCCACTGAAAGGATTACCTGACGTAGTGTAAGTATAGGAAGTACCACCACGACGACCCTTTGGACCTCCGAAGAAGGCATTGAAAATATCGAATGGATCGAAGTCCATTCCATTGAAATCAAAGCCTCCAGTGCTGCCACCGCCTCCGAAACCACCATTCATACCAGCATGTCCGAACTGGTCGTAGCGAGCGCGTTTTTGCTCATCGCTGAGAACAGCGTAAGCTTCGTTGACCTCTTTGAAGTTCTGTTCAGCGGTTTTCTGCTCGGCCTCGCTGGCTTGTTGCCACTTATCCGGATGCCATTTTATGGCCAACTTTCGGTAGGCTTTCTTTATTTCATCGGCCGTAGCTCCTTTTTGGAGACCTAAGACCTCATAATAATCTCTCTTTGCCATATTATAACATTTTCTCCTTTAATAAATTATTGACCTACGACTACTTTCGCATACCGAACCACCTTGTCATAAAGCTTGTAGCCCTTTGTAGGACAATCGACAATTTTACCTTTAAGAGATGGATCGGGTGCAGGAAACATTGTGATGGCTTCGTGGATCTTGTCGTCGAAGTCATCTCCTGGATTAGCGGGAATAACGGTGACCTGCTGTTGTTTAAGGTAGCCTTGAAACTTCTGCATAATCAACGCGACTCCTTCTTTCACGCTATCAATGTCCTCAGCCTTGTCAATATGTTGCATGGCACGTTCCAAGTCATCAATGACGGGCAGAAGTGCTTCTATAGCTTTCTGACTGCCATATTTGATCAAGTCGGCCTTTTCCTGAATAGTACGCTTGCGGAAATTATCAAACTCTGCAGCACGGTATAAAGCATCTTTTTGAAGCTGCTCTACTTTCGCCTCCAGTTCGGCTACACGCTCCTCTGGTGTTGGTTCGTGTTGTTCCTCTTCTTCAATTTGCTTCGTATCCTGTGCTTCAGTTTCATTGTCTGGCTCAACAACCTTGGTATCGTCAACCTTTACCTCATCGTCGTTGATCGTTTGCTTATTCTCTTCCATAATATTTATAATTTTTGTTAATAATCGATATCAGGAACACTGCAAATATTATGCCAAGACAAATTTTCATTATTTTTTCTCAAATAACGTTTTTTTTGATGAGTTGATTTCCATATTTCGAAAATAATAGTTATATTTGCAGCGCAATTTTGTCACACTTACGTTTACACATTATATAATATATATGATATTATTTCCTGAAGCTAAAATCAACATCGGTCTCAATGTTACACGTCGTCGCGAGGATGGCTACCATATCCTCCAGACACTATTCTATCCTATCAACTGGTGTGATGCGCTCGAAATCCTTCCTATGTCGGATGTAAATGCTGCCAATTGTATTAGTACGAATGACAACAAAGTACATTGGTATCAGACCGGAATTATAGTCGATTGCGACCCAGAACTTAACCTCTGCGTGAAGGCATATCGATTATTACAAGACCGATTTCCAGAATTGCCTGCAGTCGAAATGCATCTGGAAAAACAGATTCCCTTTGGGGCAGGACTTGGCGGTGGATCGTCTGATGGAGCACATGCCTTGCTGATGTTGCGAGAAATGTTTGGCTTAGACGTCACCGATAACGAACTCGAGGCTATTGCAGCACGCATGGGAGCCGACTGTGCTTTCTTTTGTCGATGTGGCAACCAGCTGAACACTTCTAACAATAATCACAAGATGCAAGCTCAATATTGCGAAGGAATAGGCTATGAGCTAGTCCCACATACCTTATCTCTTAAGGGCAAATATATCGTTGTAGTAAAACCTCCCTTTGGCGTAAGCACACGTGAGGCATATAGTGGCGTCCATCCCCAATTGCCAGACGTTTCTCTTGATATGATGCTAACCCGTCCCCTTGATGAATGGAAAGATTGCATACACAACGATTTCGAAAAATCCGTTTTCCCGCTATATCCGCAACTTGACATGATCAAGCAGACACTCTATCTACATGGTGCCATCTATGCAAGCATGTCGGGATCAGGATCTGCTCTCTTTGGCATCTTTGACCAAGAGCAACTCGATTGTGCAACATGGTTCGACGAAAAATATATTGTTCGTGGTCATTGGGCTTTAGTGTAAACGATTGCCTAAAAAACAAAAGGAGGAATTGAAATTAATGCAATTTTTGTTATTATTGCACATTTTTTCCATAAAAAATTTGGATTTAATTGTAAAAACAATTATCTTTGCACCCGTACAACACTTTAACAAAAGAAACATTTCCTATCTTTATCAACATGGGCGAAAAAGGAAAAGTAACTATTTACGACCTGGCTCAAAGACTCCATACTACGGCTTCAACGGTTTCGCGAGCCTTGCAAAATAACCCACGCATTAGTCTCAAAACGCGCGAAGCGGTGCAAAAACTTGCTAAGGAATTAAACTACATTCCAGATCCTGTGGCTCACCATTTGCGTACAGGAAAAGGTAATGTACTAGGTATTATAGTACCACGTATTGACCGCAACTTTTTTGCAACTATCATATCATCATTCCAGGATCAGGCACAGAAGCATGGATTCCAAGTAATCATTGCAGCCAGCGGCGAAAGTGAAGAACAGGAATCCAATGCTATCAAGGCTATGATTGCCAAGAAAGTCGATGGCGTAGCAGTATCCCTCTCTACCGAAACACAGAATCCCGTCTATCCCGAAATGCTATCGCAGCATAATATCCCCCTCGTATATTTCGATCGTTTGCCCGACAAGGTCTCTGATTGTGACTCCGTTTGTAACGACAATTTCCAGATAGGTTATGATGCTGTTGTCCAGTTGCACAAACTTGGGTGTCGTAAAATATGTCATTTCGCTGGTCCTTTCGTTCAACCCTCCTACTCCGACCGATACAAAGGTTATCGTAAGGCTCTCGATGACTTTGGGCTTCCGTTTCGTGACGAATGGCTTTTCCAGAGTTCCATCACCATTGAGGCCGGTACCGAAGCCGCACAACGTATCCTACAGATGGAAGATCGTCCCGATGGAATCTTCTCTGCCGGCGATTTCCCAGCAATTACCGCCATTGATATCTTCCGTCGTAAAGGCATCAAGGTGCCTGACGAAATCGCCATCATTGGTGTAGCCAACGAACCCTTCGACAATTACCTCTCTACACCTTTGGCCTCATTTGACCTGCACCAACAGCGCATTGGAGAAATGGCAGCCAAGCTACTTCTGTCCCACCTCGGCGAGATACCTGAAATGAACCATCCATCGCATCTCATTGTCAACCACAATTTGATATTACGCGATTCGGCTATTTAAAGATTGTCAATCGACAAATAAATACTAAATAATTTTGTAAAATTCCACTAACCATTAAATTTTCATCAACATGACAAGTTTGAAAGACTTTTCTCTTGAAGGCAAAAACGCCTGGATTACCGGCGCGTCCTACGGTATCGGTTTCAACATTGCCAAGGCATTCGTTGCCGCAGGCGTGAAGACCATTATTTTCAACGACATCAACGAAGCTGCCCTTGAGCGTGGCCTGAACAACTACAAGGAGGCTGGCATCACCAATGTCAAAGGTTATGTTTGCAACGTTACTGATGAGGTTGCTGTGGGCGAACTCGTTAAAAAGATCCACGAAGAAGTTGGCCAGATTGATATCCTCGTCAATAACGCAGGCATCATCAAGCGTATCCCTATGCACGAAATGAAGCGTAGCGAGTTCCAGGCTGTCATCGACGTTGACTTAGTTGCGCCATATATCGTAGCTGCAGCTGTCATTCCCGAGATGATGGAGCGCCGCGAGGGCAAGATCATTAACATCTGCTCAATGATGTCAGAGCTCGGCCGTGAGACAGTCAGTGCATATGCAGCAGCCAAGGGTGGTCTGAAGATGCTCACCCGCAACATCTGCTCAGAGTACGGCGAGTACAATATCCAATGCAATGGCATTGGCCCAGGTTACATCGCAACTCCACAGACCGCCCCTCTCCGCGAACGTCAGCCCGATGGTAGCCGTCACCCCTTCGACAGCTTCATCTGCGCCAAGACCCCAGCTGGACGTTGGCTCAATCCTGAGGAGCTCGGTGGCCCAGCAGTATTCCTTGCTTCACATGCATCTGATGCAGTTAACGGCCACATCCTTTATGTCGATGGAGGTATTCTTGCTTACATTGGCAAACAGCCTTAATGAATCTTTTTTGACAACTTTAAGTATCAAACCCCACTGCAACCTTTCTGCAGTGGGGTTCTTTTGTTCAAATAAGACAATTCATTTTTGAAATTAAGATTTTTTCACTATCTTTGCACGCGTATAATAAATGCAAAACACAACCAACAATCAATAAACATTATTATTAATGGCAAATGTTATTAAGCTCAAAAAAGGCTTGAACATCAACCTGGAGGGCACGCCCGAAGAAAAGTTTGTGAACGTCAAGGAGGCCAAAAAGGTCACCCTCGTTCCCGACGACATCGTAATGTGTACCCCTAAGATTGTGCTCAAAGCCGGCGATGCTGTTAATGCTGGAGACGAGGTTTTCCATGACAAACAGTATCCAGAGATTAAGTTCGTGAGCCCAGTGAGCGGCGTCCTTGAGGAGGTCGTTCGTGGTGACCGACGCAAAGTGCTTGGCATCGTCATTTCAAACGATGGCAAGGGCACCAGTGCTAAACTGCCTGTCATTGATCCCAAGACAGCAACTGTCGATGAGATCAAGCAAGCTATGCTCGATGGTGGCGTATGGCCTTTCCTCACACAGCGTCCCTACGGCGTTCTCGCCAATCCTTCCCTGCAGCCACGCGACATCTTCGTGACCGCTCTCAACACCGCTCCCCTCGCACCAAACTTTGACATCATTGTCAAGGGTCAAGAGAGCGACTTCCAGACTGGTCTCGCTGCTCTTGCAAAGCTTAGCAAAGGCAAGGTTTATGTAGGTGCTGCTGCAAGCACCACCATTCCCGCCGTCAATGGCGTCGAGAAGGTGACTGTTGAAGGTCCACACCCTGCTGGTAACGTAGGCGTTCAGATCAACAACTTAAAGCCCATCAACAAAGGCGAGATCGTTTGGACTGCCAACGCTCAAGACGTAATCGTCATCGGCCGCATTCTCAACGGCAAGTGCGACTTCTCGCGCATCATCACCATTGCCGGTTCTGAGATCGTGGCCCCTGCATACGCCAAGGTACAGGCAGGCGCTTCTCTCGCAGACATCCTTGATGGCAAGGTGAAGCATGTTGAGTACAAGCAGCGTGTCATCAATGGTGACGTACTGACAGGCGTCGCTACCGGACTTGCAGGTTCTCTTAACTTCAAGGGACAGACCGTTACCGTTATTCCCGAAGGTGACACCACCGACGAGATTTTCGGATGGATTACTCCTGGCTTGAATCGTTACTCCACCTCCAACACTGGTCTTGCTGGACTCTTTGGCCTGTTCAAGTCCAAGAAGTGGAAGCTCGATGCCCGCTTGAAGGGTGGTCCACGAGCCCTCATCGTCAGCGGTGACTGGGAGCGTGTATTCCCTATGGACATCTATCCAGAGCACCTCTACAAGGCTGTCCTGGCCTACGACATCGACAAGATGGAGCAGCTTGGCATTTACGAGGTACTGCCTGAGGACTTCGCTCTTTGTGAGTTTGTTGACGTCTCGAAGAATCCTGTTCAGCAGGTTATCGCTGACGGTCTCGTCAAGCTGCGCAAAGAGATGGAATAATTGTCAAACTGTAAATTATCCTGTCCAATGAAACTGAACGATTATATCAACGAAAAGATTGACCCCCTATTCCAAAAGGGTGGCAAGTATGAGAAGCTGTGGTCTATCTATGACAGCTTCCATACATTCCTCTTCGTTCCTCGTCACACTGCAGCTCGTAAGGGTGTGCAGGTTCACGACTCGGTAGACTCGAAGCGAGTAATCATGATGGTTATCCTCGCATTGGTACCTGCTGCTCTCGTTGGCATGTGGAACGTTGGCTATCAGCACGATCTGGCTCTCGGCATCAACGATGGTTGGTTCATGCAGTTCCTTTATGGCCTTGTGGCTTTCCTTCCCAAGGTTGTTGTTAGTTATGCAGTTGGTCTCGGCATTGAGATGGCCGTAGCTTGCATGAAGCGCGAAGAAGTGGCCGAAGGCTTCCTTGCCACCGGTCTGCTCATCCCTATGATCGTCCCCGTGAATACTCCTCTCTGGATGATTGCCGTGGCAACTGCCTTCTCGGTAATCTTTGCCAAGGAGATCTTCGGTGGTACGGGTATGAACATCTTCAACCCTGCGCTCATCACTCGTGCATTCCTGTTCTTTGCATATCCTAAAGCAATGTCGGGTGACGAGGTATTCGTGCGCACCGGTTCAGCACTCTGCAACTCTCCTATCGAGGGTACAGCTGTAGTTGATGGCTTCTCGGGTGCTACTCCATTGGCAGCCGTTGCCGATGGCACATTCGATCCTGTCACCTATTCTACTATGGATGCCTTCCTTGGCTGCATTCCTGGTTCGATTGCCGAAACCTCGACTTTGGCCATCTTGTTAGGTGCCTGCCTTCTCCTCGTGACACGCGTTGCCTCTTGGCGCATCATGTGCTCCGTTTTCGTGGGTGGCGCTCTGATGTCAGCTATCATCGCAGCATTCTCTGAGAACGCTCCTACTGTTGCTCAGCAGCTCTGCCTCGGTGGTTTTGCATTTGCAGCAGTCTTCATGGCTACTGACCCTGTAACAGGTTGCCGCACCAATACCGGCAAATACATATATGGCCTGTTTATTGGTATAATGGCCATTCTGATTCGTATGTTCAACACTGGTTATCCCGAAGGCGCTATGATGGCTGTCCTCCTCGGTAATGCCTGTGCTCCTCTCATCGATTACTGTGTTGTTAACTCTAATATTTCAAAGCGTGCAAAACGCGTAAATGCATAAGACTATGAATCGTAATTCAAATGTTTATACTGTCATCTACGCTACCGTTTTGACAGTATTGGTAGCCATCCTGCTTTCTGCCGCCTCCCTTGGCCTCAAGGACAAGCAGAAAGCCAATACAGATAACGAGAAGAAGCAGCAGATTCTTCAGTCTGTAGCCTCCAAGCTTGGCAAGGAAGTCACCTTCGAGAACGCTGCCGATCTCTGGCAGGAACTCAAGATGGATGATGCAATGTTCTGCGTCAACACCAAGGGTGAGAAGGTCGAAGGCAAGGCTTTCGACATCGCCTCCAAGAGCTTGTTCTCCGCCGGCAAGATTATTCCTGAAGCAACCCTTCCCGTTTATGTGGCAAACATCGACGGCGTACCTTACCGCATCATGAGCATGTATGGCGCAGGTCTTTGGGGTCCCATCTGGGGCTATCTGTCAGTTGATCCTGAAGGCAAGGTTGCTGGCGTATCCTTCGACCATGACTCTGAAACAGCAGGTCTGGGTTCAAAGATTAAAGACGACCCTGCATTCGCTAACGCATTTATCGGCAAGAGCATCTTTACTGATGGCAAATTCACCTCTGTATCAGTTACCAAGGCTGGCAAGCCAGCTAACTATGGTGGCGAAAAGGTAGATGCCATTACCGGAGCTACAAAGACATCTGACTACGTGGGCATTATGATCTACGAGTCTCTTCTCGGCTATGTTCCCTTCATCCAAGGCGGTACCGCTCAAGCTGGCTGCTGCCAGAAGCATGAAGGCAACTGCGGCGAAAAGAAAACCTGCGAAATGGAAGGCTGCCAGAAGGAAGCCTGCACTCCCGAAGCCTGCGGCAAGGAAGAGTGCAAGGCTCAATGTGGTGACAAGTCCGAGTGTGCCGAAAAGGCTGAGTGTGACGCCTGCAAAAAGGCTGAGTAATTTTAATTGTTAATTGTTAATCGAAATAACAGTTATGGCAAACGAAAAGAAACCCGGTGTTTTCACCGGACCGCTCTGGACCAACAACCCTGTGGTTGTCCAGGTGCTTGGTATCTGCTCAGCCCTTGCGGTTACTACGCAGATGAAGCCTGCCCTCGTTATGGGTATCTCCCTAACATGTGTGCTTGCTTTCGCCAACGTGATCATTTCTGTGCTCCGCAACACCATTCCTAACCGAATTCGTATCATCGTTCAGTTGGTTGTAGTTGCTGCACTTGTAATTCTTGTCAATCAAATCCTGA
>JAEEGK010012617.1_pt1 | contig 19168 bp, 16 predicted proteins | sample 8958771 | NCBI WGS metagenome assembly JAEEGK01 (sample SAMN16246547, study PRJNA631951) | gut metagenome | biome: gut microbiome; feature: rumen; material: SC-attached | host: Bos | place: Iran: Karaj | collected 2018-10
ATGGAGAACCCCGTGAATGCAGACCTGACGTCGTTCCGTGAATTGTCGGAGAAGATTAAGGCTGGCGTGGTAGAAGGTGGCCGCAATTATGTGCTGATAGATGAGGTGCAGGAGGTGAAGGAGTTTGAGAAGGCCCTGCGCTACTGGGTGAAGCAGGATGGCGTGGACGTGGTGGTGACGGGTAGTAATGCGGCTATGCTGTCGAGCGATATCGCCAACTCGTTTGCCGGACGCTATCATCGCGTTCACGTGAGCAGCCTGGATTACAAAGAGTTTCTGACATTCTATGGTCTGGAAGACTCTGATAATGCTTTCTCACAGTATCTGCGCTGGGGCGGACTGCCGTTCCTGTATCGCATCCCTATGGAGGATGAGCGAACGAGGACGGAGTATCTGGGCAGCATCTACGATACCATCTTTGTAAAGGACATTGTGCGTAGGAAGAACGTGCGCAACGTGTCGCTGCTGGACAATCTGGCTCGGTTTGTGGCTGACAACAGCGGGAAGGTCTTTTCTGCCAACAGCATTGCCAAGTACCTGAAGGGTAACGAGATGGCTGTGAGTGCCAACACGGTGGGTGAATATATGGACGCATTGTGCGACACGTATATGATAGACCGCGTGAAGCGTTATGACATCAAGGGCAAGAGCGTTTTTGAGCAGCAGGACAAGTACTATTTTGAGGACTTGGGGCTGCGGAACTATCTGTGCCGTGACAAGCGGGCTCTGGATATTGAAAAGATGCTGGAGGGTGCTGTATATCTGAAACTCAAGCGCAGTGGCTATGAGGTGTATGTGGGGCAGTTGAACGGTAAGGAGATTGACTTTGTGGCTCGTAGGGGTGACGAGGTGATTTATGTGCAGGTGACCCTGCAGGTGACAGGTGAAGAAACTTACGAGCGTGAATTCGGCAACTTGAAATTGATTAAGGACAACTATCCCAAATATGTGGTGACACTGGACCCGAACGTGGGTCTGATTCACGATTCGGGAATCGTAGCTTGCACAGCAAGGGAGTTCCTGTTGAAGAGTGAAGAGTAGCTTACGGGCTTCGGCCAAACTCCTGAACGGAATTGGCCTTTTTTGCGGAAAATACATTAAAAAAGGTTGTAAATATACAACCATTTTGATATAATTTTGTATCTTCGCACTCGACTTTTTTCTAATCTCACGCAGAAATCGCAGAAATCGCAGAAATTTATGTAAGTGGTTGAATAACAGTGTCAGTTATATCTGATTAATGTGTGTTTGAAAGCAAGCTTTCCACACCCATTACCCATATATAACCCTTGCTACGTATTACATACGCATCAAGCAGTTTACAACTGTCGCCACTATTATTCATAATCATTGAAAGTTCTACGGTTATTGAAAGTTAGACCTTAGACCCTAGACTTTAGACGTTAGTATTAATACCTTTGATTGATGGCAAATAGTTTAAATATTGAATAAATTTCCCGAAGGGATTAGATAATGGTTTAGTGTTATGCTAAGTGATGGTTACAGCACTGATGGTAAAAGAGCATGATTTTATCTGGGTGCTTGCACACAAGGAAAATCATGGACTTTTGGCATCAAAACCGGACGTAGTACGGTTAGCATGACACTAAAGCTACCAATAAATAATTTCTGCGAATTTCTGCGGTTTCTGCGTGACATTAAATATGATTGACAAAAAAGAAAAATACCTGCTTCGCTCAAAAACCATAACGATAAGGAAACGGCTGGTGCTTAGGCATCGGCCTTTTTTTGTGAGGGAGGGAATAAAAATGGCGCTAGAGGGGGCTGTGGCTGGGGTTTTAGGGAAAAACCTTCTTTTGTGTCGGGGATTTTTTGTACTTTTGCCGCTAGAAATATAAATATTATGACTATCGAAGAGATACAGATATTGATTACAAAGGATGATTAAACAATGACTCAGAAACATCAGATACAGTTATTTGAAGAGAAAAAGGTTCGTACCGTGTGGGATGACCAGGAGGAGAAGTGGTATTTCTCTATTGTGGACGTCTGTGCAGTGCTGGCGGAGAGTAAAGACCCTCAGGCTTATTGGCGAAAGCTGAAGCAGCGACTGAAAGATGAGGGAAATGAAACCGTGACAAATTGTCACGCTTTGAAGATGCAAGCCGCTGACGGTAAGATGCGCATGACGGATGTGGCTGATACTGAGCAGCTTTTTCGCTTGGTTCAGAGTATCCCTTCGAAGAAGGCTGAGCCGTTCAAGCAGTGGATGGCAGAAGTTGCTGCACAGCGCATCGACCAGATGCAAGACCCGGAACTGAACTTTGAGCAGGCATACGCTGATTACCGTAGGCTGGGATATAGTGACAAATGGATTAACCAGCGATTGCGGAGCATTGAGGTGCGTAAGGAACTGACGGATGAATGGGACAGAGCGGGTGTGAAGGAAGGTCAGCAGTATGCTTCGCTTACCGACATTATTACACAAGGCTGGAGCGGTAAGACTACCAGACAGTACAAACACTATAAGGGATTGAAAAAGGAGAATCTGCGGGATAACATGACCAACATTGAGTTGGCGCTGAATACGCTTGCAGAGGCTTCGGTTACTGAGATTAGCAAATCAAAGAATCCGAAGGGTTTCCGTCAAAGTGCGGCTGTGGCTCGTGAAGGCAGCAAGATAGCAGGTGATGCTCGTAAGCAACTGGAACAGCGAGTAGGTCACTCGGTGATTTCTTCTGCTAAGGCGGCGGACTACTTGCCACCAGTGGAAGATCCTGATGCATTGCCGGAAGAATGATTACAGGTGGTGATAAGGATTATAGGGGAAATGGTGATATAAATGGTGATGTAAATGGTGATGTAATTTCTCTTAGAGGTGTTCTTAAAGATATTTATTTGATTGTGCTTAATAATCCTGGAATTAAGATTGCTCAAGTGGCGGAGTTAAGAGGAAAGTCGGAATCTACAGTATGGAAGCAACTAAATGAGTTGACGAAGAAGGGCATTATCGAATATCAGGGCTCGGACAAGACGGGTGGGTATTATGTGAAGTGAGATGAGGGCTGGTGCTTAGGCATCAGCCTTTTTTTGTGGGGTGATGGAAGATGTAAGATGTATGATGTAAGATGTCAGAGGGAAGATGTAAGACCCTGAAGGGGTCAAATATATTAGGGTAGGGCCTTGGCCCTACTGATATGGGCACATTCCATAAAAAATGCCCCTGTAAGGGGCGCATAACATTATTAGCCCCTTACAGGGGCGGTGGGGTGGGGGTGTGTCATTTACGTAGGGGCGAGCCCTACGCTGGGTTATTTGACCCCGTTGGGGTCGGTGAGAGCCAACGGCCAATGGCCAATAGCCAAAGTGGTTTTTGGGGATTATCATCGGCCTGATGGGCCTGATCATTACGGTGAAGGTCTGCTTACGCTTAAGGTGAGCAGACCTTTTACTTCACTTCGGCAAGCTCAGTGTAAACTCGGCTCAGCATGAATGTGGTAAAATGTGGGTTTTAAGGGCTTCTGGGATTGGTGATATAGGTGTAAAAATCAGCCGTTTTCAAAAAAAAGTTGAAAATGGCTGAGTTTTTTATGGCGGTATGGAGAAAATCATGTCGTTATTTGGCCAAATGGAATAGAAATCGTAACTTTGCGGCCAAATAACGACATATTATGATTGGACGTAAAATAGAGCAAGAGCTTCTGCAAGAGGCGGTTGAGAAGGATAGAGCACAGTTTATCGTGGTGTATGGAAGGCGCAGAGTGGGAAAAACGTTCCTGGTGAATGAGTTTTTCCGGAACACGTATGCTTTCAAACATACGGCAGTGTCGCCTCTGAATGAGAAACTGAAGCCTAAACGCAACTTGCTGAAGATTCAGCTGAAGGAATTCCACTATTCATTGCGGTCGTATGGACTGAAGGCCGGGGTGCCAATTCCGGCAGATTGGAGTGAGGCTTTCCACCTGTTGCAGGAACTGTTGGACGCAAACAGGAAGGAGGGTGAGAAATGCGTGGTGTTTCTGGATGAGTTGCCGTGGCTGGATTCGCCCCGGTCGAACTTTATGCCGGCCTTTGAGCATTTCTGCAACGACTGGGTGCTGGCCCGCAAGGATGTGAAGCTGGTGGCGTGCGGATCGGCCACATCGTGGGTGCTGGACAAGCTGGTGTACAACAAGGGCGGCCTGTACGGCCGTGTGACGTTGCCGCTGCCGGTATTGCCTTTCACGCTGAAGGAGTGCAGGGAGTTTTTCAAGGATGGAGGTTATGCGATGGACGAGTATGACATTGTGCAGGCGTATATGGCTTTCGGGGGAATTCCTTACTATCTGGATCAGTTCAGGCGTGGGAATAGCGTGCCGCAGAATTTCGACGCGTTGCTGTACGGCAAGCAGGCTCCGCTGCGGGATGAGTTCGACAGGCTGTTCTCGTCGCAGTTCACGCATCCGGAGGAGTTGAAGAAGATTGTGTCGCTACTGGCCGGAAAGCGGTCGGGCTACACGCGTGACGAGATTGCCAAGAAGTGCGGCTTCACCACGGGCGGTGGGCTGACCAGGATGCTGTCGGCCTTGGAGAAGAGCACGTTTGTGACGCCTTACGTGCCGTTTGGGGAGGACCTGACGAAGTATCGGTTGACGGACCTGTTCTGCCTGTTCTACCTGAAGCACGTAAAGGAGAACCGCGATGCCACCACGTACTGGCAGGCACTATGGAACTCGCCCGCGATGCTGTCGTGGTCGGGCTATGCGTTTGAGGACGTGTGCCGTGCGCATATCAGGCAGATTAAGAATGCACTGGGCATCGGTGACGTGACCACAAGGGAGTCGTCGTGGGTGGTGCCTGGCACTTCAGACGAGCGGGGGATGCAGATTGACCTGGTGATTGACCGTGATGACCGGAAGATCAGCCTGTGCGAGATGAAGTTCTCGCAGGGGAAGTTCACGGTGGGGCGCGACTATGCCGCGAAGCTGCAGGAGCGCATCAGCCGCACGATGGAGCATACCGGAAACGCCAAGCCGGTGATTTCGGTGCTGGTGACCACCTACGGGCTGGAGAAGAACGAATACTCGGGCAAGTTCCAAAAGGTGGTGACGATGGAGGATTTGTTTGGGTGATATGTTTACATGCGGTTAAATGGCCATGTTGAGCCGTAATTGTGGCGTTTTGGCCATTTAGCGACAGGGGATAGGGGTCCCCCCAATCCATTGCCCCTGTAAGGGGCGCATAACGTTATTAGCCCCCTACAGGGGCGGTGGTGGGGTGTGGCGTGTCGTTTACGTAGGGGCAAGCCCCTACGCTATGATATATGACCCCCTACAGGGGCGGTGGTGTGGGGCGCATGTCATTTACGTAGGGGCGAGCCCCTATCCTAGGTTATATGACCCCTTCAGGGTCGGTGGGGGTGGGGATGGAATCACCATTGATAGGGCCAAGACCCTATCCTAGGTTATTTGACCCCGTTGGGGTCACAGAAGTTTAGAGTTGATAGTTTAGAGTTTAGAGGCAGTTCCAAAGTTGAGAGTTCAAGAGTTCAAGAGTTCAAGAGAAAATAATTTTCAATTTTCAATTTTCAATTAGATGAAGGCCAAAGTGCGCGTAGCGCCCTCAATAACCGTGAACCGTGAACCATGAACCATGAACCATTAACAAAATGTCAACTGGAGGGGGCTATTTGGAGGGGATGATAACAAAAAAGTCGTTTTTATTTTGTTTGTATTGGACATAATCGTATATTTGTCCCCAAATGGTCACCATTCAATAGTAGATGGTATTTAATAACAAACTGGTCAGGAAGCTTTCAAACTGGTACTTCAGTAGGAGAGTGTTGCCTTATTGGGCAATCCTGATAAATGATACGTTAATAACGTTCTTTTCGGCAGTCTTTACGTTCTGGGTGATTCATCGCTCGTTCGTAACATGCCATGGTTACCTGGTGTTCTTTAATGCCATGCTATTCGCCCTGTTGGGGTGGATAGGAGCACGCTGCTTCAGGACCTATTCCGGAGTGTTGCGCTATTCCAGTTCGCATGACCTGCTGAGAATGGCGAATGCCAACTTTGTCACATTCTGCCTGGCCCTGCTGTGTACGCTCCTGTGCCGTCTGTTCCACGTGTATATATTTACGGCCTTCACGTTCATGAGCATCTTCTCGACCTTCCTGATAGCAACCATGCTGATGTGGTTACAGCGTATCATGGTGAAGATCCTGTTCGAGTCGGCATACGAGCAGACACCTGCTACGAGAGTGCTGATCTTCGGTGCCCTGAAAGGTGGCATAAGCCTGGCCAAGTATATCCGCTCTGCCCGCCCGATGAAATACGAGCTGAAGGGTTTCATATCGCATGCTTCGTTCGTGAAGAACAAATATGTGTTGGGAGTTCCCGTCTATACCATGGAGGACGACTTGGTTTCAATCATCCGTAGATGCCGTATTAATGCCATCCTTGTGAGCCCCTTCCGCATGAGGGAGTTCCAGAAGAACCAGGCATTGCAGGATATGTTCATAGATGCAGGGTGTAAGATCCTGATGGTGCAGTCTGCCAAGCCGTTTGTTGACATTGCGAACCCGCCCGAGGATGACATGTCTGAGAAGGAATTATCGGAAGAGGAACTGCAGGGTATGCAGCTGCACGAGGTGAGTGTGGAGGAGCTGCTGCCTCGCGAAGAGATACATATAGACCTGAAGGCGGTGAAGCAGCATCTGAAGGGCAAGAAGGTGCTGGTGACTGGTGCGGCGGGCTCCATAGGCGCGGAGATTGTGCGCCAGGTGGCCAAGTTCGAACCGGCCTCGCTGATGCTGATAGACATAGCGGAGACGCCCCAGCATGACATCATGCTGATGATGGCCAAGGACTTCCCGAAGGTGGCATGCCAGGTGGTGGTGACCAGCATCTGCCACAAGCACCGCATGGAGAATGTCTTCGACTCGTTCCGCCCCGACTATGTGTTCCATGCTGCGGCCTACAAGCACGTGCCCATGATGGAGGACAACCCCTCTGAGGCGGTGCTGAATAATGTGTACGGCACCAAGATCGTGGCGGATCTGAGCGTGAAATACGGGGTCAGGAAATTCGTGATGATTTCCACGGACAAGGCTGTGAACCCCACTAATGTGATGGGCTGCTCTAAGCGTATCTGCGAGATATACTGCCAGAGCCTGGACAAGGCGGTAAAGGAGAAGAGGGTAGAGGGCGACACGCGTTTCGTGACGACCCGCTTCGGCAATGTCCTGGGCAGCAACGGCTCGGTGATTCCCATCTTCCGCGAACAGATAAAGAACGGCGGTCCCGTGACCGTCACGGACGAGCGTATCGTGCGTTTCTTCATGCTGATACCCGAGGCGTGCAAATTAGTTCTGGAGGCGGGCACCATGGGTCATGGCGGCGAGATATTCGTCTTCGACATGGGTAAGCCTGTCCGTATCGTGGATCTGGCCAAGCGTATGATCTCGCTCTCGGGGGCCAAGAACATTAAGATTGAGTTCACAGGTCTGCGCGATGGTGAGAAGCTCTATGAGGAGGTGCTCAACGAGCGGGAGGATACCATGCCGACCTATCACAACAAGATCCGTATTGCTGCGGTGCGTGAGTATGACTATGAGAAGGTGAGCAACGATATCGAGGATCTGCTGGAGATATCGAAGCATTACAATAAGATGGATACGGTCCGCAAGATGAAGGAGATGGTGCCGGAGTACAAGAGCAACAACTCCATCTACGAAGCGCTGGATGTGGAGAATTGAAAGTTAGACATTAGACCTTAGGCTCTAGACCTTAGACTTTAGTTAATTGAACATTGAGCATTATTTAATCCTCACACAGATTGCACGGATCCCACAGATTTTAAAGTCACGCAGAAGGCTGCGATTAAGCGAGAGCAATGATAAGCTTGCTTAAGCATTGCCGAGTGTGAGCAGGCTCGAACGAAGTTCAAATCGCAGAAATCGCAGAACAGCGAGAGGAGAGCTAAGCTTGCTTAGGCTATCCCGAGTCGTGACGCGATAAGACAATAGTCAAATCGCAGAAATGGTTTTTAACAAAAACCGGGAAAACCCCTCGCTGAGAAAGATACTCTTTCAGAGTATTTAATGTTATTAGTATTAATTCTGCTTGTATGCAAGCATCCAGACAGCCTTAATACTAATATCATTAACCCCTTCGGGGCTCCCTTTCTCATCGAGGAAAAACCCCGCCCTTCGGGCTAAAAAACCACAGTCTACGACTGTCATCACTATTATTCAGTAGAGACCCTGAAGGGGTCGGTGTGTGGGGGCGTGTCGTTTACGTAGGGGCGAGCCCCTACGCTATGTTATATGACCCCGTTGGGGTCTTACATCTTCCTTCTTACATCTAACATTTTTTCTCGTCATCAATCCCATATCCCAAAAATTAGTTGTAATTTTGCAGCCAGATTGCTGAAAAAGCTTAAGGAAGTGAAAATAAACCATATTTATGAGTAATCCATATACGACTGCAATATTGCTATTGCATTGCCCTGACCAGCAGGGAATCATCACAGAGGTAACAAAGTTTATAACGGATAACAAGGGAAACATTGTTTACCTGGATCAGTATGTAGATAAGATTGAGGGGATGTTCTTCATGCGTATAGAATGGGAACTGGAAGGGTTCCTGATTCCACGCGACAAGATCTACGATTATATCACCACGCTGTATTCGCAGCGCTACCAGATGAAGTTCAGCCTGTACTATAGCGATAAGCGTCCGCGCATGGCTATCTTCGTCAGCAAGATGAGCCACTGCCTCTATGACCTGCTGGCCCGTTGGAAGGCGGGAGAGTTCAACTGCGATATCCCCTGCATAGTCTCCAACCATGAGGACCTGCGCTATGTAGCGGAGCAGTTTGGCATTCCCTATTATGTGTGGAGCATCAAGAAGGACCACTCGAACAAGGCTGAGGTGGAACAGGCCGAGATGGAGCTGCTCAAGAAGGAGGACATATCATTCATCGTTCTGGCCCGTTACATGCAGATTATCAGCGATGATATGATAGCCGCCTATCCGCACCATATCATCAATATCCATCACTCGTTCCTGCCGGCCTTCATAGGTGCCAAGCCCTATCATCAGGCCTACGAGCGTGGCGTGAAGATCATAGGTGCCACCAGCCACTATGTGACAGCGGAACTGGATGCCGGTCCTATCATAGAGCAGGATGTGGCTCGCATCACCCACAAGGACACTCCGGACAGCCTGGTCCTGAAGGGCAAGGACCTGGAGAAGATTGTCCTCTCCCGTGCCGTCTCAAAGCATATTCAGCGTAAGATCCTGACCTACAAGAATAAGACGGTAATATTTAGTTGAGAGGGCAGGGCTTTCATCTAATTGAAAATTGAAAATTGAAAATTGAGAATTATTTTAATCTCACGCAGAAATCGCAGATATTCGCAGAAAGACCTGAGTGGTGTGAATAATAGATAGGGTTCTATCCGTTAAAAGAGGAGTTAAAAACAAGCTTTTACTCCTCTTTTCTCGTATACAACCATATGTCTCGTATTTCATACGATCCATACCGTACTCCGTACTATCTATCTATTATCCCCATTATTCATAGTTTTACGGTTTTTGAGAGTTAAAAAGCCCCTTAATCATCTTTATATAAGAAATATAGGAAAACCGCGGATGCGGAAAAGATGTTAGATGTATGATGGAAGATGTCAGACCCTGAAAGGGTCAAATATATTAGGGTAGGGCCTTGGCCCTACCTATGGGGATTCTATCCCCATCCCATTGCCCCTGTAGGGGGCGCATAACGTTATTAGCCCCTTACAGGGGCGGTGATGGTGGTGGTGGAGTGTCAACCACGTAGGGGCAAGCCCCTACGCTATGATATATGACCCCGTTGGGGTCGGTGGGGGTGGGGTGTGGAATCCCCATTGATAGGGTCAAGACCCTATCCTAGGTTATATGACCCTTTCAGGGTCTTTACTAGAATCGGCTATTGGCTGTTGGCCATTGGCTATTGGCTAAATCTTAATAACCAATAACCATTAATGGCCAATGGATTAATACGCGTGGTCGTTGTTTATCTCGTCCAGGGTGAGTTTTTTCTTGTCAATAGCACGCCAGGCATAGATGATGTAGGCCAGCACAAAGGGGATGAGCAGGGAAACCCAGAACATGGTGCGCAAGGTAAACTCGCTACTGCAGGAGTTCTGCATGGTCAGGGATGACTGCAGGTCGGCCGTAGAGGGATAGTAAGCTGTGTTGTTCCAGGCTGTCAACAGTAATAAGACTGTCACGGTCACTACCGTTCCGAATCCCACAACCCAGAAGCCGCGCCTGTATTCCTTATGGGTCAGCGACCACAGGATGCCAAAGAGCACAAACACCACCCCGATAAGCAGTACCACCAATAGTGGCCACATCACGATGAGGTTGTGCAGGTATTTGTACGGTTCCATGAACACAACACCTGTCTGCGGATCTACCGCATACCCTTCGCATGTCAGGATATGACCCAGGAAGGCCAGGAACAGACCCAGGAACAGGATGGTGCTGGTCCATAGAGGACGGATAATACGCTGGTGGTTATCTAACTGACCCTCTTCTACCTGCTTGTGAATATACAGGCAGCCCAGGATGCGCGCCAGAAAGAACACGGCAAGTCCCAACACAATATTCCAGGGATTCAACAAAGCATCCAGTCCGTGCGAGGCATTGGCCCAACGACTAATGATTAGTTGAGAGTTGAAAGTTGAAAGTTGAAAATCAACAATGTTGCCTTTCTCGACAATGAAGTTGCTGCCTGTGAAGAAGGTGGCAACAGCCCCTCCAAGCAGCACGGGACCTAGGATACCGTTCAGAACCAGTAACCACTGAAAAACAACCCTTCTCCGTCTCCCTCTAGGGGAAGTGGCATTCTCCCCCTTCCCCTCGGGGAAGGTTGGAATGGGGGTCTTCTGAAACTCATAGCTGACAGCTTGCAGGACAAAGGAGAAAAGTATTATCATCCATAGCCAGTAAGCACCGCCAAAACTTGTAGAATAGAATAAGGGATAGGAAGCAAAGAAGGCACCACCAAAAGTTACAAGGGTGGTGAAGGTAAATTCCCACTTGCGACCTGTGGCATTCACAATCAGACGACGCTCATCAGGGGTACGCCCCAACGAGAAGATGAGCGAGTTAGCTCCCTGCACAAACATCAGGAATACCAGCAATGCTGCCAACAGGGCAACAACGAAGCACCAGTAGTGCTGTAAGAATATGTAAGTCATATTTTTAGTTTAAAGTTTAAAGTTTAGAGTTTAGAGTTTAGAGTCAGTGGTAAGTTTAGAGTTTAATCAGTTTACTGTTTACCGTCGTTTTTTAGTTTAGAGTTTAATCAGTTTATCACTTCATACTTGCAACTATCAACTTTATTAAACTGACTCTAAACTCTACACTATCAACTGTCAACTATCAACTATCAACTCTCATTTTCGGTCCTTCCTTGATGGCACGAACCATGATGGATATCTCTACCGCCAATAAGGTGGTGAAGAGGATCAGGAAGAGGAAGAAGGTAATCATGACAGCTGATGAACCCAACTGACTGACACCCACCCATGTGGGAAGCATATCCTGAATGGTCCAGGGCTGTCGACCGAACTCTGCTACCAACCATCCGGCTTCACTGACAATATAGGCAATGGGAATGCAGGCGATAGCCATAGCTCCCCACCATCTCTTCCCAAGGAGGGAAGGCTTAAATGACGCTATCAGGAATAGCAGCATAAACAGGCACCCGCCTCCTACCATCACACGGAAGGCATAGAAGCAAACAGGGATGTAAGGCACCACCTGGGCGCGATCCTGCACATAACCGTAACCGAAGAAAGGAATATTTTCTTCGAATGAAGAGTAAGCCTCACTCTTCACTCTCAAACTCCTCAGGGTGCTCCCCTCTCCTCGGAGAGGGGTCGGGGGTGAGGCCGATTCTTCACTCAACCTGCGGTATTTCGCAAGTGCAGCAATGGCAGCACGTCCGCGTTCTATCTTCTCTGCCAGCGATGGCTCCTGTGTTCTGTCCGCCTTAGTGTATCCGTCCAGGATATCGCGTATGCCGGGCACATAGCCGTTCATATCGTTGGTAGCCAGGAAAGAAAGGGCATAGGGAACTGCCAACTTCAGCGGTGGCTCATCCGTTGTCTCATAGTCGGGCTGCTGGAAGGGGTTGATGCCTGCTATGATGGTCAGCGGCTGGTCGGTACCACCCTTATAGAGGGCCTCCATGGCTGCCAGTTTCATAGGCTGCGTCTGTGCTACGGTATAGGCAGAATGGTGTCCGGACATCATAATCAGTACCGAGGAGATGAGGCCAAAGATAGCACCCACCCTCAGGCTCTTGGTGGCAAACTCCGTGTGGCGTTTCTTCAGCAGATACCAACTGCTGACACCCACCACAAAGACAGCCCCCAGTACCCATGCCGACAGTACCGTATGAATGAATTTATCCACAGCCACAGGCGAGAGGGCTACTTCCGCAAAGCTGGTCATCTCGTTACGCATGGTATCAGGGTTGAAAGCCTGCCCCACGGGATGCTGCATCCATGAGTTGGCGACCAGAATCCACCAAGCTGAGATGGTGGCACCCAGTCCTGTCAACCATGTTGAGGCCAGGTGGAATCCCTTGCTGACCTTGTTCCAACCAAAGAACATCACTGCCACAAAGGTGGACTCCATAAAGAAGGCCACAATACCTTCCACCGCCAGTGGGGCTCCGAAGATATCACCCACCAGATAGCTGTAGTTGCTCCAGTTGGTACCGAACTCGAATTCCAGGATAAGACCCGTGGCAACCCCCATCGCAAAGTTAATACCGAAGAGCTTCTGCCAGAATTTGGCGGTCTGTTTCCAGAACTCCTGTCCCGAACGGTAGTACAATGTCTCCATGATGCCCATCACCACGGCCAGACCGAGTGTCAAGGGCACAAACAGCCAATGGTAAATGGCTGTAAGGGCGAACTGAGCTCTTGCCCAATCCACCGCTGCAAGGTCGATGTTTAATAAGTGATTCATGTTATTTAAGGGTTAAAGGTTAAAGGTTAAGGGTTTACGGTTTAGAAGCCTCACCCCAACCCTCTCCGAGGAGAGGGAGCTAAAGTCTAAGGTCTAAAGGTTATTTATAAAGTTTAATGTCTTTTTTCGGTTAGTGGTTAGCGGTTAGCGAAGTCTAAAGTCCTCAGGGTTCTCCCCCTCTCCTTCAAATCTCCCCTCTCCTCGGAGAGGGTTGGGGTGAGGCTTTCAATTCTCTAAACACGAATTCATCTTCTTCCCCCTCTGTCGCATGCTCCTTGATGTAATTAGGGAAAAAGAATAGCTTTAGGACGACAAAAATGATGAACAACTTTATCAATATGATGGTCCACAGCACGCGTCCTAACGTCATGCTGCGAAACCCATCATAGTAAAATTGCCATACATTTCGCATCCAGCGCATTGGTTTCCTAGTTTAGAGTTTTTTAATGTCACGCAGAAGGCTGCGATTAAGCGAGAGCAATGATAAGCTTGCTTAAGCATTGCCGAGTGTGAGCAGGCTCGAAGGTTTAGCTCGACGGCCGAAGGGAAAGTCAACGAAGTTCAAATCGCAGAAATCGCGGAACAGCTGTCAGCTATTGGCTTTTGGCCGTTGGCTATTGGCTTTTAAACCTCTGATCTTCCAGGGGCGAGCCCCTGGTCCAAGTTATTAGCCCCTTACAGGGGCGGTGGTGGGGAGCGGTGGCGTGTCATTTACGTAGGGCCAAGGCCCTACGCTATGTTATTTGACCCTTTCAGGGTTTCTACATCTTACATCTTCCATCTTTTCCGCTCTGCGGTCTTTATTATCAATTAGATGAAGGCCAGAGTGCGGCGAGCCGCCTCAATTTTAAAAGTTCTCTGGCTTAATCTGGAAGTAGCTCTGGGGATGGTCGCAGGTAGGACATACCTCAGGAGCCTTCTTACCGATAACGATGTGACCACAGTTGCTGCACTGCCAGATGACATCACCCTCGCGAGAGAAGACAAGGCCCTCCTCGATGTTCTGCAGCAACTTGCGGTAGCGCTCCTCGTGATGTTTCTCTATGGCACCAACCAGTTCGAACTTCCTTGCTATCTCATCAAAGCCTTCCTCGCGAGCCTCCTTAGCCATACGGGCATACATATCCGTCCACTCGAAGTTCTCACCATTGGCAGCATCCGCCAAATTTGTCTTGGTATCGCTCACGCTACCACCGTTCAGGTACTTATACCATAGCTTGGCATGCTCCTTCTCATTGGCAGCTGTCTCCTCAAAGATAGCAGCAATCTGCACAAATCCATCCTTCTTAGCCTTAGAAGCAAAGTAGGTATACTTGTTTCTTGCCATACTCTCACCGGCAAAAGCCTCCTTGAGGTTCTGCTCAGTCTTTGTTCCTTTCAGTTCTTTCATGTTTTTTTATGTTTAAATGTTTACCGTTTACCGTTTATTAATATTCCTTTTCTCGGTTTTTGTTAAAATTGAAAATAAATTTTGAACTTTGAATTTTGAATAAATCCGTGGAATCTGTGTGAGAATAAATAGTTATCGTTCCCGTTAACGTTATCGTTAAAGATAGCGGTTTTCCACAACATTCCAATCCACAATCTGCCAAAGGGCAGCCAGATGGTCAGGCCTACGATTCTGATAGTCCAGATAATAGGCATGCTCCCACACGTCAAAGGTAAGCAGCGGCTTCAGTCCTTTCTGAATCGGATTGGCCGCATTGGTCTCCTGAGTGATGACCAGCTTACCGTCCTTATCAGCAGACAGCCAAACCCAGCCAGAGCCAAACAGTGTGGCTCCCTTCTTCTGAAACTCCTCCTTGAAGGCCTCAAACGACCCGAAGTCGCGGGCAATGGCCTCAGCCAAGTTCCCCACAGGTTTGTTATCAGCCTTTGGAGCACTAAACTGCCCAAAATACAACTCGTGGTTCAATATCTGCCCGGCATTATTCAGAATAGCTCCCTCACTATTAAGCACCAACCCTTTCAACGCCTTAAGTTCATCGAAGCTCCCCTCGCCCTTTGGAGAGGGGCTTGGGGGTGAGGCTAGCCCATTCAGATTATTCACATATGCTGCTAAATGCTTCCCATGGTGGAACGCTATCGTCTCCTTACTTATCACCGGTTCCAACGCATCTTGTGCGTATGGCAATACCATCAATGTAAATTTTCCCATATCAATTTGCTTTCAATTTTCAACTTTCAATTTTCAACTTTCAACTTTCAACTTATCAACCCGTCCGCCAGCGCCTTCAGTTCTGCCTTTTGTTCCTCAGTCAGCACCAGCACATCCGTACCCCATGCCTCAGCAGGAACAGCGATACCAACCTGCTCTGGCAGTACCTCAGCCTTCATGAAAGTCAGCAATTCCGTCAGCTTTGCACGACAGTTAGCAGTAGCTGCCTTGCCTCCAGCCCCACTGATAGCCACCCGTTTGCCATTGATGCAAGTGGGCGTACCGTAATCCATAAACTTCACCGGCCGTGACATCCAGTCCAACAGATTCTTCAAATGCCCCGGATAACTCATATTGTACTCTGGCGTAAAGATCCACAAGGCATCAGCCTCTGCAATCTCCTTTCTGATACGCCCCACAGCCGCTGGCTCCGGCTGTTCAATATCCTGATTCAGCAAAGGCAGGTCACTGAAATCCAGTTCCTGCACCTCAGCACTATTACCAATAATCTCCCTAGCCACATGAGCCACCTGGCGGTTAAAGGACTTCAACCTTAATGACCCGATAATAAACAGAATCTTCTTCATACGTTTCATGGTATTTATTTATTCCGCTGTAAAGATAGGCATTAATCCATCGTCCCCAAATTATTGGCATAAAATTTATGGTATTTTATAGATTACTTTCACCTTATTGCGGTTTTTTGCTATATTTGCATTCCAAAAATCACAAAAAAGATGAAGATTTATCAGAAGAAGACATCTTGTAACAGTTCGTCTCCTTCTTTCGGAATCCAAGGGACTGATACAACCTGTTTGCCGCCACCCTATGCGGGCGTGATGTAAGGTACAGGTCAACCTCTACGACCCTTGTTTAAGTCTAATATCCTAAACGATGCCATTTATGTATAGATCAGGGACCCTGATCTAAGATTAGTGATTAGAGATTAGAGACCCTTACAGGGTCTTAGAGCCAATGGCCAATGGCCAATAGCCAAAGTGCGGCGTAGCCGCCCTTACTCTCAACTCTAAACACTCCCCCAAGCATTTCCCGTATGCCTCTACTTTCTTGTCGAACGATAAGGGGTAGGCGCGGGAGGAGGAAGGGAGGCGATATAGGACGGCCCCCTCCCCGCTCCCCGAGGGGAGTGCTGTTGATGTGTTGACCTTGGGGATTTCGGAAATACCTAGGGAGGTGCAGATGGTTTCGGTGGCTTTCTCGCCGGTGGTAATGATGGCACGAAGGTGAGGGAGCTGCTTTATTAGGGCACGGATGTCTGTGGGCTCTACCACCTCGAGGAACTTGTCGGAGGCATTGTCCTGCAAACGACGGATGGCTAATGAGGTATCAAAGAAGGCGAGGCCTTTTTCCTGACAGAACGCCACAATCTCGTCTATCTTGAAGCGCTTGTTTTTGAGGTCCACAAAATGGTTCTTATCGCCAAAGAATAGCTGGCCTTCGATGCGCCAATGGTCGTTGATGAAGTTGGGGTAATAGAAATCCATGCACCAACGCTTGCGCTGAGGCGGAAAACTGCCCAGGAACAACACCTTGGCATTCTCGGGCAAGAAAGGACGGAGCGGATGATACTCCACTCCATCCTTGCTGCGTGCTATATTCTCGTGGTTCAGGTATGATGTCATCGTTTCAACCAATATTGGCGTTCGGGTTCGGGAAGCTTCTCGATGGCATAGCGAAGCATGGTGCGAGGCATCTCGTGGGCATGTTGGTGAAGGAAATCTCGCAACAAATCCTCGCTAACGCGTTTACCCATCTCGCGAAGCATCCAGCCTACTGCTTTATGCATCAGGTCGTGAGGGTGGTGGAGATGAATTTCTGCATAGCGGAGGCACCACGATGGGTCGCCCATCTGGGATGTCTTCCAGGAGCAGACCATGCTCATGCGTTGCTTCCACAAGCAGGGGCTTTGAGCCAGTTCATCGAGCACCTTCAATTTATAGTCTTTGTGCAGGTTGTCTCCTCCCCTCGGGGCGACTGGGGTCTTTAGTGCTGCCACTAAATGTGGCTGCGGCCCCACAAAGGGGAGCGAATTCCCATTCGCGACGGCGGGATTCAGGGAGGGGGTTAGTTCTGTTGGCAATAGCAGCCAATGGCCCAAAATCTTATGCACAGAGAGGTCCACGAGGTCCCAGTTGTTGGCCTGCTCGGCATATTGCAGGTACATGGTCAGGATCTCGTCACGTTTTGTGATGGCATCGGGATTGTTCTCCAGGCGTTTGGTGGCCAGTTTCTCGAACTTGGTTACAAGGATCAGGAATCCGCAGAGGCGTACCTCGTGCCAGCGGTTTAGAAGGAGTTCGGGAATTTCGCTCAAGACAAAATCTTGAGCCGCACTAACGACCACTTCGCGGGTCTGTGGTACTTTTAGGCCCAGGAACTCGTCACCCTCACCATACTGGCCCGGTGCTGTTTTGAAGAAACGCATGAGTTCCTTTCGCTGCTTCTCGTTGCGCAGCGATTCCATATGCTGTATAATTTCCTTTGCACTCATTCTCTTTTTGACTCTAATATGGCCACAAAGATATGAAATTTACGAAAAAATTTGCGGCAGGTATGAAGAAAAAATCTTATTTTTGCATTCGCATTATCTATTAAAACAACAAATGAGAAAAAAAGTCTTTGTCAGCGGTTGCTATGATTTGCTGCATAGCGGGCATGTGGAGTTTTTCCGCCAGGCGGCGGAGTATGGCGACCTGTATGTGGGAATTGGTAGCGACAAAACCATCGAAGGGTATAAGCACCATAAAACCATCTATTCGGAACAGGAACGTCTGTTTATGGTGAAGAGCATCCGCTATGTCAAGGATGCTTACATTAATGCCGGAAGCGGGGTGATGGACTTTGTACCTACCGTGGAAATGCTGAAACCCGACGTACTGGTGGTGAATGAGGATGGTGGCAATGATGAGAAAAGACGGTTCTGCGAGGAACACGGTATAGAATATGTGGTGCTGAAGAGAGTGCCTCAGGATGGGCTGACAGCAAGAAGCTCTACCGACCTGAAGAAAACAGAGAGCCAGATTCCCGTGCGACTGGATCTGGCAGGCACATGGATAGACCAGACATACGTCAGTTGCTATGCCCCAGGATGGGCTATCACCATCAGTCTGGAGCCAACATTTGAGGTGAGAGAACGTTGCGGTCTGAGTACCAGCACCCGTAACATGATAAAGAAGATATGGCCCTACCAGTTGCCCAATATGGAACCCGAGATGCTGGCCAAACTGGTCTTCTGCTTCGAGAACGACCCCGAACGCTCGGATGGTATTATCAGCGGAGCCCAAGACAGTATAGGCATCTGTATCCCTGGCCTTTGTCGACACTATTACAACAACCGCTTCTGGCCCGAGAAGATAGAGTCCTGCCAAGATGAGGCTGTCCTCAGTTGGTTGGAAAGCCATTTGGTGATGATACCCATGGAACCTCGCAGACACGGATGCTCAGTTATAGAAGGCAAGGACATCACCGAGCCCAAGGTCCGTGCTTTAGCCAAAGCAGCAGATGACTGTTGGGAGGCAATTATGGATAAAGACTTGCAAGGATTTGCAAAAGCATATAAGGATAGTTTCAATGCTCAGGTGGCAATGTTTCCAGCTATGATTCAAGGTTGTGTTCAAAGTTATATTGACCAATACAAAGAAGAAGTGCTGGCTTGGAAGATGCCAGGAGCAGGTGGTGGAGGCTACTTAGCCTGTGTGGTAGAAGATGCAGAGCAGTTCTGCAAGGAGCATTCCGAAGCCATCCCTTTAACAATCCGCAGAGCAGGAATGTGATGTAGTCAGGGCGTTGGCTTTCATCTAATTGAAAATTGAGAATTTAAAAGGTCACGCAGAAAGTTTTTTAACAAAAACCCTGAAAACCCCTCGCTGAGAAAGATACTCTTTCAGAGTATTTAATGTTATTAGTTTTAATTCTGCTTGTATGCAAGCATCCAGACAGCCTTAATACTAATATCATTAACCCCTTCGGGGCTCCCTTTCTCATCGAGGAAAAACCCCGCCCTTCGGGCTAA
>JAEEGK010012619.1_pt1 | contig 19168 bp, 14 predicted proteins | sample 8958771 | NCBI WGS metagenome assembly JAEEGK01 (sample SAMN16246547, study PRJNA631951) | gut metagenome | biome: gut microbiome; feature: rumen; material: SC-attached | host: Bos | place: Iran: Karaj | collected 2018-10
GCACGTGCCTCTGTGGCGCTCTCAGGACTGACGGTGGCCGAGAGCTTCCGCGACGGAGGAGGTAAGGACGGCGGTGCTGCTGATATCCTGTTCTTCATCGACAATATCTTCCGCTTCACGCAGGCCGGCTCTGAGGTATCGGCTCTGCTGGGACGTATGCCCAGTGCCGTGGGTTATCAGCCTACGCTGGCTTCAGAGATGGGTACGATGCAGGAGCGAATCACTTCTACCAAGAAGGGATCTATCACTTCCGTACAGGCTGTCTACGTGCCTGCCGACGACCTTACCGACCCTGCTCCCGCTACGACGTTCACCCACCTCGATGCCACGACGGTGCTCGACCGTAAGATTGCAGGACTGGGTATCTATCCCGCCGTCGACCCGCTGGGATCCACCTCACGCATCCTCGACCCGCTCATCGTGGGCAAGGAGCACTACGACTGCGCCCAGCGCGTGAAGGAGATCCTCCAGCGCTACAAGGAGTTGCAGGACATCATTGCCATCCTGGGTATGGACGAGCTCTCCGACGAGGACAAGCTGACCGTGAACCGTGCACGTCGCGTCCAGCGTTTCCTCTCACAGCCGTTCACCGTGGCATCACAGTTCACGGGTCTGCAAGGAGTGATGGTCTCGGTCGAGGACACCATCAAGGGCTTCAACGCCATTCTCGACGGCGAGGTCGACGACCTGCCCGAGCAGGCATTCCTCAATGTGGGCACCATCGAAGACGCCAAGGAGAAGGCTAAGAAACTGCTGGAGGCAGCGAAAGGCTAATTGTAAATCGGAAATTGAAATATCGATATTTGCAAGATGCTGAAACTGAAGATAGTATCTCCTGAAAGGATAGAGTTCACGGGCGAGGTGCAGAGCGTAAAGGTGCCTGGCTTAATGGGCAACTTCGAAATCCTGACCGGCCATGCGCCTATCATCTCGTCGCTGCAAAAGGGCGTCGTAGAGTTCGACGGACAGCGGCTGGACGTGCTGGGAGGCTTTGTGGCCGTGCAGAAGAACGAGGTGTCGATCTGCATAGAGAAGTCGGAGTAGGCAGTGCCATTTTATGGCCGTCAGGTGTTGACAATGGCATATATCCTCTCCGCACTCTTCTTCCTGCTGCTGGGAATGGCCTATGTGAAGGGCTATGACATCGTAAAGCGCCACTCGCCCGACCACTTGGCCCACTTCTATCTCATCATGGCAACAGTGCGTATGTCGCTCGCCCTGACATTCGTGGCGGTCTATGTACTGCTCTTTGCCCAGAACAGGGAAGATGCCATTCATTTCGCCCTCGTATTCATTATCATGTATGTGGTGATGATGGTGATAACACTCTTTATGAGACATTAGAGATAAGAAATAAGAAAAAAATGAACGATACATTGAAAAGACTACTCTGCATGATGCTGCTGCTCGTGGCTGCGGTTCCTGCGATAAGGGCAGAGGAATTCTCGGCCAAGGATGTGGTGCTCGAGCATATCAGGGACTCCCACGAATGGCACATCACTGACTTGGGCGAGGGGAAGCCTCTGGTGATACCCCTGCCAGTCATCGTCAAGAGCTCCACGGGATGGCATGTGTTCTGCTCATCACGCTTCGAACATCATGCTGATGCCAGCGGACTGCGCCATGTGAAAGCTGATGCGCCTGCCGACATCCAGGGACTGGCCATAGCCACTGAAGGCGAAAATGCAGGCAAGATCGTGGAAAACGGAGAGCCTGTGCTCGACTTCTCCATCACGAAGACCGTGGCCGTGATGTTCATCAACGTCATTCTACTGCTCTGCATCGTGCTGGGATGTGCCCGTTGGTACAAGAAGCGCAAGGCCAGCGATGAGGCGCCTGGCGGCTTCGTAGGCTTCATCGAGATGCTGGTGATGTATGTGGTGGACGAAATCATCAAGCCGGGCGTAGGCAAGGGCTACGAGAAGTACACTCCCTACCTGCTCACCTGCTTCTTCTTCATCTTCACATGCAACGTGATGGGACTGATACCATTCCCGCCAGGCAGCGGAAACGTGACAGGCAACATCGCAGTGACGTTCTTCCTGGCCCTCTGCACCTTCATCGTCGTGCAGTTCTCAGGCAACAAGCATTACTGGAAGGACATCTTCTGGCCCGATGTGCCTACATGGCTCAAGTGCCCTGTGCCCATCATTCCGCTCATTGAGTTCGTGGGCATCTTCACGAAGCCGTTCGCCCTGATGATCCGACTCTTTGCCAACATGATGGCTGGTCATGCCATCGCAGTGGCCATCACATGCATTATCTTCCTGGTGGCTTCCCAGGCAGTGGCTGTACAGCTTTCCATGTCTGGACTGTCCATCATCATGAGTATCTTCATGATGTGCCTGGAGTGTCTGGTATGCTTTATCCAGGCGATGGTGTTCACCATGCTTTCTGCCGTGTTTATCGGCATGGCACGTATGGAGCCAGCTCATGAGTAATAAATTAGATTAGAGAATAAATTAACAAATAAGTATTAACGAAAAAAACATTAAACGTTATGATTACAACATTATTAGCCGTAGAAGGCGTAGCAAAGTTGGGTGCCGCAGTAGGCGCAGGTCTCGCAGCCATTGGTGCTGGTCTGGGAATTGGTAAGATTGGTGGTCAGGCAATGGACGCCATGGCCCGTCAGCCAGAGGTGATGAGCAAATTGTTTACCAACATGATCGTGGCAGCCGCCCTGATCGAGGGTGTTGCCCTGTTCGCTGCCGTTATCGCATTCCTCTGCATCTAACCTGTCAATAAACATTCAGCTATGTTGACTCCAAGTACTGGCCTACTGTTCTGGATGTCGGTGACATTCCTGGTGGTGCTGTTCATCCTCTGGAAGTTCGGCTTTCCTGTCATCACGAATATGGTGAAGGAGCGCAAGGCTTTCATCGATGACTCACTGCGCAAGGCTCACGAGGCAAACGAACGGCTGGCCAATATACAGAAAGAAGGTGAAACCATCTTGCAGGAGGCACGCGAGAAGCAGGCTCAGATTCTCAAGGAAGCTGCTGAGACCCGCGATGCCATCGTTGAGAAGGCTCAGGTAAAAGCCCGCGAAGAGGGTGCCCGACTGCTCAGCGATGCCAAAGCAGAGATCGAGCAGGAGAAGAAAGCCGCCATCGCTGACATTCGCAAGCAAGTAGCTGCGCTCAGCGTGGAAATTGCAGAAAAAGTGCTTCGCCAGAACCTTCAGGGCGACAAGGCGCAGATGGAACTCATCGATCGTATGCTGGATGATGTCAGTAAACCGTAACACCCCAATGCAACTATGGATATAGGAATCATTTCGGTACGTTACGCCAGGGCTCTGCTGAAGAGTGCTGTCGACGCCAAGCTCGACCAGCAGGTGTATCAGGAGATGCAGCTGCTAGCCAGAAGCTTTGTCGAAGTGCCTGAGCTGCGCCATACGATAGACAACCCCATGCTGGCCAAGGAGAAGAAGGAAATCCTCCTGCAAACGGCCATCGGGGGTGACAGCGCCTCGCCTCTGGCCAAAGCGTTCGTGGCACTGGTGCTGAAGGAAGACCGCGAGAACATGATCCAGTTCATGGCCAACTCGTATGTCACGCTCTATCGCCAGCAGAAGAACATCATCCGTGGAAAACTGACTACCGCTGTGGCTGTAGCTCCTGCCACCGAGCAGAAGATGCGTCAGATGGTGGAAAGCAAGACTAAGGGAACTGTGGAGTTTGAGACTGAGGTGAACCCCGACATCATCGGCGGCTTCATCCTTGAATATGACACGTATCGCATGGATGCCAGCGTGAAGTCTCAACTTAACTCTATTCTCACACAACTTAAAAAATAAAGAATAATGTCAGATAAGATTAAACCAAGCGAAGTCAGTCAGGTGTTGCTGGATCAGCTCAAGGGTATCAGCGATGCCCAGCAGTTTGATGAGGTGGGTACCGTGCTCACCGTCAGCGATGGCGTAGCCCGCATCTATGGACTGCGCAATGCCGAGGCCAACGAGCTGCTGGAGTTCGAGAACGGCACGATGGCTATCGTGATGAACCTCGAGGAGGATAATGTCGGCTGTGTGCTGCTGGGCACCACCTCGGGCATCAAGGAGGGCATGGTTGTGAAGCGTACACGTCGCATTGCCAGCATCCGCGTCAATGACAACATGCTGGGACGCGTCATCAACCCGCTGGGACAAGCCATCGACGGACGTGGCGACATCGACCTCACTGGAGCATTCGAGATGCCTCTCGACCGCAAGGCTCCTGGAGTCATCTATCGCCAGCCTGTGAAGGAGCCCCTGCAGACGGGCCTGAAGGCTGTCGACTCGATGATTCCCATCGGTCGTGGACAGCGTGAGCTCATCATTGGCGACCGTCAGACAGGTAAGACAGCCATCGCTGTAGATACCATCATCAACCAGAAGAGCTTCTATGAGGCAGGCAAGCCTGTGTATTGTATTTACGTAGCTATTGGCCAGAAAGCATCTACAGTGGCTGCATTGGTGCAGACGCTTAAGGAGCATGGTGCCATGCCTTATACCATCATCGTCTCGGCAACGGCTGCCGACCCGGCTGCCATGCAGTACTACGCACCCTTTGCTGGAGCTGCCATAGGCGAGTATTTCCGTGATCGCGGACTGCCGGCACTCGTTGTCTATGACGACCTGTCGAAGCAGGCAGTAGCTTATCGTGAGGTGTCGCTCATCCTCCGTCGTCCTTCAGGACGTGAGGCCTATCCTGGTGATGTATTCTATCTGCATAGCCGTCTGCTGGAGCGTGCTGCTAAGATGAACGAACAGCAGGAGGTGGCCGAGCAGATGAATGACCTGCCTGAGTGCATGAAGGGTCACGTACGTGGTGGCGGTTCACTCACAGCCCTGCCTATCATTGAGACACAGGCAGGCGACGTGTCGGCCTATATTCCAACGAACGTCATTTCCATCACCGACGGACAGATCTTCCTCGAGAGCGACCTCTTCAACCAGGGCTTCCGTCCTGCCATCAACGTTGGTATCTCTGTGAGCCGCGTGGGTGGATCGGCACAGATCAAGTCCATGAAGAAGGTGGCAGGTACGCTGAAGATTGACCAGGCACAGTATCGTGAGCTCGAGGCCTTCTCAAAGTTCTCATCCGATATGGATGCTGTGACCGCCATGACCCTCGATCGGGGACGTAAGAACAACCAGCTGCTCATCCAGCCACAATATAGCCCCATGCCCGTAGGCGAGCAGGTTGCCATCCTCTATTGTGGTGTGCATGGACTGATGCGCGAGGTGCCCATCGACAAGGTTCGCCTCTGCCAGGAGCAGTTCCTCGACAAACTGCGCTCTGCCGCACCCGAGGTAATCGAGACTCTGGGCAACGGAAAGATCGATGATGAAACTACTGGCAAGATTGAGGCTGTCATGGCTGATATCGCTGCTACGTTTAAAGCCTAGTTGCCTATGCCGTCATTAAAGGAGATAAAGGGACGCATCGCCTCGGTCAACTCGACCCGCAAGATCACTTCTGCCATGAAAATGGTGGCCTCGTCAAAGTTGCATCATGCACAGATGGCCATCCAGAACATGCTGCCGTATGAGACCCTGCTCGAGCACATCCTGAAAAGCTTTCTGGCGGCTGAGGCTGAGGCACAGACCCTCTACGACCAGGAACGGCCTGTCAAGCGTGTCGCATTGGTGGTGTTTTCCAGCAACTCATCACTCTGTGGCGGTTTCAATGCCAATGTCATCAAGATGATGCAGCATGCCGTCGGAGAGTTCTCTGACGAACTCGGTGCGGCAAATGTTGAGGTGTACCCTATAGGCCGGAAGGTGGCAGAAAAAGCAGCCAAGTTGGGATACAACGTGAAATGCAGCCTGGCTGACCTAGTCGACCACCCTAATGTGCGACAGTGCATCGACCTAGCAAAGGAGTTGGGTGAGCGTTTTGCCAAGGGAGAGCTCGACCGCGTTGAGCTCATCTACCACCACTTCAAGAGTGCAGGCTCGCAAGTGCTCACAAGCAAGACTTTCCTACCCATCGACATCGAGACTGAGCTGGAGCGTGATCATGAGCGTGACCTTACCTCTAATCTCGCTACTAGGAAAGCACAGGAATATCTGAAGAAAAACCGCAGGAAGCGTGAGCAAAAGGAAGACGAGACTAAGCCCTTGAACGACAATTTCATCGTTGAGCCTGACATGACCACTGTGCTCTCGCAGCTCATCCCCAAGTTGGCTCATCTTATGCTTTATACGGCACTCCTCGACAGTGTTGCCTCGGAGCATGCAGCACGCATGGTGGCGATGCAGACGGCAACGGACAATGCCGACGAGCTGCTCCGGCAGTTGAACCTGCAGTACAACAAGAGTCGTCAGCAGGCCATTACCTCCGAACTGCTCGACATCGTGGGAGGCTCTGTCAACAACTAGATTCCCTCCTACGCACATAAAGAATGCAGGACTGGCTCTATCGCCAGCCCTGCTTTTTAATGCAGAAAAAGGTTAACGGCAAAGTGCCTTGTAAGGGCAGAAGGCACAACGGTCGCTATCATCAGTAGGAACGAGTGGCACAGAGCGGTCATACATCTGTGAGATGGTCTGACAAAGCAGTTCGTTGAATCGCCCGATGTAAGGTTTGACATCGTTGATGGGCTCTTTATCGAATTTGAGTATGGGGTCGTAGTCTTTCACTCCTGCGTGTTGGATGAAAAGCAAAGCGGGTGATACTGGAGTGTCAGGATACTGATGTGCCACTATGGAGGAGTAGAGCATTGTCTGAAGATAATAGCCGGAATGGTCTTTCTGGCTCTCTTGTTGGAAAATAGAGTCTACATCTTTCAGTGACTTCATTTTGTAGGCACCTGTCTTATAGTCAATGACCCGTATGTGTTTCTTTCCGTCTTGATCACGGATGATGTCCAGCCGGTCTATCCGTCCTCCGATGGTGACTTTTTTGCCAGCCTCCTTGGAAATGGCAGGAACATCAATCTCCATGCTGACCAGCCCCTCTAGGTCGAGGATGGAGAAGGGAGCCAGTTCTCTGTCGTTCTTGAGTAGCGTTCGCAGATAGTGTATCATCACTTCACGATTGATAAGCTGCAGACCATTGAGGCGTGGGTGGAAGTTGCGACGTTCTTCGCTGATACGGAATAGCTCTTTCCTGATAGCTTCGTCCACGGCTCGTTCGATGTCAACCTGTGACTTCAGCAATTGATTGATGTCTTCAGCGAGTATCTGATGGCTCTGCTCCATCAGGCGATTGTAGATGAAGCGTGAAGCCTCATGGAAGATGTTTCCAAAGATGCGATTGTCGATGGTGTCGTCTTCAAAATTGTCGGGTTCTCGAAGGTTACACACAGAATAATAGTGGAACTTCAGTGGGCAACTCATATAATCGTTGATGACAGTAGGTGTGAGCAGGCTAGGAACCTGTGCATGGTTCTCCACAGGCATGGGCCGCCGTTTCGAACTTGCCTGCCCACCTTGCAATGCCAGACGACGTATGGGGTGTGGACTCTCAACCATAAGTTGCAGCAGAAATCGGCTCATCTCCCCTTTCTGCCAGTCGGAAGTTGCGTTGTTATATACCATTGTGACGTCATCTGCACGTTGTAGCAGGCGGTGGAAGTAATAGCTGTAGATAGCTACTTTATGGTCGGGAGTGGTCAGACCGTAGGCTTGCCGCAGACTGTAAGGGATAAATGATGTGTCGTTGATGCCACGTGGCATGTTTCCTTCACTGACAGACAACATAAGGATATGGCTGAAGTCCAGGTTGCGCGTCTCCAGCACTCCCATCACCTGCAGCCCTTCAGCAGGTTCTCCGTGGAAGGGAACGGTAGATGTCTGCATGATCTGGCCTATGAGTCGTCCCAGCGTATTAATGTCGGTACATAGGTCACCACTCTGCGACAGGTTGAGCAAGCGGTTAAGCAGGGTATAAGTACGGAACAGACTTTCTTGACGCAGCACATCGCCATTCCCATTTCCTGGCTTGGCTATCTGCTGTACGACGTCGCACAGCCATGTGAGCAGTTCCGTGTTCTGATGTTGCTCTGAGAAAGGCTTGAAGAGCAGACTGGTCAAGTTGTCGATTGAAAGCTGCTGCCGGGTAGGGAAGTAAATCTTCTCATCAGTAAGTTTATTGAGGAGTGCGCTAACTTCGGGCGATGCACTGGTCATATATGGATGGCGCAACAATGCGCTCACCTGTCTCAGTCTGAAATACTCCTGCTGGTGATCGTAGCCATCACGACGCAAGGCAATGAGCTGATTGATGAGCGATCCTATGGGCGACTGTGACAGGGGATAGCCAGTAGTGATGTTGACAGAGCCGTTCTGATCGGGGAGGCAATGGATGATAGTAGGCAGCAACCCTTCATTACATAGTACGATGGCCGTGTCCTTTGTCAGTACGGGTTCATGTTCCGATTCCTTTTCTTTCTTGTGCATGAGTTCCTTGAGCCAGGTAGCTGCATAGCGTGCCTGGATGTTCTCTGTCGAGGCTGAGGCAATCGTGATATTCTTAGGCTGTCTGAAGCAGTCGTAGATCTGGCTGTCATGAATATCAAATTCGTTGGGGAAGTCACTCAGGTATTGACTGATGAAATGTCCTGCCTCATTCTTTTCCATGTAATATTTGTCGAAGTCCCAGTAGAAACGGGCCTTACCTTGCCTGCGTAGAAGGGTGAAGAGCCGTTGCTCCACCTTAAGAAGCACGTTGAAACCAACAAAAAGGTAGATGTCATACTGGAACTCTTGTTCTTCAGCTGTTACCACCTCTTTATATAAGGCACCTTCGTAGGCTAGTTGCTGCTCTTGTAGTCGATGATTGAAGTCATGGTAGATATCGCCCATCTTCGACCATAGTCTGATGAAGCGTTGGCGGAGCTCTGATTGATGGTCTGTCGAGAAGTTGCTGAAGAAACGACGAAGCACTTGGCGCTGCTCTTCAGTGAGAAAGCTGTCGTCATCCATTTCGTGCAAATCACTCAGATTGGCAAAGACACGGTCAGCATCAGCCATCTGCTTGTCAATGTCGTCGAAGTCGTTGAGCAGCAGCTGTCCCCAACCATAGAAATGGTCGAGTGTCTCGTCGATGCCTGTCTGTGAAGTGAATGATCTGTGCAGGTCGCATACCAGTTTGATGGGGTCGGCCACTTTTCTTTGGGAGTGTCGACGAAAGAGATCACTGATGGTGATGTAGGCAGGGCTCCAGATGGGTTTATTGGCGAGACGTGCCAGATGTTCGTTGAGGAATAGTGATGCACGCTTATTGGGGAAGACGACGGCAATGTGGGCGAGGTCATCTCCATACTTGCTCAGGATATCCTTTGCTACATATTCCAGGAAAGAATTCATGACTTATCTGTTTGTGACTTCAATAATCTTGTTACTATAAACCAGCCAGAGATAGCCTCTCACGGCGGGAAGGCCAATCTGCTTCAGCAGAGCCATGTACTGGCGGACTTGCTCATGGTATTCCTCTCGTTCACGTCCGAACTTAAAGTCGACCACGATGGTCTTTCTGCCATCTGTCATCACTCGGTCAGGACGGCGCTCAACCACTTTTCCTGTCTGAGGGTCAGTGTTGAGAATGGTGCATTCGTTGTACAGCGTCCAGCGTCCTGGGCGGAACCATTCTGCTACTCTGGGGCTCTCCAGACGTTTGCGTAGCATGCCGACTAGTTGATCGTGGGAAAGTGTAGCATGATAGAGCACCCCGTCCTGCTCAAGCTGCCAAAGGGCTGCGTCAATATCATCGGTGGTGCGGATGGTGGAGAGCACATTGTGGAGCACACTTCCCAACTGGATGTATTCCATCTGGAGGGCTTGCTCGTCATCATCTTGGTGGGCGAAGTCCCGGCTTTTGTTGCTTTGCTTGAAATTGACTTTCGTGGGAAATACCTCGATATTGATTCTGAGGGGAGTGCTCTCTTGAAGGAATGGGTTGGAGGATTGATGGGGATTATCAGCCTCCTTGGCTTCTCCATGATCTGCAAAGGGACTTCCATATTCAAAGACGAGAGGTGCGTCCTTGTCTTCTTCGCCTTCTAGCACGGCACCTTCCAGATGCTCAGCCGTTGCCGGCAGCACCTGCTCAATGAGTACAGAGCGAGATCCGGAGACCGCTTTTCGTAGGCCATATATGTAGAGACTGCTTGATGCACGTGTAAAGGCGACATAGAGCAGGTTCATATTGTCAACGATGTTCTGCTGGTGCTCTTCATCGTAGTCACTTTCATAGATGGTACCCTTCATACTTTTGGGGTAAAAGTCTACGGGAACGAGTGGCAGCTGATTGAAAGGTGCTTCGCGTGGCGTCAGCCAGAGAATATCGGACAACTCCAACTTCCAACTACAGAAAGGAATAAGTACATGTGGGAATTCCAGTCCTTTGGACTTATGGATGGAAACGATACGCAGACCATCGGTCTCAGGACTCTGTATGGTTTTCTTGTTTAAACCTCCGTCCCATTCACGTAGGAAGGCTTCAATGTCAGAGCCGTTGTCAATGACGAAAGCAGTTACCAGGTCGTAGAAAGCACATAGGTAGGCGCTCTGCTGTCCCTCCCGCCCATTCAGGAAGAGGGCATATAACTGTTCGGCCATTTCATAAAGGGGCAGTTGGAGCAGAGCAGGTGTGAAGCCTTCAGGCAGTTCTCCATCAATGCGTCCAGAGTAGTTCTTCGCCAGATAGGCACGCGCAATGACATCATCGGGATGAGCTAGGTATCGTAATGCCTGAACAATGGTGACAACAGCTGTAGAGGAATCCAGACGGAACGCTTCGTCGCTGACGACTTTGATTTCTGGCAGGTGCTCCATGAAATAGTTAGCGATGCGGGGAATCTTGTCATTGGCACGGACGAGAATGGCAATGTCTGACGCAGAAGCGCCATTGGCTAGAAGCATGGAGACTTGTTCAGAGAGGACTTCGAGCGTCTTTTGTTCGTAGTCTGCAGCAGGAAGTAAGGTCACTTTTACATGTCCGCTGTCATCCTTGTTATCAGGTACTTTCTGTATGACGTCATCGTAGGCATCAATGCCCTCCTGCCGGGCTGCCTCAGTAAAAAATGCATTGTTGAAATCTACGATACGGCGGGCTGAGCGATAGTTCGTGCCCAGCGTGCTGATATGTACCATTTCATCAGGGTGGTCAAACTGGCCCGTGATGCCTGCCAACAGACGCCAGTCGCCATTTCTCCATCGATAGATGCTCTGCTTTACATCGCCCACGATAAGATTTCTCGAATGCTTGTGGCTCATGGTCTCTTCGAGCAGAACTTTGAAGTTTTGCCACTGTACAGTCGAGGTGTCTTGGAACTCGTCAATCATGATATGCTCCAGTTGCGAGCCTATTTTCTCGAAGATAAACGGAGTGTCGCTACCTTCGATGAGTTCATGCAGCAACTGTTGCGTGTCGCTGAGCAAGAAACAGTTCTGCTCGTCGTTCAGTTCTCGTACCTTCTGCTCAATGCTGCCCAGCAGACGTAATTGGTTCAAGTGACGAAGTGTCGTGTCTGCACTCTTGAATAGTTTCCACTGACGTGGCTGCTCTTCGATAGCATAGCGAAGAATGCTACCTAGCGTCGTTTCTGCCAGATGGTGTAGGAGCTCATGCCTGGGATGAGATTTTGTATACCAGTTTTCAGGTTGTCCCTGACAATCAGTGACACGCTTAGTGAGAATGGATTCGTCAAACACGCCATTCTGTAACTTGAGAAAAAGACCAGCAACGCCCTTGTTGCCATATTTGAGGTCGTTGGCAGTAAGTCCCTCAGCACTCAGCTCGTCGAAGAATGAGGCAGCGATAGTCTTCATCCGTTCACGGGCCTGATCTTGCATATCCCTGAGTTGTGATTGGTAGCTTTCGAAGAAATCTTTTGTGTTCATCAACGTCTTGAGTTCTTCGCTATGCTCCTTATAGTAGTCCTCGAAGATGGTCTTACCAAATTTTTTGATTTGTCCGATTACATTCCATGAGCGGTCGTCGCTGATGCTTTCCATGATATACTTCATCAGCCACTGAAGCATCATATCAGTGGCCGAAAGAGAGTCGATGATCTTGTCGACAGCCAGTTCCTCAACCTGCACGTCATTGAGTCCTACACGAAGGTTTGCCGTCAGGTTCAACTCGCGGGCCAGATTGCGAAGTACACTTTGAAAGAAGGAGTCGATGGTCTCTACCCGGAAATAGCTGTAGTTATGCAGCAGCAGGTGAAGGGCCTGCCCGGCTCGTTCTTCCATCTGCTTGCGACTCAACTCTCCTTCCAGGCCTTCCAATACTTTCGTGGCATACGACTCAGAGTCGGGCAGATGTCGCCATATGCCATACAGCTGACTGAGGATGCGCATCTTCATCTCCTCAGTAGCTTTATTGGTAAATGTAACTGCAAGTATCTGTTTGTAGTTTAGCGGATTGCGCACCAACAGCCGAATATACTCTGTAGCCAGGGTGAAGGTCTTACCGCTGCCTGCGCTAGCTTTATATACTGTGAGAGGAAAAGTCATGAATAGTGTTGAATGGTTATTGTTTATTGTTTATCGTTTATTGTTTATTGGTTATTGGTATAGTTTTTACCATCGTCTGAAGAGTTCGAACGTGAACTTAGCACCCGACTCCTGAAACTCAGTATTGAGGAAGCTGGCAAAGAATCCTACAGAGAACAATCGGCAGGTGAAGCCATAGCCTAGTTCGCTGTATAGTCGACTGTGGGCGATAGACAGGCTGCTCAGGTAGATACGTTCTCGCTCGACAAATCGTCCTACAAGCGGAACAAACGATGTGGCAAGCAGGGGTGACTCAAACGACACATTGCCACGGACGAAGTAATCGCTGGCATTGTACATCCGTGAGCGCAACAGCTGGAAGTTGCCCGACCAGTCATCGTCCCATCCTCCAGGGAGATTCTCGTCGCGGAAGTTGGAGTAGTCCATGAAGAAGTTCTTGTCGCGCTTGGTATAGAAGCCTCCTCCGACACGCAGGTTCAATGTCTGCAGGCGGTGCAGGCGATGCTTCAGCGAGGCATCTATCTCCCATCGTTCGTAAGTGAGGTCGAGGTTCTTCCCTGGCAGTCCTCTCTCATAGTCGATGGTGAATAGCGGACCCTTGCGCCAGGGACGGGTCTTGATAGAAAGGGCAGGTGCCAGACTTCGATACTCCAGTGGCATACCCATCTGGCGCATACCCTGATGGTTGACAGCCTTTCGCTGGTGGAAGACAAGACCAGCCTCGACAGCCAGGCGGTTGTTGAGGGGAAGGGTGCTAAGGACGCGAAGGTTCCAGTCGTCGAACTGGTCGAGGTTCATCTCATCGAGTTCGGGCAGGTCACCCATCTGCCTTTTCAGCTCATCGATAACAGTTGAGTTGTAGATGCGGTTGCCGCTGGCCCATGTGAGTTCCGTATAAGCTTCGCGATCCCTATAGAGATAATCCAGTCGAAAGGGTAGGGTGAAATAGAATTTTTTCTGCTTGAAGTTATAGCCAAAGCGGGTATTCATCCCCAGTGACACATCGTCGCTCAGATTGAGCTGGGCACCTAACTTAAAGCGGTAGGAGAGGCCTTTTCGACGACTATAGCTGATATACTCCGGATTGATGATGGGCGACAGACGTACAAAACCGATTTCTGAGCTGAAACGCGTCCTTTGCACCAGACTCTCTCCTAAGGCACTACCTATCTCTTTCCAATAGTTGTGCTTATGTGGCTTAGGATCCACGATAACGGTGTCGATGATGACTGTGTCTGGCTGATTTCGCTGTGCTCTGATGGAGTCGCGATAGTCATAGACGGATTGTTCCTCGTCCGACAAGCTGTAGGGACGTATCGAGTCGATAAGCTGTCGGTCGCCCTTCACATTGACAGTGTCGGGCAGGGTAATCGGACAGTCATAGGCTGCTTCAAAGGACGAAGAGATGTGGTTTCCCATGAACTTGAAGGAAACGTTCGTACGGCAAAACTGTGGCAGAAGTGCTCTTGATCCATATTCTCCCTGCTGGGTGAGTGTCTGGAAATGTATCATGTCGTACTCACCATTCAGCTCTGCATCGATGATGTGTCCTGTAGCCGTCTCGACCGTAGCCTGTCCGCTCACCAGCTGCGTGTTGTTGACATAGCGCGGACGGAAATACAGACGTGAGTGCTTGTCATCGATCTGCGTCTGACTGTAGCGATAGAACACACGGTTGGAACGATAGAAAGGCGAGAGGATATGATCACCGTAGAGAGTCTCGTCGTAGAGCTTGGGTGTGATAAACTCCAGCAGGGTAGGCATCGTACGGCGGTTATGGGGAATGGTGGTGTAGTACACCTGCCGCTGGTTCTCTAACTTTCCGTCATTCTTGAATGTCAGCCTGCTGTACTGTTCGCTGACAAAGGTACGCTCGCCTCTGGCAATGGCATACATCGAAGGTACGCACCACAAGGTGAAGTTACGGCGATGTGTCTGGTATAGGTGCTTGATATAGACGTTCGACTGAAATCCGGCTACGTTGTTGGTATACTTGTTGGTAAAATTGAAAACACGATTCAGCACCAGCGAATCTTCGGGGGTGTTGGCTGTTGCTGTCTCTGTGATGAGGAAGGCAAGCAGCAGGGTGATGATGATGCTGACCTCGCGCCTCATAGTGTTATTCTTCGATATTGCCTAGAGAGTGAGTGATGCTTGCTACCACGCTGGAAATGCTCTCGCCAGGACAGTAGCGCAGATACTTCGCGGGCCGACGAGCGCTGTCCGTGAAAAGGCTTTCGACGATGTTGTCGATGTCACCGTCGGAAGATGACGGCTGCATAAAGGGCACCTCGTCAACACTGAATCCCAACAATCCCGTCAGCATATTCCCTACGAGCTGTGCCATCCGCGTAAAATGTAGGCGTTCTATCCATCCTTGCAACTTGACAAAATCCACACGGTCGCCCTGCTGACGCAGCTGTTGTCCCAGGTCAGCTACCTGCCATAGCTGTATACCGTCACGCAAGGTGGCTTTCACTATGCCCAGCAAGGTGATAAGCATGTCTAGGGTAGGGGCGATGGTCTCTATGCGTTGTCCAGCAACAATGACATGCGTGGTGCCACCCTCCAGTCGTTCCTGTTCAATGATGCCTTGTAGGGTGTGGTTGTTGAGCTTATTGTTGAGCACCAACATACGATGACGATGCTCCACGCGCAGGCTCTTCCACTGGTAGCGCAGCATGTTCTTACGTGAGGTATCGACATTAGTGCCGTTTTCTTTGGCCCATTCGTCGGCTTTATTACCTTGAGTGGCAAAGGGAAAGAATATGTTCACTATCCCCAGTCGGTGATGCCTAGGCTCGCTATAGAGACTGCCGCTTGTCCACGGTTCCAGAAGAATGGGACGCAGCTGTCGCTCACCAAGCAGCGTCAGCAGCTCAGCTACCTCGCTGGCGGTCTGATGATAGCTTTGCTCTGCCTGTTGAGTGTCCTCTTGCAGTTGTTGCCAGACATCGTCGGTGAGACGCATGAAGAACTGGCCTTCGCAGGCTTTCACACCGTCATAGAGCAGTGGTGAAAGACCTAGCTTTTGTGCCCACTTCAAGGTTTGTCGCCATTTCCATGCCGACATAGGTTCTATCTGTTCCTGGTTGCCGTAAGCTCCTGCACGTAGCAGCCGGAAGAAATTTCGTTGAGCGATGGTCACTGTTGTGATGTTTTGTCGTTAATGACTATTGCTGAATAGCGGCGTGGATAGCGCAGCATGATGGCCAGCAGTGCTGCCACGCCGATGGCTACGGGATAGTAGAGCGAGGGTAGAATCTCGATGGGATTGATGGCTGCCAGTCCTGCTGCCATCAGCATCTGTGCTCCATAGGGGATGAGTCCCTGTACCGTGCACGAGAATGTGTCGAGCAGTGAGGCGCACTTGCGAGGATCAAGCTGGTACTTCCGGCCTATCTGTCTGGCTATGCCCCCAACGGTGATGATGCTGACGGTATTGTTGGCCGTACAGAGGTTGACAATGCTCACCAATGCTGCAATCGACAGCTCTGCACCACGCTTGCCACTGATGTGACGTGTCAGCCGCTCGATGATGAAATCGATGCCTCCGTTGTGTTTGATCACCTCCAACAGTCCTCCTGCCAGCATCGTGATGACAATAAGCTCACCCATACCCTTGATACCGTCGCCCATGGCCTGCATCCACACGAACACATCGCTGAAGCCACCTGTCAGCAGTCCAATGATGCCGGCAAGGATGATGCCCAGTGTGAGCACGACCATCACATGAAGACCAAATATGGCTGTGACCAGCACCACTAGATAGGGCAGTACTTTGCTGAACTCCACCTCAGGGATATTGGCAGGCGAAGTGATGCCTTGGCCCATGAACACATATAATATTAGCACCACTATGGCTGCGGGCACTACGATAAACGAGTTGACTCGGAACTTGTCGCTGAGCTTGCAGCCTTGTGTCTGGGTGGCGATGATGGTTGTGTCGGAGATGAACGAGAGGTTATCGCCAAAGAACGAACCTCCCACGACTGCGGCTACCAATACTGCCGTCGATGCTCCTGTCTGTAGTGCCACACCAGCAGCGATAGGTGTGAGTGCCACGATGGTGCCAACGCTGGTGCCGATGGACAGCGAGATGAAACATGCGGCCAGAAACAGTCCTGCCAGCATCATCTCTGCCGGCAGCAGCGACAATGTCAGGTTGACTGTAGCATCTATGCTTCCCATCACCTTTGCCGAGTTGGCAAAGGCACCTGCCAGCACAAAGATCCATATCATCAGCATCATCTGACTCGACCCAGCTCCTCGGCTGAACACCGTGATACGTCGCCTGAGTGAGCCGCGGGTGATAGTGATGGCATAGACCGATGCCGTAAGGAAGCCCACAGTAATGGGCACACGATAGAAATCGCCTGCGATGATGCTGGTGACGAGGTACAGCGTGATGAACACTGCCAGTGGCGACAATGCTATGAGCCCTCTCTTCAACCCGTCTATAGTGTTACGCCGTTCTTGAATATGGCTATCTCGCGGTAATCGTTCTCCTCATTGCGGGCATGCTCGCCGCTAGCTACGCTGAGCACTTTGTCGATGAACTCAGGCAGCAACTCCTGCATGCTGCGTCCCTCAATGAGCTGACCGGCATTGAAGTCCACCCACTTCGGCTTGCGTGCTGCCAGCGTGGGATTCGTGGCAATCTTCATGGTCGGAACGAACGTGCCGAAAGGTGTGCCGCGTCCTGTGGTAAAGAGCACCAGATGGCAGCCGCACGATGCCAGTGCAGTAGCAGCCACGAGATCGTTACCAGGTGCTGAGAGCAAGTTCAGACCATGAGCCTTCAGACGGTCGCCATATTCGAGGACACCCGTCACAGGAGCACGTCCGCACTTCTGAGTGCATCCCAGAGCCTTGTCCTCAAGGGTGGAGATGCCGCCGGCCTTGTTGCCTGGCGAAGGATTCTCACCCACAGGTTCGCCGTGCGAAAGGAAGTACTCCTTGAAGTTGTTGATCATGTCGACGGTCTGCTGGAAAAGCTCAGGCGTGGTGCAACGGTTCATCAGAATGGTCTCGGCACCAAACATCTCAGGCACCTCCGTCAGCACGCTTGTTCCTCCTTGGGCTACCAGCCAGTCGCTCAACTCACCCACCAGCGGATTGGCGGTGATGCCGCTGAAGCCATCACTGCCGCCACATTTCAGTCCTACGCGCAAAGCTGACACGGGTACATCCTCGCGTTGGTCCTGACGGGCTATGGCATAGAGCTCACGCAGTACCTGCATGCCTGCTTCCACCTCGTCGCCGTCCACCTTCTGCGTCACCAGCAGTCGGATGCGGTCGTGGTCATAGTCACCCAACATGGTCATGAAATCATCAGGCTGGTTGTTCTCGCAGCCCAGTCCCAGCACCAACACGGCTCCTGCATTGGGATGCAGCACGATGTCGCGCAGCACCTTACGGGTATTCTCGTGGTCGCCCGACAGCTGCGAACAGCCGTAGTTGTGGTGCCAGCAATAGATATTGTCGATGCCCTCACAGCCAGTCTCCTCACTCATCTGCCGAGCCAATCGCTCAGCGATGCCGTTCACACAGCCCACGGTAGGGACGATCCACAGTTCATTCCTGATGCCTACGTCACCGTTCTTCCTGCGATAGCCCTTGAAGGTTCTGTTCTCTTTGGCGATGTTAAGCTGTTCGTCGACAGGCTCATACGAATACTCCAGAGTACCCTTGAGGTTGGTCTGCAGGTTGTTCTCGTTCACCCATTCGCCGGCTTTCATATCCTGGCGTGCATGTCCGATGGGATAGCCGTATTTAATAATGTTCTCGCCAGTGCGAACGTCCTTGATGAGTACTTTGTGTCCAGCAGGCGTGTCCTGAAGGATGGTGATGTCCTTGCCGTCAATGCTGATGATGTCGCCTTGCTGCTTAGGCTGCAGGCACACCACCACCGAGTCGGCGGGATTGATCTTTAAGAAAGTAGCTTGTTCCATTGTATAGTGTTTAGGTTTGATGTTTTTTGCTTGATTACCCGATGTTCATGCGCCGGTAGAACTCGATGTTCTCTTTGGTCAGCAGTTCGATGGGCATATAGTTCACAGGAGTCACCTCCTTGCGCAGGACGATGGCCTGGAAGAGGGTGTTGATGCACGAATAGCCTTGCATGTAGGCATGCTGTGCGATGAGGAAGGAGATGCTGCCCTGCCTGACGCACTCAGCGTTCTTAGGCACCATATCGTAGCCCATGATCTGCACATTGCGACGGTTGGTGCGCAGCAGGAACTGTCCTACGAGGTGTGCCTTCGAGTTGAAGGTGATGCAGTGATGCACCTGAGGATGGGTGGTGAAGAAGTTCTCGAGAATCACGTCAAACTCCTCGCGGGTGCCTCCCAGTGGCAGGTTCACCTCCGTAATCTTGATTTCAGGGAAGTGGTCCTTCATATAGTGACGGAAGCCCGTCTCACGGTTGTTCTGCTGCTTCGAGCCGATGTGTCCGTCCTTGAGCTGCTTCATCATCATGATCTCCTCTTCCTTCGAGGCGATGAGCATCAGCATGCGTGCTGCGAAATAGCCGCTCTGGAACGAGTCCTGTCCGTAGAATGCCAGTGGCTTCAGGTCGGGCAAGTACGAGTCGAGCAGTATGAAGGGGATGGAAAGGTTGGTCAGCTGATCAGTGAACTCACGCGTCAGCTCGAGCTTCGCAGGCACCACAATCACGCCGTCGGGCTTTGCCTTCAGGCACTCTTGCGTAGC
>JAEEGK010012621.1_pt1 | contig 19166 bp, 18 predicted proteins | sample 8958771 | NCBI WGS metagenome assembly JAEEGK01 (sample SAMN16246547, study PRJNA631951) | gut metagenome | biome: gut microbiome; feature: rumen; material: SC-attached | host: Bos | place: Iran: Karaj | collected 2018-10
CCACTGCGATAGACGTAGTCAGACTTGTTGCAAACGGGATAGGTGCGATTATCGTTATTGAAGGCCAAATCAAAATCCCAGACTGGTCCTACATACATCGTATCGTTATCCCGCTGCTTATACATATAGAGGCTCCAGTAGGTATCGGTATTTCCTGACAACTCACCTACCAGGAAATGACGCAGGAAGGTGTTCTTGTCGACATAACTGTGCATATCCTTCTCCATCTTGTTGAAATGTGCCCGGATATAATTCCGCTGGTCCACCGTAATGGAATCCTCACTGGGTGACTTGATTGTCACAGGATTGCCATTGTTGGACTTGAACCACGACTTCTCCTGATCGGCATAGGCATCGATCTCGATAAAGTAGCCTCCCGTCAATGCGCTGCCCTCGTTATCATGGCTGGTCATCTCGGTGATATTCACCCTACCCTTGTGCACCTGAATCTGGTCACAGAGCTGATAACAACCTTTATACTCTCCGTTCAACAGCACATCGACAGCCGTACCATAGGGTGTATAGGGCATCCCCAGACGACGACTCAGTTCGAAGGCCAACAGATTTCGCATCAGGGTCTTGTCACCGTAGTTATTGATGAGCGTCCATTTCTTGGCCTTGGCAGGTGCATTGAGCACGTGCTGCTTCTCATCAAACTTGATGCGATAGGGCTTCTTATCGAAATTACGTGAATAGTTGCCTCTTTCGCGGATGGAGCCTGGCTCAGAAAGCAGCTTAGTGCCATTCTCAGAGATAATGGTCAACTGCGAAACGATCTCATGCTCCTTGTCATAAGGTATCTCGTCATTGAGCGTATGGATACTGACCGTGGGCAGATTGGTGACCTGATAGAGACGGGTATCGTCTCCCTCGCCCTGATGACCATAGAAAGCCAACTCTGCAACATTCTTATTGGCATTGGCTGGTCTGACGAAACGGACATAACGGAACCCTCGCGAACAATGGACATCGGCATAGGTCATCCTGCTGTTAGCGGGCTTTTCCTCAATCATAAAAAGAGGTAGGGCATCCATAAAGTCTGCACGATTGGCACCCTCGAAGACACCCAACACAACAGGACTCGCCACCTGGCTTTCGACGCTAGGCGCCCACCCTACCCTGGTAATCACATGAGGACGCCCCAAATCAAGACCCATCCAGACATGGCCTGGGTCGCTAATCTCTGAACCTGTCAACTGGTCATCGGCGTGGACAACTGTCGCACAAAACGTAATCAGGCATAAGACCGCTACAGAGAACCTACCCATCATTTCTCACGGTACTTCTTGATGACGCTATAGGCCTGATAGAGACCGAGTTCACCTGCTTTCGACAAGTCCTCAATACCTTCAGAAACCTTCTTTACATAGATACGTGCCAAACCACGATTATAGTAAGCCTCAGCCAGATGCTCCTCGAGAGAGATGGCATGGGTATAGTCATCAATGGCATGGAGGTAATCCTGCCGCTGAGCATAGAGATTGCCTCGATTATAATAAAGGTACGCATTACGAGGTGACTGCTGGAGAGCGTCCGAGAGGTCACCCAGCACATTGGCTGATTTCAGATCGATATTCGTACCCTGAGAGGCATTAAACTCATTGATCTTAGCCTGACAGACGGCCCGTTGCCAATAAGCCAACGACGAGGCTGAATCAATCTGCAGGTATATACTCAAGTCATCGATGGCATTATCGAAATTCTGGATGGTGCTGTAGGCAATAGCCCTCAGGAAAAGCAAAGACTTGACGTCCTGGGTGCGCTTGGTGGCATCAATAGCCGTACTGAGGGAGTCGATATAGGCAAAGGTCTGCTGCATACGGGCCTCATTCAGCTTGGCCTGATCACAGGAGACATAGATGGTTCGTGAGCGTGACTGGCTGTTGAACATCTCTACAGAGTCCTCATAGGGCATCTCGCTCTTGACGGCATCCTCCGGACGGGTAAAGGTCAGCCCATACATCGGAAGGAAAGCCAGATCAGCCTTGCGGTTCTGCACGCGTCCACGGTAGTCACTCTTGTACTCATGCTCCACTTCCTGCTCGTCAGCGACAACAATCTGGTTATACTTCTCCAGATCTTCATCACTCCGCTTACGCATCTGCTTCTTGGAGAGACGGGGTTGATTGCCATAACGCTTGTCCATCTGGGCCTTCAGAATACGAAACTCATCAAGCTCTGCCTGCTTGGTGTTACCCAAACGACGATAACACGAGGCACGGTGCTGAAGACCAAACCAGAAATTCGGATATTCCTCAATGACCTTGGAGTAGTCGCGGATGGCTGCACGGAGATTACCTGTCTGCTCCAACAGCAAGGCACGATTGAAAAGGGCCATCAGATTATTGGGTTCCAGTTTCAACACGAAGTCAAAGTCCTCGATACCTCTGTTATCATCACCCACCTGGGCACGTAGCAAACCACGGTTGTAATGACCCAGGAAATTATTGGGATCGAGGTCAAGGGCCGTATCGTAGTCGGCCATCGCACCTCGGAGATTGTTCTGATTATAACGTGCCAACGCACGGTTGATATAGTTGCCTGGATGTTTCGGCAACAGATGGATACTCTTGCTGAGGAACTCCTCTCCCTCCTTCCATTTCTCGCGGGACAGACTGATGACAGCCCGTTCTGCCCAGATACCACCATCATAGGGATCGAGCTCCAGACTCTTGTCAAGTGCCTTCACGGCTTTCGTCGTATCTTTCTGCAACAGATAGACCTCTGCCTGCATCGAATAGGCACGGGCATATCTAGACCAACGGGTCAGCATCGTATCGATCTCCAACATCGCACGGTCATAGTCCTTCTCCTGAATCAGACAGAGAATACGGTTATGCCAAAGACCCTGATTCTCAGGATCATAACGAAGGGCACGGTCATAGTCCTTCACGGCCTCGGCAAACTTCTTCTGGTTGATGCGGCACAGGCCACGAAGTTCGTAAGCACTGACCACATAGGGATTGCGCTCGATGGCCTCCGAACAGTCGCTCTCTGCACCACGGAAGTCATCGAGGTAGTATTTGGCCACACCACGGAAGAACCAAGGCTCATAAAGCCATGGTTTCTGACTGATGGCCTGATTGAAATACTGAATGGAGAGGACATAATCCTCATAATAGAGCGCAGAGCGCCCTATCATCACCAGACGGTCGGTATTGAACTGGGCAAAACTAACGATCGGCAAAAATGCGAGAAATAATAAAATGCGGCGCATTTTATTATTTCCTAACAGGTTTAGTGCGATAGCCGCAGCGGTAACGTCCTTGAATCAGTGCACGCAGTTTACTCTTTATCAGCTGTTTACGAAGCGGGGATATACGGTCGATAAACATCTTGCCGTCAAGGTGATCAAACTCATGCTGCATCACACGGGCCAGATAACCGTCGATCCACTCGTCGTGGTGCTGGAATTCCTCATCATCCCACTCGACATGAATACGCGTAGGACGTATCACCTTCTCATGGATCGCAGGCAACGACAGACAACCTTCCTCGGATGTGTCTGTGGAAGACTCGTCGTACTCAATGATATGGGGATTGATGAACACCTTCTTAAAACCCTTATACTCCGGCAGGTCTTCGGAAAGGACATCGAGATCGATGACTGACAGACGGATGGCCTTACCAATCTGAGGAGCTGCCAGACCGATTCCTTCTGACTCAGCCAGCGTTTCCCACATGTCTGCTATCAGATCCTTCAACTGCGGGTAATCGGGCGTGATATCTTCGGCCACCTTACGAAGTACAGGCTGACCATATATATAAATAGGTAGAATCATGATGATTTACGATTTACAGATTTTCGATTTTCGATTTCTTTTCACTTTCTGGAGCGGAGATAGTCTTGGAGGATGATGGTGGCGGAGATCTCATCCACGAGTGCCTTGTCCTGACGGGCTTTCTTCTTCAGTCCACCGTCGAGCATGGCCTGATGAGCCAATACTGAGGTAAAACGCTCGTCGAAGAACTCAATGGGAACATCAGGTACGGCCTTGCGCCAACGGTTCACGAACTGCTGCACACGAGCCAGATTCTCACTCGGCTGACCATTGGGCTGACGAGGCTCTCCAATGATAATACGCTCTACCTGCTCTTTCGACAAGTAGGCTTTCAACCAATCGAACAACTCTGATGTAGAAACAGTCGCCAACCCTCCAGCAATAATCTGTAAAGGGTCGGTGACTGCTATACCGGTACGCTTCTTACCGTAATCGATAGATAATATCCGGGCCAAACTTCTGACTTATTGTCCGAAATAGAGCAACCAGGCATCAGGATAAGTTGCGCGGAGCTGATCACGGCTGGCTGCTGCAGAACCCTTATCGTTGTAGGTTGAAGCAACAACACGGAACATATTCTTATCCTCGTTCTTGACAATCTGTGCATCATAGCCTGCATCCTTCAGACGCTGCTGCAGACCATCAGCATTGGCACGTACGCCGAATGAACCGACTACAACACTATAGGCCTTCAGACCGCTACCACTAATCAGCGACACGTTCTCCTGACGAACAGACACGTTGTCGAGATTGTCATAAACACGACCTTCATTAGCCGGCTTAGCCTCAACAGGAGCTACTACGGGAGCTTCCTCGGTCTGGGGCTGAGCTGCAGGCTCTGCCTGCTTTGCTTTCTCATAAGCCTTCTTGTAGGCACTTTCACTTGACTTACAGCTTGTAAAAGCCATGGCTGCGCATAAACCTACGCACAAAAGAGTGTACTTTTTCATTTTTATTTGTTTATTTGTTAAATGTAATAATTTCAATATTTGCTGCGAAATTACAAAATATTGAGCAAATGAAAGCGAAAAAGGTACATAAAGTTTGTTAAATCGATAAATTCACAACTTTTTTATTAAAAAATTGGTAGTTTTTTGCGTTACAACGGAAAAGTTTTGTATATTTGCAGAACAATTCATTACATCAATTTTTAAACAAATAGAATTATGAAAAGTTTAGGTTACATTGGCGCATTCCTCGGTGGTGCTATCGCCGGCGCTGCTCTGGGCATCCTCATGGCTCCGGAGAAGGGACAGGACACTCGCGTTAAAATCACTGATGCTGTGGAGGATTTCCTCAAGAAGCACAACATCAAGCTCAGCCGCAAGGAAGTGGTTGACCTGGTAGACGACATCCAAGATGCCGCAGAAGAGGAGTAATCACATTAAGGAGTAAGAAGTAATGCTTTCCAGCGACAAGAATGTTGAGTCAATCGCACAATTGATCGAGGTGCTGAAACATTACCTCGGACTCCAGACCGAATATGTGAAACTCGACGTGATTGACAAGGTGGTACGCCTATTGACGGCTGCCGCCTTGGCAATCATGTTCTTTATGATTATCATTGCGGTATTTCTGTATTTCTCTTTCGCACTCGCCTTCTGGCTCTCTTCATACATAGGAACGGCACTGGCATTCCTCATCGTGGCTTTACTCCATCTGCTGATATTCGTACTTTTCCTCATTTATAGGAGAAAGTGGATCCAGAAGCCTCTTGTACACTTCCTCGCCTCCCTGCTCCTCAGCAAATAAATCGTAAATCCGTAAATCGTAAATCCCTTCATGCTTCCTGTCAAGAAACCCACTAAAGACTATCGTACGCTTAATGACATCCGTCAGCGTAAAGACGAACTCTTGGAACAGATTCAGGAGGACAATGCGAAATTCACCACACTGTGGAATCAGGTATTTATCAAGAAAGAGGGGAATTCCAAGGGCGATTACATCGCAGGCCTCGTAAGCAATGGCTTCGTCGCCGTCGATACCTTCCTGCTCATTCGTAAACTACTGAAAGGGTATGGCTATTTGTTCGGAAAGAAGAAGAAAAGGAAATAAGACATAAAAAAAGGGTCACCGCTGTGACCCAAACCTTTGTTAACCTTAAATCTAATACTATGAAAAACACAGTGCAAAGATACGCATTATTTTCAGACTTGCAAGGATTTTGCTCGAAAAAGTGCGTTCGTTTAAACCATTTTAACATATAACACCGGTTTGGATACCTTTTTTCATATTATAACTCGATTTCCTGCCCATCATATGCCAACTCTATACCCTCGGGGAGCAGTCTGTTGACCGTTTCATGCAAACCGATATCATGACAGACATGTATCAGCAAGGTTCGCTGAGCGCCTACCCTACGTGCAAAAGCAATGGCATCGTCGACCAACTGATGAGAGTGATGGGGCTTGTCAAAGCGCAGCGCATTCACCACCAGCAGTTCCGTACCCTCCAAATAGGGCAGTTCTGACGCCTCGATGGTCTTCATATCAGTAATATAGGTCAACGGACCTATCCGATAGCCCAGAATAGGCAACTTACCGTGCATCACCTCAATGGGCATAATCTGAAAGTCTCCAATCTGCAAAGGCTCATGAGGATGAATCTCATGCAGACCAATAGCAGGGACACCCGGATAACGGTTGGCTGCAAAGCAATAGGGTAACATCTGCAGCATCGACTCTCGGGCTAAAGGATCTGCATAGACATTGATCTCACCAAACTGGCAATAGGGACGTATATCATCCATACCCCCCATGTGGTCGTAATGGGAATGGGTAATCAGAATACCGTCGATCTTCCTGAACGGCTGTGGCAGAATCTGCTGACGGAAATCCGGGCCGCAATCAATGAGCAGACGGGTCTTTTCCGTCTCCACCAACACAGAGCAACGGGTACGCTTATCCTTCGGGTCTGTACTCTGACAGACCTCGCACTGGCAGCCTATCACCGGCACGCCACAGGATGTTCCCGTTCCCAAAAACGTCAGTTTCACCTTCTGATTTACGATTTACGGATTTACTATTTACGATTTATATAATATTCACTTCTGGGTGAATGTCGATACCGAACTTGGCTTTGACATCCTGGCGGATGGTTTCGCAGAGGGTGACAATCTCGGAGCCTGTGGCTCCGCCACGATTAACCAGCACCAGAGCCTGCTTGTCATGAACGCCAGCACGCCCCAGTGATTTCCCCTTCCAGCCACACTGTTCTATCATCCAGCCAGCAGGTATCTTCACATGGTCGGCATCTATCTCGTAATGAGGCATACTCTCATATTGCACTGCCAACGATTCATATTTCTGTCTGTCAACGATCGGGTTCATGAAGAAACTGCCCGCATTACCAGTCACCTTCGGATCAGGAAGTTTGGCATTCCGTATCTCAATAATCGTGTCGCGCAGTTCCTGGGCCGTCGGGTTCTGAATACCCTTACGTTCCAGTTCCTTCTTGATATTGCCATAATCAAGCAGCGGCTTATATGTCGGGGAGAATTCATAGTCCACACGCACGATCAGGAAACAGTTTCTCCAGTCGGTCTTGAACCTACTCTGACGGTAACCATACTCACATGCCTCCATATCAAATACGCGGATATCACCTGTAGCGATCTCCACAGCCTGAATCTTCCGGATGAGGTCCTTCACCTCAGCACCATAGGCACCGATGTTCTGAACGGCACTGGCACCCACGTCACCAGGAATAAGCGACAGATTCTCCGCACCATACAACTGTTGACGGATACTCTCTGCCACCACATCATCCCAGATCTCACCACTTCCGCAGATCAGATGGGTACCCTTGCGCTCCATACCCTTACAGGCTGAGTGAACTACGATACCGTCATAATCACGTGTCAACAGCAAGTTGCTGCCTCCACCTATTATTATATAAGGTGTAGAAGATTCGCGCAAGATCTTGGCAATCTCCAGAGCTTCGTCAATCGTGTCGTATTCCAGAAAACGACTACATTTGGCGTCAATACCAAATGTATTATGTTCCTTCAGACTATAATCTCTTAAATCTTTCAAATCCCTAAATCGTAAATCCGTCAATTCTTTAGGTTGTCATCTTCATCAGCAGCCATCTGCCACCTACCTTCTTGAAACGCAATTCCATCTCAAGTCCATTGGCAACGCCTCTCAACAGGAAAATCTTGTCATTCCCCTCTGGCTCAGGCTTGCCATAGACAATATTATAAATGGACTTGGCTGGCAACTTGGGCGCAAAAGCTTCCCACGTATCAGCCGTAATCACACCTTCCATCACGTTGAAGTCGTCGTCAGGATCAGGTCCTACGAACTGTACGGTCTCATTCAGACTCTTCAACTGAAACAGGCTATCACTGGCAAACTGCTGATAGAACGACAGGAAAGAGGCATTCGTATTCTCCTTCAAAGGCGTCGTCCTGACTTCTGTCAACATCCATGCACCTTTGATGCGAAGGAAATGATATGCTTTTACCAAAGACTTCCTCAGTAGGATCCGCTCGACCGTAGCCTCACTGACGGCTGTATCTTTCATCAATGCCATCTGCTGGTCGTTGTTGAACAACAGTGTATAGAAGCCCTGACGCATGAAGAGATGTTCCATCTTCCACTGACTCTTATCCATCTGTTCTGTCTTATCTCCTTCAGTCATCCTGAGTGGGAACACGATACGCTCCTTCTGGAGCTTCTTGTTGGCCAGGAAGTTGAATAAGAAATCATCAAACATGGCATCAGCAGCTCTTGGCATCGGTGTCTCTGTGATTAGCAACTCCAACGAGTCCAAAGGTTCCAAGGTCTCTATGGAGTCTGCGTTGACGGAGTCTGTAAGCCCGTCACCTTTCTGGCCGGATCTGTTCCCCGTACACGAGAATGTCAGCATGAGACCTGCGAAAAACACTATCAATAACCTTTTCATCTACCGAGGTAAAACCTTATCTATTTTAATAGTTCTCTCAAATTTCGGCAAAATTACAAATATTTTTAGATATAAGTACCAAAGAAAGGATTTTTTTTTGTTTCTTTTGTGCATTTATCTAAAAAAATAAGTACCTTTGCACGCAAAATTGCAATTTTTACGTTTTATGATACTTGATAAGATAGATGAACTTCTAAAAGAAGTACAGGAATTGAGCGCGAAAAACGCAGAGGAAGTAGAACAGCTCCGTCTCAAATATCTCAGCAAGAAAGGTGAGATTACGGCTCTGATGAACGACTTCCGAAACGTGGCTGCCGACCAGAAGAAGACCGTCGGCATGAAGATCAACGAACTGAAGACACTTGCCACTGAGCGCATCAACCAGTTGCGTGAGGAGTGTGAGACACAGGATAATGGTGACGAGGCCATCGACCTGACCCGTACACCCTACCCCATTCAACTCGGTACACGCCATCCGCTCACCATCGTCACCAACGAGATCATCGATATCTTCTCGCGTATGGGCTTTGTCCTCGCTGACGGTCCTGAAGTGGAAGACGATCTCCATGTGTTCACCAAGATGAACTTCGCTGCCGACCATCCTGCTCGCGACATGCAGGACACCTTCTTCGTCAGCCAGCATCCCAACGATGTAACCAAGAACATCCTGCTGCGCTCTCATACCTCGAGCGTGCAGGCCCGTGTGATGGAGAATATGCATACAGAGGACGGAAAGCTGACGGCACCTATCCGTGTCATCTGCCCTGGCCGCGTATATCGCAACGAGGCCATCACAGCCCGTGCCCACTGCTTCTTCCATCAGGTGGAAGGACTCTATATCGATAAGAATGTCAGCTTCACTGACCTCAAACAGGTGCTGCTCTCATTCGCTAAGGAGATGTTTGGTGCTGATACGAAGATCCGCCTGCGCCCATCTTACTTCCCATTCACAGAACCTTCTGCTGAGATGGATATCAGCTGTTTTATCTGTGGAGGTGAAGGCTGTGGATTCTGCAAGCATACAGGCTGGGTAGAGATCCTCGGTTGTGGTATGGTCGATCCCAACGTACTCGAGCTCTGCGGCATCGACTCGAAGATATACTCCGGCTATGCCTTCGGTATGGGTGTCGAGCGCATCACCAACCTGAAGTATCGCGTCTCCGACCTCCGTATGTTCTCCGAGAACGATACCCGCTTCCTCGAAGAATTCGAATCAGCAAACTAATATAATAATAAAGAATCCCGCCAGTTGGCGGGATTCTTGCTGTGTTGGCTAATCATTTCTATTCACGATGTAGGCACTCAGGAGCACCAGGACACCTGCGACAGGCTTGTCCCAAGTGAGGACATCCTGAGCCAGCATAATGGCGACGAACGAGGCGATGACGGGCTGCAGGTTGGTATAGATGGATACCGTCGTGGCCTGCAGATACTTCATGGCGAAAGGTATCAAGAAGAAACCGAGGGCCGTGGCTCCAAGTACGATAAATAGCATCTCAGCTATGCCCTCCCATCCCCAGGCTGCCGTATAGAGCGCATTCGCAGGCAATTCAGGAATGGCGATCGGTACCGTCACGATGGCTGAAATCAGAAAGACATACTTCATCTGCGTCACTGGTGTGTATTTCGAGGCCACATTACGTGTAATAATAAGGTATATGGCCCAGGTGAGTACACTCAGGATGGCCAACGAGATGCCTATCAGATCGTTCTTGCCAGAACCGAGCGACTGACTCATCAGCACCATCAGCACAGCACCGGCAATACCCAGAAACACACCCAGCGACTTCATCGGCGTAATCTTCTCACCTATCGTCAGGGCTGCACAAAGCATCACAGCCACAGGAGTCAGTGTAGCAATCAGTGAGAAATACACAGGGCTGGTGTAGTCAAGTGCCCAGGCCGTCAAGGTCTGAGAAATGACAAAGCCCAGCAATCCACCAAAAAGTATCGTAAGGAGGTCGCGTTTCTCCACATGCTCCTTAGGCATAAAAGCCGCAATCAGCCAGAACAAGATACAGGCACCCAAAGAACGGGTAGCCATATAGCCCATGGGGGTAACCCACTCGTCGAGCAGAAGTTTGGTAACAGGTACGCCAAGTCCGAAAATGGTGTTGGCAAAGAAGATAGCGCTATGCGCTTGCAGTTTTTTGTTCATATAGTTTAATTCTTTCTTTAATCGACATGTTGGCAAACCTGCGCCATTCGTCTGCCTCACCTCTGGCGAGATAATTCAGATCGTTCATGTGGTGATAGGCCTCCATCTCGAAGGGGTTAAGTAAATAGGCGCCATGTTTCATCTTCCTGTTGGCAGGAAGTGCCTTGAGCCAGTACCATATATATAATAGGTAGAAACGTATCCATGAATCGCCACACGACTGTGCCTGACGAAGATGAATCATCTCGTGATTCTTCATAGCCGAGAAACCTTTGTTCATTCGATCTGCCTCTTCCTGTGTCGGCGTGAGGATCTTACCGAAGAAGGTCAACCCCTCATAGCCCTTTCGGAGCCAGAAGGAGTTCACCACAGCAGGCATATCCACCACCTTACTCGGACGGACAGCCCGCCACATGATAGGCACAATTTGAAGCATCTTCAGCATAACAGCTGCAAAGGTAGTGCAAATTGAGCGAAATGCAAAATAAAACATGTTTAATTTTGCATTTCCGAGATGAAGCCTACCTTCGAGCAAAGCTCAAAGGTACGGTTTTTCACTGAATAAATAGGCTGATTCACTGAAAAAAGTTGCCGATTCCTGATAGTTACACTATCTTTGCACCAAAATATTAAAAAAGAACAACAATGGAAACGTTTATGAAGAAAATGAATTTGTTTTGGGGCGGTGTCATGGTTCTCTTCGCCTTTGCAGCCTGTTCAACGGGAGACTGGTATGATGACAGCTTTATGCCAACCACATCGTCATCGACCACGACATCGGTTACCACACAAAGTAATGACGACAACTCAAAGACCACCTCGACAGCGGATAACGTCACCACAGGCGTCTCCAGTGATGGCGATGTCACATCCTTCACTGTGGCGCTCAACAAGAATGCCATCACTGAATCTGTGAATGTTAACGCTGATGATGACGACTATATCGAAAACACCACGTTCGGTAAGACCATCACCATCACGTTCAGTAAGACTGGCGCTGCAACAGTCAGCGGTGACGATACAGGTATCGTCACCATCAACGGCAACGACGTAACTGCCACCAACAACACAGAAAACGTCATCAAATATGTTCTCACGGGAGAAACGAATGACGGTTACTTCAAGCTCTACAGCTCAAAGAAACAAGCTATTGTACTCAATGGCGTCAGCATTACGAACCCCGATGGTGCTGCCATCAACAACCAAAGCAAGAAGCGCACCTTCATTGTCCTCAACGACGGTACGAAAAACTACCTGACAGATGGTACTAACTACTCCGATGCTACCGACAATGAGGACATGAAGGCCTGCTTCTTCAGTGAAGGACAGCTGATTTTCAGCGGCAGCGGCTATCTCGAGGTCGACGCCAACTGTAAGGCAGGTATCCGCAGCGACGACTATGTACGCACCATGCCAAAGAGCAACATCTTTGTAGATGCTTCATCAGGTAATGGCATCCGCGGCAACGATGCGGTCATCGTAACGGGAGGTGTCATCAATGTCAACGTGACCGGCACAGCCGACAAAGGCCTCTCAACTGACGGTGAGATACGCATCGACGGTGGACGTACTACCATCCTCACCAGCGGAGGCTATGAATACGATGAGGACGACAAGGACTACTCTGCATGCTCAGGCATCAAGGCCGACAGCGTCGTGACTATCAATGGCGGCGAAGTGAACATCCTGTCGACAGGCACTGGCGGAAAAGGTATCAACTGCGACGACAAGATCAACATCAACGACGGTGTCATCCGTATCATTACCACTGGCAAACGTCAGAAAGACTCGAAGGGAAGCGTATCGCCTAAGGGTATCAAAGCCAATGGCAATATTACCATCAAAGGTGGACAGACCCAGGTACGTCTCGAAGGTTCCGGCGACGGCACCGAAGGCATTGAGAGTAAAAGCGAGATCCACATCGAGGCCGGTACGGTGGAGAGCTACAGCTACGACGATGCCATCAATTCGGCAGGCAACCTCTATATCGATGGCGGCTATGTCTATGCCCGCAGCTATAACAACGACGGTATCGATGCCAACAAGAACCTCTATATCAATGGTGGTGTGGTGATTGCCGAGGGAGCCGGACAACCGGAATGCGGTCTGGACGCAGCTGAACAGTATAGAGCCTACATCAACGGAGGAACCGTAATCGCTGTAGGTGGAGGTTTACAGGCCATCGACTCTTCATCAAAACAAGCCAGCATCGCTGTAACAGCTCAGATGGGAACAACCTTAGGCGTCCTTGATGGATCGACGGCCATCCTTGTCTACACCACACCTAGCAGCAACACAGGAACGGCACTGATGATATCATCGCCCTCTTTCAAAAGTGGCAGCAGCTATACACTACGCTCTGGTTGTGAGGTCACTGGAGGCACTCCGTTCTACAACCTCATCACCGGTTGCACCATCGGCAACGGCAGTCAGTCTGTTGACGTAACAGCCAGCACCAGTATCAGTGGTTCCATGGGAGGCATGGGTGGTGGCGGCTTCTTTCCAGGCAGTGGTCCTGGAGGCGGACACTGGTAAAAGAAGTGAAAAGTGAAAAGTGAAAAGTGAAAAGTGAATTGCTTTTCACTTTTTTTGTGTATCTTTGCAGCAAAAATCAATACAAGCTATGGATGAAATCTTAAGAATAGAACAGTTACGCAAGGAATTGCACGAACATAACTACCGTTACTATGTCCTGAATCAGCCGACCATCGATGACCAGGCGTTTGACTTCATGATGCATGAGCTCCAGGATCTGGAAGCCAAACACCCGGAAATGGCCGATCCCAACTCGCCTACCCAACGTGTGGGAAGCGATCTGAATGAGGAATTCCAACAGGTCACGCATAAATATCCGATGCTCTCACTGGCCAACACCTATAACGAACAAGATGTGGCCGACTGGTACGAGAGTGTCAAAAAAGGACTGGCTGGTGAGGACTTCGAAGTCTGTTGCGAAATGAAATATGACGGTCTCTCTATCTCTCTGACATACGTGGACGGCAGACTGACTCAGGCCGTGACCCGTGGCGATGGTGTACATGGAGACGATGTGACAGCAAATGTGAAGACCATCCGATCCATTCCTCTGGTTCTGACGCCACCAGCCAGCAACGATCTCTTTTCCGCCCCCTCCTACCCACGTGAGTTTGAGATCCGCGGTGAGATTCTCATGCCTTGGGCTGTGTTTGAGAAGCTGAACAAGGAACGTGAGGAAGCAGAGGAGCCGCTCTTTGCCAACCCGCGTAATGCGGCCAGCGGCACACTGAAAAGTCAGAAGTCCAGTCTCGTGGCATCAAGGCAACTCGATGCATACCTTTATTATCTGCTGGGAGAAGAACTGCCCGCAGAAGGCCATTATGAGAATCTGGAAGTAGCCCGTCAATGGGGCTTCAAGATCAGTGAGGGCATGAAGAAGGTGAAGACCCTGCAGGAGATATACGACTATATCAACTACTGGGATACGGAACGTAAGAACCTGCCCGTAGCCACGGATGGCATTGTCCTGAAAGTCAATTCGTTACGTCAACAACGCTCGCTTGGATTCACAGCGAAGAGTCCGCGCTGGGCCATCGCCTATAAATTCAAGGCCGAAAGAGTCTGCACGCGCTTGAATGAGGTGACCTATCAAGTGGGACGCACGGGAGCCATCACCCCTGTGGCCAATATGGATCCAGTACAACTCGCAGGCACTACCGTCAAGCGCGCCACTCTGAACAACGAAGATTTCATCAAGAGTTTCGACCTGCACATCGGTGATTATGTCTATGTGGAGAAAGGCGGTGAGATTATCCCGAAGATTGTAGGCGTCGATATCGACCAACGGCCGATTATTGCACAACCCGTACAGTTCATCCGTCGCTGTCCTGAATGTGGCACACCACTCGTCAGATACGAGGGCGAGGCTGCCTGGTACTGTCCCAACGATACGGGCTGTCCGCCACAGATCAAAGGACGCATCGAACATTTCATTGCCCGCAAGGCCATGAACATCGACTCTCTCGGTCCTGAGACCGTCGACGACTACTACCGTCAGGGACTCATCCACAATGTGGCAGATCTCTATACCATAGACGTACAGCAGATCAACGGCGACGGCAGTCGTACAAAGTCGGCACAGCGTATCGTCAACGGCATCGCCGCCTCTAAGGAAGTGCCCTTCGAGCGCGTCGTCTTCGCCCTCGGCATCCGTTTTGTCGGTGAGACCTCCGCCCGTCTCCTCGCCCGTCACTTCAAGACTATCGATGCCCTGATGAACGCAGGACTTGAGGAATTACAGGAGATCGAAGGCATCGGTGAGGTCATGGCCAAGAGCATCATCACCTATTTCCACGACGAGAAGAATCTGGAGATAGTCAATCGTCTGCGCAGCTACGGTCTCCAGATGGAAGTCTCAACTGTCAACTCCCAACTGTCAACTAAGCTTGAGGGCCAGAGCATCGTCATCAGCGGTGTCTTCGCTCATCATAGCCGCGACGAATACAAAGCGATTATCGAACAGAATGGCGGTAAAAACGTAGGCAGTATCAGCAGCAAGACCTCCTTCATCCTCGCCGGTGAGAACATGGGGCCCTCAAAACTCCAAAAAGCCGAAAAGCTCGGCATCAAGATCCTGTCTGAGGACGAATTCCTTTCCCTCCTGGAATAGAGGTAGCGCCTACGTAGCGCCTAGGTAGCGCCAAGGTAGGGCCTAGGTAACGCCTAGGTACTGCCAAGAATTAATCCTCGTCCCAATAGCTGATCGTCCGCGTCTGATGAACGGTAGCCATCTGAGCACGTTGATCCTTCTCCCAATAAGTAAGGCTCAGCGTGTTTTTGGTCCAGTTACCGTTATCGTCATGTTCCTCATAGTTATTCTTCATCGTGATGGAGAGCACACACTCATTCTCCTTGTTGAACACCTTCTGACTCTGCTGAGAGATCTCATTGTCACCGTTGTACTTGTACTCATTCACCGACTTGATTCCTGAAGCCATATTCACAAGTGTACGACGTTTCAGATTGTTCTCATGGTCATACTCGTAAGTCAACATACTCTTCTCTCCCGTCTTTTCCAACATGGCAGCACGTATCAGATAGCCAGCCTGATTATAGACGCGGTCTATCAGATCATGTCCTTCGAGCTTACCTTGTTGGTCGAAATGCTCGATATTGTTTTCTGCCACAGGATTCTCTGTAATCACCTCCTGTACAAAACCTTTCATACCCAGATTCGCCACATCCTTATAATAAGGCGCAGAGTTCAGGTAATAATAGCGGATGGAGTTTGAACCGTTCTCGTGCAATATCTGTGACTGCTGGATATAACCGTAGTCGTTTAACAGATAGAGCGAGCCATCACCCTTGGCCTTGAAATTACCCCACTCGCGCTGGAGCTTCTGTATCAGATATTTCTGGTTCTTGTCGTACATCGCCCGGGTGTGATAAGGCCCGCAGGTCACTAGCACCTCCGACAGCAGATGAGTATCTTCATCCACCGTTACAGTCAGGTTTGACTTAATGCCATAGAAACTACCCGCAAAGTAATATGTGCCAGGTTCAGGATCTTCCGGCGTAACCCTTGTGAATCCCACTGACTCAAAAGCCGGTACAAAAACCGTATCGGGACCCTCCAAAGGCACATCCATCAGCGACAGGCATTTCGTATCCGTGAATGTCTGCCCCCAGACACTCACCACTGCCAACAGCAGACTGCATATCATCCCTATTCTCTTCATCAGCGGCCTCCTGTTAAAAGACGACAGAACTTCGGAACATATCTGTTCAGGATGACATACGTACCCAGACATACCAGAATCGTCAAGGTTACGATTCCAAAGAAGAACAGCAGCAGCGTGAGAGGATCATCTCCAAGATGCAGCAGCATAAATACCAGCTTGCCCATCTCCCACATAATCGTCATGTGCATACAGAACACAAAGAAACTACTCTCCGACAACAGCTTATTCTCTTTTACCTTACCCTTCTCCAGGAGATACGACATAAAGATAATGGCTGTAATGGCGCCAAGCGGAATCGAACCATAGTGAACCAGCATATTGTTGTTGTAGAGATAGGTATCCAGGAACGACAAGGGCAGATAGATGTAAGGCACCCATTTCAGTTTGCGCATCTCCACAATCAAGTTCTTCTTGTTGATACTGTAATAGCCACCCCAAGAGAAGAAGAAACAGGCATCGAGTACCATACCGAGATAGGTTCCATTCGGAGCAACCACCGGTGAGATAACGTATGCCAGAAGTCCCCAGAGCACAATAGCCCATGACTTCAGTTTCTTGACTAGCCAATAGAGCAGTGGCGACAAGATCACGGCCGTCATCAGGTCACGCACGAACCAAAGCGGTGCATCGATAGGCATGACCGTCGTCTTAAGTGTCTCATAGGGATAGATGAAGAGTGCGGTATTATGGAAACTGTCAAAATAGGTATTGAGAATACCCGACAGAGTCAGATTCACCTTCACCTCGTCAATACCTGGCATGATATCCTTGAATACAGGCAGGAACCTGATGGCAATCAACAGGATGGCAATGGTATTCCACATGACGTACGGAATAAAGAGCGAGTGGAAACGGTTCTTCAGCTTCTTCTTGTAAACCTCGACATTAAATGTCTTTCCAAAGAAGAACAGGTAACCGGCAATCATAAAGAACAAAGGCACACCCATGGTGACCAATGTCATACCCGGGTAATTGATCAGCCATTTCAAATAGTCGGGCATATGTTGGCCGTACATCACGCCATGAATGCCGAAGCCCCTGTCATTATTTACAAAATTGAAATGCCCCATCACCACCATCACCGTCAGCGGAAACCGCAGACTACTGATGGTCTTGGACATCAACTCGTCGTTCGTCATATTTACTATTCTCTTAATTCGGGTGCAAAGATACAAAGAAAAAGCGAATTAAGAATTGTTATTCTGTTAATATGTCTTTATTCTTATGTCCTTCTGTTCTTATGTCTGAAAAAAATAGTAACTTTGCAGCCATGAAGAAAGGACTTGTACTTGAAGGCGGTGCCATGCGCGGACTCTTTACCTGTGGAATCATCGATGTGATGATGGAAGCTGGTGTCGAGCCCGACGGCCTAATCGGTGTATCCGCCGGAGCGGCTTTCGGCTGCAATTACAAGTCCAGACAACCAGGAAGAGCCATTAGATATAATATAAGGTTCGCGCGCGACAAACGCTTCTGCAGCTGGCAGTCCTGGCTGAAGACGGGAGACCTCTATAATGCCGAGTTCGGCTATCATACGATGCCGACACAACTCGACATCTTCGACAACCAGGCCTTCGACGAAAACCCGATGCAGTTCATTGCTGTCTGCACGGATGTCGAAACAGGAAAGCCAGTCTATAAGGAACTGACAAAATGCGAACCAGTTACCTACGACTGGATCCGTGCATCTGCCTCGATGCCTGTTGCCTCCAGAATCGTGGAACTTGAAGGCAGGAAGGTGCTCGATGGGGGTGTGGCCGATTCCATCCCTCTCGAATATTTCGAGAAGATTGGCTACGAGCGCAACGTCGTCATCCTGACCCAGCCCGCAGACTATGTCAAGGAACATAACCGTCTGATGCCACTGATGAGGATCGGGCTCAGAAAATATCCTCAGATGGTTGAGGCCATGGACAAGCGTCATCTGATGTACAATCAGCAACTCGAATATGTCCGTCAGGCCGAACGCGAAGGCCGCTGTCTCGTGATCCGTCCAGACGAGAAGCTGCCCATCGGCCATATCTCTCATGACCCAGAAGAGATGCGACACGTCTATGAAATAGGACGACGCAAGGGCGAAGAATGCATTGATGCCATCTGCCGATTCTTCGCTAAATAGTAAATCCGTAAATTGTAAATAAAACCCATGCGAATAGATATCATCACCGTATTGCCCGAGATGCTCGAAGGATTCGTACACGAGTCGATCCTGGCACGGGCAGAGAAGAAAGGACTGGCAGAGATCCGTCTGCACAACCTGCGTGACTATACCCTCGACAAATGGCGTCGGGTGGACGACTATCCTTACGGAGGTAGTGCCGGGATGGTGATGCAGTGTGAGCCTATCGACCGTTGTATCACGGCCCTGAAAGCAGAGAGAGACTATGATGAGGTGATCTTTACCTCGCCCGATGGCGAGCGCTTTGACCAGCATATGGCCAACGAGCTCTCGTTGAAGGGCAATCTGATTATCCTCGCAGGGCACTATAAAGGTATCGACCAGCGTGTGCGTGATCATCTGATTACAAAGGAAATCTCTATTGGCGACTTCGTGCTGACTGGTGGTGAACTGGTGGCTGCGATGATTGCTGATGCCATCGT
>JAEEGK010012628.1_pt1 | contig 19161 bp, 3 predicted proteins | sample 8958771 | NCBI WGS metagenome assembly JAEEGK01 (sample SAMN16246547, study PRJNA631951) | gut metagenome | biome: gut microbiome; feature: rumen; material: SC-attached | host: Bos | place: Iran: Karaj | collected 2018-10
ATTTGCTTATTGTTCCTATTTCGGTAAAGACATTTTCAGTTTCTTTTTCATTTTTATCACTTTCAGTTTCAAAATTAACATTATCAAACATTTGTTTAATTTCTTTTTTGTTTTTTTCTTGAATATTAAAATTAGGAATTATTTCTTCAATTTCTTTATCTCCTTTTTGATTATAAGGAAAATGTACTTTAACAATTTCTTTTTTTAAAAACTCTAATTGTTCTATTTTTAAAAAATATTTATTATCTCTACAACAACAAACAAAACAAGTAAATAAATATAAAAACATGATAAAGCCAATAAACAGAAAACCAGGATTTTTTATATAATTATCTTTCCATTTGAATAAAATATATTTTTTCAAATAAAAAAACCTTCCATCAATTACAAAATCCATTTTATTTGGAGTTAACATACAAGTAAAAGAAGTTAAATGATTAGAATGAAAAATAATATAATTAGAGTCACTTGTAAAATTCTCAAATGTTATTCCATTTGTTGAAAAAAGAGATTTTTCATTTGGAATGTAATAAATACCACTTAAATTATATGCTCTTGAATATTTTGCAATTCTTTGTTCAACCGTATCATTGAGGACAGCTCCTGATTTATTTATATAAATTGGATCTCTAAAAATAGGATCATTTGGTAATTTATAATTTGAAGGATCAAAAAGAAATTTTTGTTCATTTATATAATTCAACCAATTATAAGAAGTGAATGAAAAATATAATTTTATTGGATTTGAAGGATCACAATCCTTTATTATTATTTCTTTTCCATTATAATCTAAAAGTTTTATAGAAATGAAATCAGAAGTTATGTTAGGATAAAATGTTGAATCATGACTAAAAGGATATTGTTTATATTCAATTATATTTAAATAATAATTAAATGATAATTTTTTTGAAAAGAGACAATCCATGAACAAAATATAAGATTTATAATTCTTAGAAAACTCTTTTTGTTCATAAAACTCTGAATCTGAAAAACTTTCTGTTATTGTAAATAAATAGTAATGAATGTGAGTTGATTCATATTCATAATTAGTTATTCCATTATTAATTAAGAAAAGTGTTAAATCTTCTAACATATTTACATAATCTTTAAAAGCACTTTCATAATTTGTTTGTTGAGATGTTAATAAAGTATAGTTTCTAAATGGTAATCCTGATGAAATTTGATTGGATAATTTTAATTGATTTAATTTAATATAAAAGTAATTAAAGTAAAAATCAATATAATCAAATAATTTATCAATAAAAGAACTAGATTGTAAAATATAAGTAACAGCATTGTTTTTTAAATAATTAATAAATTCAACAAGAAATCGGGTAAAAAAAATATCATCTTGGAAAAAGAATTGAGCTGCATAAAAAATATTATAAATACTATTAAATAAAATATCATCACCTATTGTTAATCCTCTACTTTCAATAATATTAAAAACTCTACCATACATTTCTTGGAAATAATAAGCTAATTTAGAATAACTAGTTTTTAAAATATTACAATTGTTTCCTATATGTGATGATTTACAATTACAAGCAATAGTAACATCAATAACTCCACAATCACCATTATAATTACAATAAGTGTCTACACAATTAGGATCATTCATTAATATTTTAGCTCCATCAAGTGAAATTTCAAAAGTTGAATAATATAAACTTGGTTGAACTTCTCTATGAGGATTTAGACTTACACTTTTTAAAAATTCACTTCTTGAATAATATTTTAAGTCTTCAATATCTGGATTTAAATCATAATTACTTAATATTTCTGTTAAATTATTATTTTCTTTATCATCAATATGATTTACTATTGTTACTTTTGTTGATGTAATTGATTCTGCGCCATATCTATCTCTAACTTTACAAAAAATTTCCAATTTAGTTGTAGGAGGTTGATAAAATCTAACAGATAATTTACTGAAAACTTCATTATTAGTGGACCAATCAGTAGATAAATTTATAATTGTACTCGTTTGATCTTCAATATAATAAAAGAAATATTCTAATAATTCAACATTAGTATTTTCATCAGTGAAATCATAACATGTCATAATAAAAGTAGTTTCTTGAGGTAAACCAATAATCGGAACAACTTTAATATAACCATTTTGAGGTGATTGATTCATAGTAAGAGTCCAAGAAACAGATACAGAGACTTTTTCTCCATTATTTTCTTTTATAATTTCTAATTCAAAAACATATTTGTGTCCAATTTTAAAGAAAGAAGGATTTAAAGGAGTATCAAGTAAAGTTAAATCGCCAATAAAAGGAGTATCAGATTCTGATAATAAATCATTATATCCTAATCCTAAATTAATATTATTTGTTTCTTCAACATTAAATTTCCATAAAGTAGTATACCCTGAAGCAGTTGCTCCAATAACAGTAGCAACAATATGATTAAAAGTATTTACATCAATTGGAGTCACTGTATCAACATTTTCTAATGATGCTTCAGCATCGAAAATTACGCAAGTATTTGGTCTTGTTAAACTCTTTGTTAAACCTACACTTTCACAATTTTCAATACATGTATTATCTTTATAATTGTAATATAAGGATCCTGTACATTCTTTACAATTATTATAAAATCTATCTGTACATCTATAACATGTTTCATGACATTCTCTACATTGTAATATTTTATCATTTTCAAAATAATGAGGAGGACAATTTTCAACACATGAACCATCGTTTACATACAAATATTTTTTATTTTCTGGACAAATTAAACAATTTGAGTTTGAATCTGCAAATGTAGAACATGATGCAGTTGAACTTTTTGTTTCACAATTTGAATTTTCTTCTACATAAATTTCTGTATTACCACATAAAGTAAGAAGAGATGTTTTACCTGAATTTTTTGGATCTATTATATTATATCCTACATAATCTGATTTATAAATTAATTTAATTTCTGTTTTTGATAATTCTTCAATCAAATATAATTTACTTCCAATATCTCTATATAAATTTCTATAATACCATAATAATCCTGGAAAAGTTTTCTTTAATAATTCCACATCATTATAATTAAAATCATAATATCTAGAATCTAAATATTTAAAGTTATATTGTTGCCATAATTTAATTTCTCTGATAAAAATATAACCAAAATTAGTATATGAATCATCACTTCTGTATATTTTAAAAAATTTATACATTGCTTTTCTAGCATCATTATTAATTTCTTCATAGTTAGGATAATTTTCTCTTTTCGCTTTTAAATCAATTTGATTATTTAATAAAAAGTATTTTCCTTTTAAAAGATCAGTCCCACATTTTATATGTTGCCAATTATAAAAACTAATTGATTGAGTATTAGAATCAGGAAATTTATCTGAAACTGAATTTGTGCTGTCATATATTGGAATACATTGGACTCTTAATAATCCTTCATTAAATATTATTATTTTATTATGGTAATTCCATTCAACATAAATTTTCTTAAAATTATTAGTTTCTTCATTATAACTATAAATAAATATCCAAAATTCTAAAGTATATTCATATGTTTCAGTGCTAGGTGCATTATTAATAGAAATTGGATTTATATTTGAAAAATCAATATAAGGTATTTTTTCACAATAAGTTTGAAAATTATCATTTCTTCTTAACCAATAAACTCCCTTTGTTAAATCACAACTACAGGTTTGTTCTCCGTATTTGTAGCAAAATTCATCACAATCACTAAAGCAATCATAACAATGCTTTACAGATTCCATATTATTATCATCATATTCAATTTCTATATAGTTATTATCAATCTCATCACATGTTTCTTGGCTTGACCCATTAAAATATAAAGAATAATCAAGAGCACAAACAACATTAACCGCCGAAGTAATTTCATCTTCTGAAACACAATCTGATTTATGTGATTTATCTGATTTACCAGATAACTCAAAATTGATAAATAAATCTGAACTTTTATTAGATAATATTTTGCCATAAGCTCCTTGATAAAATTTACTATAAATCCTAATATCATTAAATAAAGCAATTATTTCATTTCCTATATTAATTTGAGATATAGGAATTCCTGTTTCAGGAATTGAAAAACCATCACTAAAAGGAATATCTATTCTATCAACAATTAAAGTAAACATATGTGGATAAATTTTATTAGTTCCAGAAGAAATATAATCTGCAATTAGGATTGGAATCCATTTCCCAATATAATTTTTAAAATTTAAATCTTCAAAAGCTTTGATAGTATTAACATATAATAATAATGAATTTTCATCGTTAACTCTATTGAATGCTAAATATGTACTAGAACTTAATGATAAAATAATTGGATTTTGAGTATTAACTCCTTTTAAAATTCCATAAAATTTTATCCAAAAAGTAAAAGTAAATGAAGTTAATTTTGTTATATCTGAAGTTGCAGTTGAAGTAACAAAGGAATATTCTCCTAAAGTAGTTGAAGGAGTTTTTAAATAAAAATTATTTGAATATACACATTTTTGCCCATATAATACAAAAGTATCATTACATTCATAACAAGTGTTGGCACTATTACTATAACATCTTTTACAATTGTCATCACATTTTTTACCAATTAAAACTTTTGTTTCCGAATCAATAGATTCAACATAATTTCCAATATGTGATATTCCCCAATCAAATTTATTTGAATAATTATATATAATTAATTTATCTTTATGATACATATCTAAAGTCTCCGTTACAATAGCAGCATTAATATTCTGATTATAAATTCCAATTGTATCAATTAAAACATTATTATCTATATATTCTATTGTTAATGGGTAGTTTACTAATAAACTGTTTGGAATATCAGAATATGTTCCTCTATTAAATGCTTGAATTGTTTCTACTGTTGCTAAATTTAAATTCCAAATTCTAAAATTATTATAATATACACTTCCATATTGAATATTTGGACCACAAATTGTAGAATCAGGAGTCCCTGGATTTGAACAAAAATATAAAGTCATTGATAGCGGATAATTCGTTATGCTAATTGTTTTTTTTTCATTATAATTAAAATTTTGATAAATTGTAACACTATTTTTCTTAGTTATAATTAATATTTTATTCCATTCATATTGATTTATTTCATTTAATTCCTGATCTCCATTATTTTCAAAGGAATAATAATATTTTAGATTCTCTCTATAAATTTGATGGACAGTGGTATAAAAAATATAATATTTTTTATTATTGTCATTCCATTGGCAAATAACATTATCTAACATAAACCATAATTCAATAATGTATCCATTTGGAGCATAATTTTCCCAAAAAGTTTGTGTGTATTCATGATGAAAATTATAAGGATAATTACAGCTATTATAAAATAAAGCACTTATATTTTCCTTTGAAATACATTGATAATCTATTCTTGGACAATCATTTACACATTTAAAATTAGTAACATAATTTTGAAGATCATTTAAATTATGCGGGCAATTTTGTAATATTTCAGTACTTAAACAATCAGCATTACAAATGCCAAAATTTGTTGCTGAACCTGGAGTTCTTAGATTATTTTCACATTGATTTTTACATTCTGTTGAACCATCTGAATTTATATTTAAAAAATAATTTTTTTTACATAAAAAAGGAGTATTTTCATCCATACAATATAGAGCATTTAAACTTGATAAATCACAATCATCTATACTTTCACATAAATTTGTTTCACTATTATATTTTTCTACTTTATTTATATCACATAAGGGTAAAAATACAAAATTTGAAGATAATTGAGGGTTAACAAATCTTGATTCAACACTTACTTTATCGTTAGAACATTTATATTTCTGAGAGCATCTTGTATATGTAATATCTATTCCACCACTCTTTGATTTATAATTGGCAAAATTCATTGCAAAAGTAAGAGCAGGTAAAGTTTCATTTCCAATTAAAGATAAATCCATGTATTTATAATTAAAATTACTGGGTATAAAATCTCTAAATAAATATAAACACCTAAAATAGATTTTTGAAAAGGATAAATTAGGAATTTCAACCTTTAAGTTTGATTTTACTCTTAAATCATAATTTCCAAAAAATCTACCTATAGGTTGATCATTATTAACTTGTGTGTTATTATAATCATATAAAATTTCAGTATCCAATGAATTTTCCAATTCATTAAAATAATATTTCCTATTATAATATGAGACAGCACATTGAACCCATAACCATTTACCAGCAATGTTAGAAAATTCACTTTTTTGAAAATTTAAAATTTTTGTAGAATCTCTATGTTTTATGGGATCAATATAAGGTTCATAATTTTGTGGAAAACAATAACCATTTAATTTTTGAGATTCGGTTAATAATGAAATTTTCATATGATTTTCCCAATCAATATGTATTCCGTCACTTATTGCTGTGTCATCTTCTAAAAGAACCCAAAATGCAATTCCATAATTTTGATTAAAACTAACATCGATTTTTGGGACGGTGAATCCTTTTGATAAAGATATAAAATTTACACAAGATTTGGATTTTTTATCATAATATTGTCCTTCTTGTGTACAAGCATCTAATGAAGTGAAGGAAGATTCATCTAAATAATTACTTGTCATTCCTGGTTCTGTAATGACTTCCATTGGAGTTGGACTTTGACTACTATCTAATGTTGATGATTTTAAATTTTCACATTCTTCAGATACATTATAAATACAATTCCATTGATAAATGAAATTATTAAATTTATCTTTGTTTTCATCATTTATTTCAATTTTTGCTAAAAAAGATGCTGAGGGAATTGCATCTTTCCATAATCTAATATTTGTCAAAAATAAAACTCCCCAATTATTTTTGGATAAATCTTTTATTGTAAAGTTTGTGGTTACAGAATTTGTTAATCCTTCACTAGCTGATCCTTCAAAATCAGAAGATTTACTTTCATCATAAGAATTAAGATAAATATATTTATTTTGAAAATCAACAGCACAATGGAGGAAATTCCATTGACCTACAATAAATCTAATTTTTAAAGAATCTTTAATATTATCTGGAATACATGTAAAATAATATTCATCATCATTATCTAAGAAAACTTGAATGGCTCCATGATTTTTCCAATTAGCTTCCATACCACCAAATTTTTTCTCAACATAATTATTTGCAAAAATCCAAAATTGCAAAGTAAATTTATGTGTATCTTTAACAGTGGTAACATTTTCAACAGTTATTTCAGATGAACCTGCAAAATTAAAATATTTAGTATTTTCACAATGAAAATTTGAATAATTTCCTATAAATAGATGTTTTTGGTCATTAGTATAATCACAACAACATAGAATATTACTTTTACAATCTGAACTGCAATCTGTGTCGCTGCATTTTTTGAAGGCTAAGGAAGATATTTCAGGTTTTAAATCTCTCACACAATCATATTTCTCCTCATCATCACATAGATTAACACTAAAAGCAGGTGATTCATTTGAATCAAACGCTATTGCTCCTACATAAAATGTTGAATACATTTTAAATTTTGAAAACAATGCATATATATTATTTGAAAATGTAATTGGAGATAATTCTAAATTATATGTTTGTTCTATTTTCAATGGACAATTAATATTTAGAACTTCAAACCTTGTCATTGAAGGATAATATGATTCATTGTTTTTATTATAATGTGCAACACTTATAAAAGTCCATTTTCCTACCAATTCTCGAAAATTATAATAATTAGCTAGAATAAGTTCTTTGTCTGATTTTATTAGAACTAAATTTAATCCTGTTGTGTCAGAATTGTCATCCATATTGTATGTAATTTTTAAATGTTCACTTAAATTAATAATAGTTCCTATATTAGAAGAAAAAAAGCCAAATAATTTTATCCAAAATGTAAATGTAAAAGGGTTTATTTTGAGATTATCATTAATTCGAATTTCATCTGAATTTACTTTGTTTGGGAGTATAAAAAAATCATCAATAGAATCACTAGAATCAATGCATTCGCCATTTGATATTACATTTTCATCATTACACTTATAACAATAATCGTTGGAAAAACATTCTTTACACTTTGAATCACATTCGGTTTTAAATCTTTTTTTATCATAATTATATTGAGGAAAATTCCATTCATTATAAGAAAATCTTACATCTAAAAAATTGTCATTCTGATATTCATATAATTTATTACCTGCAATTTTCTTCCCTTTAAGAGGATAATATAAAAGAAGTGAGTTAATACTTTTTTTTTCAGAATAAAATTCATCATATCTTTCAATAACATATGGTTGAGCTTTATTACCATCCCAAACACGTAATTTTTGATAAAAAGCTGATCCCCATTTAATATTATTTCCATCACAAGTAGATGGTTCATTATTACAAAAATATATCTTTTGTAGAGGGAGTTTCTTTTCCATCTGAGATGAAGGACTTGAAAGAAAATATTTATTTATTAAAACAAAAATTTGTGTACGCTCAAGTTTTGGTTTATATGGATCATATATAACATTTAAAATTATATGATACCATTTATCTTCTTCTATTGTTTCAATTGACTTATCATTCAAACCATCATTCAAATATATATCTAAATCATTATTAGGTTTAACAAGTAATTTTAAAGAATTCAAATAAAAATAATATCGATTTTCTTTAATTTCTTCTTTTATTTTTTTAACATTCATAAAAAATTCGACAAAATAAGAATTTAAGTTATATTTTGATAAATCAATTACAATATTTCCAGGATTATAATAATAATCATAATAAAATACATTATCCGGTGAGTCTTCACATCTATAAAAAAGATTATAATTACCATTTTCACAATCAAAATTATCTTGTAAAGCAGTTAATTCATTTCCATTTTCAATGCATTTTGTATCTAGAAAGTTACTACATTTCAAATTACAAATTCCTTTATTATCATTGATCCCATAAATCATTGAATAATGATCAGGACAATTATTTTCACATTCTTCTCGATTATTATCTAAAAAAAAATTTGGTAAACATGAAAAGGGAATCCCTTTCACTGAATTATATAAACTGTTATCTTTCATTGTTACTTGTCCAATATTATTTAAATCTGGAGATGTAAATTTAGTATTTGCTTCTGTTAATAAATTTAATCTTTTAAAATTTCTTGGCGGACGAAAACCTTTTGAATTTTTTTTGTCTTCATGTAAATATAATTTTTGTTCATTTATTTTTTCTGAGTAATCATAAGAATGATATTTTACAATATAATAATCTGATTTTTTTTCAAGTAAATCTAAAGGTAATGATAATATTAACTCAGAATAAAAATTAGGTTGAATAAATTTTTCTAATTGATAATATTTTACATCATATGGATCAGGTAAATATTCTTTAAAAACATAAAAACTTTTCAAATAAAAATATTCAAAAGAACTAAATTCTAAAAAGTTTAAATCAATAACTTCATTTTGTCTATAAAAAAACTTATAATGATTATTCTCTTTATTTTCATCTTTTTGTTCATCACCTACTTTAAGGAAAATTATATCTTTGTTTATAAAATGATCTTTTGAAAATCCACATTTAAGATAAACCCATCTATTTAAGAGATTTTGATCATCAGGTGATGAGAATAATATTTCAATCCCTTCTGAACTACAAATTATTTTTGTTTTACTAAAAGTTAATTTAAAAAAATGAGTTGAAATTATTGCATCTTTATCACTAAAGTTTGTAATATAAAACCAAAATGAAAAAGTAATTCTGTTTGTTCTTGGAGGTGCTACTTTATTTAAAATAAAATTTTTAAATTTAGAAATATCAACATAACCAATTTGACATTGTCCTGATATAGATGTCGGATTTACAGCAATTACACTGCAATCAGTTCCGCAATTTGTATTTGAATCTTGTATATAACATGAATAACATGATTCATCACATAAAACACATTTTCCTCCTATACATGTATGTCCTTCTACACATGGATTTATATTCACATCACATAAATTGTCTCCATCAAAAGTGTGAAAACCTGGTGTGCTTGGTGATGAATTAGGAAGTTTAGCATATGTCCAATGCATAGCCATTGAAACTTTTGGAGTCGAAGTATCGCAGTCACAATATCTGATATTTATATATTTAATTGAATTCGTCTCTAATGTGCCATTCACTTTATAGTTATTATCATTAACATATTGAATGAGTAAAATTACTTTATTTGATGATTCTATTTGTATTTTCTGAGCTGTACAATCAAGATTGTTATTATCAGAAAAAATTACATAAATTTTACAACCGGAAATGGGTTCATTAGAATCTCCAAATACATAAAATTGATGATATAATATATATTCACTATTTTTTAAATTTGGGACAGGAAATTCATATTGAATATATTCTGCTTGAATTGCGTTTGAATATATATCTTTAAAGTCACTATTGTTTTTAATTTTGTTCCATACATCAATGTCTATTTTAGAACCTGCCCGAAGTGTTGTGTCTTTTTTCAAATTAATTCCTTGTTTTTTAATATAAGTATTAGAAAGTTTATCTGAAAAATATTTTGCAGAAATTAAAAAAATGTCATTGTCATTAACATCACCGAAAAATAAATCATTTTGTTTATATTTTTCTGGATAAATTTCATCTTCACAATTTATTGGTTTAAAGAAGATAATGAAAGTAAATAATATAAAATGGAAAGAAAAGGATGAATATTCACATTTTATCATTAATTAATTAAGTTTTTCATTTTTACAGAAATGAAATTAAAAAAAAATGATATTAAATTTTTTTTAAATTAAAACAAATTATTTTTTACAATCCAACAGTTAAATTTACAAACAACAATTTAAAAAATTATATAGAATATTGATTATTATTGTTATATATAATAGGGTTTATCCCAATTTACTAGAGAGGAATAAATTATGAAATTTGGATTTCTTTTGTATATTTAATTTATTAAATATGAGTCTGTTTGCTGACTTTTAAATTAAACAAAAATTAAACTGATTAAAAAACTTTCTAAGTTTAAATATTAAATATAAATAGGCATGTAATTTAACTAACTAAAAAAGAGGAGACCCTTAATTTTACATAATATATCATTTAAAAACATTTTTCTGAATTAAATACAAAAATATTGAAAATTAAATAGGAAAAGGAAAATAAGAATTATTATATAATATAATTATTAAAAAAAAATATTTATTTTATTTAATTTTTTATCTACAAAATAATTACTCTAGAATAATCTATTAATTATTTTTTCATAAAAAAAAGAAAAAGAAAAGTGAAAAAATCTTGATGTTCAAAATTAATCGAAAAATAATTTAACTATAAAATTTTAATAAATTTAGAGCTTAAAACAAACTTAAATATTTAATAAGTGACAAATTCTATTATATACTTTTTATATTGTTATAATTAATTATACCATATTATATACGGTTAAAGATATATTGTTTTTTTGAAATCTTTTTTGAAATTCCAATTTTTCGGTTTTTGTTATATCATAAAAAATTAATTATTAGACATTTTATATTATAATATATAATATTTTATCAGTCTATTCTCTTCTAATTGCTAATATTCATTATCCTATATTATCATCTTTTCAAATCATGAGTAAATTTATTCAATAAGACAATATGAATATTAAAAAGTTTGAAATAAGTAAAAAGAGATTTTTCATGAAATATTTTTACCGATTTTTACAATAATGAAAAATGTTACGAAGATATTTTTTCTAATTTCTTCTGAAATATAGATATTTTTAGATATTACATAGATAAAATTGAAAATTTAAAATTTTATGTTCAGTTAATACTCTATATAAAAATAATATTAAAATAAATAAATTTATTTTATTTTATCATATATATTTTTTTTATAAATGAAAAACAATTAAAATACTTAATAATTTTTAAATATATATATTTTACTTTTAAAATTTTTTTTTCAAATCAATTATTGTTTTGAATATTTAATATATTCTGTTTTTAATTAATTAATCATCTCTTCCATCATCACCATCTTCTTCTTGTTCTTGTAAATCAGCTTTCCACATATCAATATTTTCTTTCAGTAATTGCAAAATTGTAGTAGAATCTTTATATTGTTCATCTTCAATTTTTTCTAATTGATGAATAGCAACATCAAAAGCTTCACTAGCAATTTTACATGCAGTTTTAGCATCATTTTTAACTTCATAATAAAAAACAGAAAAATTAAGAGCTAGACCTAATTTAATTGGGTTTGTACAAGGTAATTTTTCAGCCAATTCATTTGCTTCTTTATAACTATTCATTGAATTTATTGCAACTTCATTATTTTTATCTCCTGTTAAAAATTCTGCTAAATATCTATAATAATCACCTTTCATTTTCAAATAAAAAACTTTAGATTCATCATTAGAAGCTTTTTGTAATAAAAAATTATCAATTAAATTTAACATTCTATTACATAATTCATTTAATTCTTTTTCTAAAAGAGATTTTAAATCTGAAACTAAATATAAAAATTTTGATTGATTAGTTTTTTCTTTTTCTTCAATTCCATATATTGCTCTCCATGCACTTCTTCTTTGAGAAACACAATTTTTATATGCTGCCGCTAAAATATTTCTTTCTTCTATTGTTAAATCTTCTTTTTTTGTTTTAATTATTTCTTCTAAATATTTTATTGTTTCTTCATGTCTTTCTGCTTGTTCTGTTATTCTCGCTAAAGATATTAATTTTTCATAATTTGCATCTACCATTTTTTCTAAATATATGTTTAATTTTGGAAATACTTTTAATACTTTATTGTTTCATTTTAATAAAAAAACAAAAAATAATTGGAAAATTAATAATCATAAAAGTTAAAATAAATCATATATAATAAATGATGAAAATATTAGGAAAAAAATGAATTTAAAGAATAAAAAAGCATTTTCAAAGTCACAGAAATAAATTTAAAGTCCTTGATTTATAATAAAATATTATTGATAATTTATTCAAAATTATAGGACAAGGAAAAGAAAAAAATTTAAAACAAAATATATTTTCTTAAAATCTAAAAAAAAGAAAATAAATATAATTAGGAAAAAGAATATGAAAAATTGAATCAAGAAATTCAATGAAAAAAGCATTTTTATTTAGAAAAATAAAACAAATTGCTAAAAAATCTTAGAAATTGATAATGAATTTGATAAAAATGATGGTAATGATGAGGGAAAGAAAGAAATTTAATAAAATAATGAATACATTAAAATTTGTCTTACACATGAATTCATTTTTGAACAATTAATTAATATTCTATATATCATATTACAATTAAAATATGTAAAATAAGAATGTTTTTTAAAAATTAAAAAAGTTTTTGTATTTAATAATTAATTTATTTAAAAATTTAAGATAATGATAAATAATTAAATTATATGGAAAACAAAAATTTAGAAGAAAAAAACAAGGAATCTATTGAACAATTAAAAAAACTACAAGAAATATTAAAACAAGAAATAGCATTAAGACAAATTTTCTTAAATAATAAGGAAGAATTATTTAAAAAAATAGAAACAAAAACATATGAATATTATGAAAAAAAACTATCTATTCATGAAATTTTTTTTAATAACAAAGAATTAAGTACAACAAATAAGATATATATAAATTATGTATTAAGTAAAAATTGCCAAACAGAACTTCCACAATGTCTAGATCCTTTATCAAAATTATTTTTTTATTTTAGAAATGATAATGAAATGCTTCTTAAATTAATAGATAAATTAGATAAATTAAATTATGATGATTTTGCCAATTTTATTTGTCATTTTTTTTATGAAGATGTGTTTAATTGTACTTCAATAAATGAACCATTACTAGTTTTAATTTATTTATTATTAGAAAAGAACATTGATGATATTAAAGATCAAAATTTATCTATGCAATTCATTGATCCTAGTAAAACTTTTATCTCTTCTTTAATTAAAAGTTTATTAAGAAGAAATGATGTAAAAGTTTATTTTGAAAGTATTATCAATAAATTAGTTTTTGATTTAGAAGAATTAAAAATTATAAACAAAAAAACTATTTCCCCTTTTATAGGATTAGAAATTTTTAAATTAAAAGATTTTATTCATTCTCAACATAATTTATCAAAATTTAAAAAAATTAAAGAAATTAAAGACTATAGACAATTTTTAGTATGTAATATTGAAAAAAGTAGTGTCGTAAATTTATTCAATAAATTAAAAGAAGAAAAATCTGAATTTATAAAAGAAAACCTCAAAAAAAATTTGTTTCAAAATTTTGAAAATTTATTTGAAAAAAATAACAAAAATGAAGATATAAAAAATAATAAAGAATTAATGAAAGAAAAAAGAGAAATTAAAGAAGAAAATAACACTAAAAAAGATAAAAAACCATATAAAAAAATTAATTTTTATGAAAATATAAAAAATGAAGCAATAGATAAAATATTACATGGAAAAACAAAAAATATTAAAGAATCTTTTCCAAAATTTAGAATGAGAAAATATAATGAATTAGAAGAATATTTTCTTTCTTCAAATTATTATACTATTAATAATGATATTTCTAATCCAATTTTAAGTAGTCTATCTGAAAATTTAATTGATAAAACCTATTTAAAAGAATTAAATAAAGAAGAATTTATTTCAAGAATGTATGAATCAAAAACAGAAAATATGGAAGAATTTTATTTAAATCAAATTGAAATTATTGAAAAAGAAAAAAATAATGATATTTTTACTAATGAATGTTTATTGAATAATATTCTAAAAATTAATGAATTTAAAGGTATAATTGACAAAGTTTTAATATTATTTAAATACAATTTTGAAAAAATGAAAAAATTAATTGATAAATTTTTATTTGATCTAATTGATAATATACCTTCAATACCATATTTTATAAAATGTATTGCTTCTATAATTGATAAACTTATTTTAATTAAATTCCCAAAAATTAGTAAAATTAAAAAAAATGCATTTCTTGGTGAATTTTTTTTCAACAATTTATTATTTCCTTTATTATTTAACCCTAATTTTAATGGAATAATAATGAAAAATTCTTCAATAAATAACACAAAAAAACAAAAATTAGTTACATTAGTTAAAATATTACAAGCTTTATATAGAGGAAAGTTATTTAAATCAAATTCATCAAATGAATCAAATTATTCAATTTTTAATAATTATATATGTGAAGTAATGCCTTCAATTTTTTATTTTTTTGATAATTTATCTAATACTGAATTACCTAAGATTATTGAAGATCTTCTTAATAAAAAACAAATAAATTTAAAAGAAAAAAATATTCAATATGATTTTTTTAAATTTTATGAAAATGAAGGAATCGAACATCAAAGTATTTGTTTAAATTGGAAAGAATATTTATTAATTTATAATATTTTAAAAAATAACACTGAAAATATTTTAGGAGAATCTGATTCTTTATATTATAAAACATTTAAAAAATTAACATTTCATGAAAAAACTTTTCAAAAAAAAATATCTATTGATGAAAATAAAAACCAAAAAACTTTTATTTTCTTAACAAATATCAATTACACAAATAAAATGAAAGATAAACTTTCAAATAAAAAAGATAAAAAATTTTCTTTTATTGGTGATGATGTAGAAAATAATGAAAAATTTATTCTAACAAGATTAAAATATTCAATAAATACTATTATTAAAAATTTAAATGAATTAAACAATTCAACATTTCATTTTAACAATAATGAAAATTTTGTGAATGCATTAAATAATTTAATATTATTAGAAGGATTTAGTGATATTTTAAAAGAAAAAACAATTCCTTTACAATGGTTTGGTCTTTATTTAGAATCTAATATTGATAGAATTCCACAAAATTTACAAGAAAATAATTTTGAACTTTTATATAGATTATTAATCTCTGAATGTAGAAAAACTTTACATGATATTCAAAGAGATAATACTTTAAATATTATATATTCAAAAGTTGTTAATATTTCTAAAACTATAAACATTATTAATTATAATTTAATCAGATTGAAAAATAATGAAAAAAAATTTGAAATTTTAAATTTTGTAAGAACAACAGATATTCATATAAAATTAACCATTTTAATAAATGATTCTGAATTTGAAGGGATTAAATTTGAAACTGTTAATTCTGAAAATGAAGATAAAAAAGATGATAAAAATAATAATAATGAAAATCAAATTAAAATTTGTGAGAATTTAAACCAAATTTTTGAGTTTTTTCCTAATATTTCTGTTTATGAAAATATTTATGTTCTTGAATTAGAAAAAGAAAAAAAAGTCCCAGAATCAATTAAAGATTTTATTTCAATTATTAATAAATATATTGATGATAATAATTTATTTAATCATTATTCAAAAAATGATTTAAATGATATGAAAATTGAAATTGAAAATTATATTCATCAAAAATTATATTCTAAAATTTATCCTGAAATTTCAATGGGTGATGATATTGAAATTTATAAAAATTGTTTTTATTTAGAATGGATTAAACCTGAACACATAATCAAGAATTATACTTCAATTAATGAAAATTTAATTAATTTAGGAGTAAAAATAATAAATAATATGATGAATGAAACTTGTCCAAGAAAAAAATTAAATGAACTTCAAAAATTAGAAGAAATTATTCATAATATTATTATATTATATGGTTATAATGAAGAAAATTTTGATGATATTTTATTTTATACTGGTATTAAAGCACAACCAAGTTTTCTTTCTACCTGTTTTAATTATCTTGACATGTATACTTCTATTGAAAAAAGAGAAATTAAAACTCAAGTTCAAATGAATGCTTTAAAAAAATTGATTGATAAATTAAAAAATATCTCATATAAAGACCTTATTAATGTTAGTGAAAAAGAATTTGAAGAAAATAAACAAAAAAAAATAGAAATAAAATAAATATTAAAAGAAAATATAAATAGAAATTTAAAAGTCAATTCATTCTCTTTTTTTTTCTTACAATTAATTATTTTATTCAGTAATAAAATAATTAATTATTATAAGAAATAGAAAAATTTATTACAATTTATTTAAAATATTGAAATACTTTTTATAAAGTTTTATTAATATCAAAAAATTTTTTTTATTGAATTGAATTAATTATAAAAAATATAGAAAAAACTTAAAAAATTTTATTATAAAAATACTTTTCATATTTGTTTAATTATATATAGCATTTAACATAGTTTTAATCAAAATATTTTTTTTAATGCTTTTTGATTCTAATAATTTCTATGATTAATTCATTCTTTAAAAATATTTTGAACAGAAATAATTTTGAAATATTTTATTGTTTTTTTTGTTTAATTTTTTTTGATTTATTTAAAATTTTGATTGTATTATGTTCCAAAACCTCCAATTCATTAATTTATATTTATTTAAGTAAAAATGAAATTATCTTTATTGATTTTATTTATTTTTATATATTTATTATTATTTTTTTTCTATAGGATTTGTCTTTGCTTAATTATCTTTATTTTAATTCTCATAAATATTAAATATTCATATGATTAATAAATTATTTTATCAATTTCTTTCTATAAAATTGGGTTTTGATTTTCTTTATTTTTATTGTCAATTATGTTTTTTTGAAAGACTTTTTAAAAGAAGTATCATTGAATTACAAAGTTATTATTTGTAAAATTTTTTATACGTTGAGAGTATTTTTACCCATTTATTATAATTTGATTTTTCTATTTTTCTTTTTTTATATGGCAAAAAAGAATTAATATTCAATATCTATATGATTACTTATTTTTATTCATGATTATATTATTTTCAAAAATAACTATCAACAAATAATTATTAAAATCTAACAAATGATAAAAGAAAACATAATTTCTTTCTATTTTTTATTATTTTTTTATTTGGTAAACTTTTATATTATTTCATTATCAATGTTTGGAAACAATTACTTTAAAACCTTCATATATTTTTTAATAAATTAAAAATCTATAATTAAATTGTGTATTATATCTCTATTTGAATTACTTTACATATTATATTCCTTGTTATAACATGCTTCCAATTCTAAGTGAATATTTTTTAGATTTTAATTTATGAAAAAATTAAATTATCGACTCTTCTTTCTTTTCAACATAAAATTATTAGTAAAATATTTTAATGTCCATTTTTTTAATTTTTTTCAATTAAATAATTATATTATATTATAAGGATTTAAACCTTAAAAATAATTAAAAACTGATATTAAAATAAAAAAAATAATACCAATCAAAAATTAAAAAATCCAAATATATAATAAATCAAACAATCAAAAAAATCATAAATAAAAAATGAATAAGATTTTAATCCTTTTCTCTTTGATCACTTTTTCATTATGTGCTAATATTCTTAGCGTAATTAAAAAGATAGAAGAAGAAATGCCTGAAAAGAAAGATGAAATAAAAAAAAAGAAAAAAAATAAATCATCACCAATTTATCCAATAATTAGCAGTAATTATTTAAGATGGGGTCAACATTTACAAATAAATTATAATCCTGGAATAATGGCTGAGTTCTTAGGTGAATTTTTAAATGATGTTGCAATTGATTATTTTAATGTCGAAGATGATATTATTACAAAAAAAATAACTAATTTACTTTGGTTTACTAAAACAACAACTTTGAATAAAGTTACAATACCAAAAGCTTATTATAATCCTGAATCTTCAAATAAAACAAATGCCAATTTTTTTGTTATTTTAACAGAAAAATTAGGTGAAACTATTGACTTTTTACTATTAAATACTCAATGTCCAAAGTTAAATTCTACTGATGAATTCATTGGAATAAAAGGTGATGAAAGTAATATTTGGGGAAGTAATGATGATATTATTGTTGATAGACCTGAAAATTTAACTATGAGTGAATTCGATGATCTATTTAATTATCTTCAAATTTTTATTTTCCAACAAAGTCAAAAAATTATTGATATTGTTGAAACTTTTAATTAAATAATTTTTATTTTAAGATTAGAATTAAAATTTAAAATAAAACAAAAAAAAATATTTCTTTTTTAAATTTACAATAAAAATAATAAAAGGAATAATTTTAAATTTATAAAACTAGATTTTCAGGTATTTATTTTTAAATAAATTACTTAAATTAGATAAAAGAACCTTACATTATTGATAAATAAAAAAAATTTGTTTTTATTAGATAATACAT
>JAEEGK010012630.1_pt1 | contig 19160 bp, 21 predicted proteins | sample 8958771 | NCBI WGS metagenome assembly JAEEGK01 (sample SAMN16246547, study PRJNA631951) | gut metagenome | biome: gut microbiome; feature: rumen; material: SC-attached | host: Bos | place: Iran: Karaj | collected 2018-10
GAGGTTGAAAGAGTTATCAGAAATGAGATCAAACCGCTATTTGTCGACAGCATTCTTTTTGGCGAACTGAAGAACGGTGGTAGAATTAAGCTTACAGCCGGGGATGATGATTTCAGCGCTGAAATAATATAGATTAGTATTAATAGATTGGGACTAAAAAAGGTCAGTACTGGCCCTTTTTAGTCCCATTTTATATTTTATTGACAGGGAAAAAGAAAAATGTTAGCATAGTCCACAAGTGGACTATTGGAGGCGCAGGATGTTAAAACATGGTATTTTAGGATTGCTTAATTATGCAGATATGAATGGCTATGAAATACTGGAAACTTTTCGACATTCATTAAATCATTTTTGGAATGCTCAGAAAAGCCAGGTTTACCGGGAGCTTACAGCTCTGGAAAATGCCGGATATGTACAGGGAAAGTGGATAGAACAGAGTGGTAAGCCGGATAAGAAGACATATTCTATAACAGATGATGGTCGTGTTGAGCTGGCTGAATGGCTTTCTGAAGAACTGAAGGAATCTACAAGAATTCCACTTCTTATGAAGACATTCTTCTTAGGTGAAAAATCGCCGGATGAGAATATAGCCTTTTTTGAAAAGCTAAAAACATCATATCAGAAAAAGTATGACGGGTTTATTGAAGCGGATAAAAGCCAGGACCAGTACAGCGATGAGTTACAGGATGCGTATAAATCTATGTTCTGGGGCTTTACCATATCTTATGGACGCAGAAGAGCAAAGATGATCGTAGAGTGGTGTGATGAGTGCCTGTCGCAGTTGGAGGAGATTAGAGATGCGAAAAGGAGTTAAAAGATTTCTGATAATTTTTTCTATAGTTATTGTGATATTATTACTTTTAGCTGTTGGAGGCTCATATTATATAGGATTACAGGTGTTTGAAGGTTCAACGCAGCTTGTTACCCCAGAAGACACGAATGAAGTTAAAGATAGTTTCTGGACAACTATGAATATGGACCCGGAAGAGTTTAAAGCAAGTTATGTGATTGAAAGTATATCTGAGACTTCTGCTTTTGATGGACATATAATTCCCGGGGATTATATCAATGCCGGAGATGAACATGATAAATTAGTTATACTTATACATGGTCTTGGCGGCAACAGATATACTAATTATCCCGTAGCAAAGTACTTTGTTGAAAAGGGATATGATGTAATAACATTTGACCAAAGAAGTTCAAACGAGAATACGGCTGAAAGAACCACATATGGTTATTGGGAAAAGTATGATGTCATTGATTTAATAGAATACGCTGAGAGAAAATATCCGGGAATCAGAATCGGAATATGGGGAACATCATTTGGTGGAGCTACTGCTATTCAGGCAGCTGCGGCGCTGGATGATCAGAGTAGGATTGACTTTATGATTCTTGACTGTCCTCTCGGAAATGCTGAATATATGATTTCTGCTGAACTGGAAAAGATGAATATAGGTATTCCGACGGACTATATGCTCTGGTGGGGAAATGTAGTCAATAAGCAGAAGCTGGGATTTTCCTATGAGGAAGCCGATTCTATAATAATCGCCAAAAAGGTTAATATTCCAACACTGGTTATAAACAGCAGGGTTGATGAATTAACTCCATATTTTATGGGAAAAGAGATTTATGATAATATAAGCTGTGACAAGAAGGAAATCTGGACAGTGGATGATAGTGAACATGCGTGCATATGGGAAGACCATACGGATGAATATAAACTTAAAATGGATGAATTTATACCAGATTAAATACATAAGTGAGGATAAGGGCATGAAGATTGGAATAATAGGCTATGGCAGCATGGGAAAAATGCTGCTTTGGAAGTTTTCGGAATCCGGATTATACGGTAAAGACAGCTTGTTGGTTGCTAACCGGACAGTAGATAAACTTGAGGAAGTAAGAGATATTGCTGTTATATGCAGCAACACGGAAGCTGCAAGTGAGGCTGATATAGTCTTTGTCTGTGTGCGTCCGAGTGATATGAAAGCAGTATTAGCTGAAATTGAACCAAGTATCAATAAGGATGCTTTGCTTGTGACTTTGAACGGCAGCATTACATTTGAAATGATCCAAAAAGTTATAAATCATAGAACCGCTAAAGTAATACCGAGTGTGACAGCAGAAATTAATAAATCACAGACAATAGTGTGCTATAACGATCTGGTGAATCAGTCGGATAAAGATAACCTTTCCTCATTGCTTGAGATTATTGGAAATGTAATTGAATTGCCGGAAAATGAGGTTGGAATGGGATCGGAACTGGTAAGTTGTATGCCGGGATTCATAGCATCTATGTTTGATGTGGTATGTACTGCCGCTAAGAGTCATACTGATATCCCACAGGATAAAATAGTGAAAATGGTTCTGAATACTATGATTGCGACAGGAAACCTTATGCTCGAGAAGGATATGTCATATGAAGAAGTGGTTTCGAGAGTTGCAACTAAAGGCGGAATTACAGAAGAAGGAACCAAGGTGATATATAGAGAGTTCCCAGAGACAATGGAGGAACTGTTTAATAACACATTAGAGAAAAGAAGATTGACAGCTGAAAAAGCTAAAGAGTCATTTGAATAGATTTGAAAAGATGACAAAACTTCGCAAAATATTGACAAAATAAAAAAATATGCTATATTTACTTCTAGAAGCAAAGGCGTTTCATCTTATTGGTGAAACGCCTCTTTTTTGTAGGATGGGCAAAATGATCATATACAAATGGACCGATGGAAATGACGAAGATTTTCAAAGGTTTTATCTCAAAACAGAAGAGTATTACAGCAGCATTGTTGGAGGAATAGAGAATAGAAAAGGATTTATTCCATATAATATTTCTGAAAGTATAACTGAGGTACTTATTGCATATATTGATGACACAGCTGTTGGATGTGCCGGATTGAAAAGATACTCGGAAGAAGATGTTGAGATAAAAAGAGTCTGGGTGAATCCGGAGAATCGTGGACAGCATATAGCATTAGATATGATGGCGCAGATTGAAGAGAGAGCCGTAAATGAAGGTTACAAAAGAACAGTCTTGCAGACCAGAGAGATAATGGAAGATGCAGTGGGGCTTTATAAAAAACTGGGATATAAACAGATAGAAAACTATCCTCCATATGACAAACTTGATGGAGCAATATGCTTTGCAAAGGAGCTAAAAGGAGGCAATAATGTCTAAACCGATTATAGGAGTAATGCCTTTATGGGATGATGAAAAGAATAGTATGTGGATGCTTCCCGGATACTTTGAGGGAATTAGTCAGGCGGGTGGTGTTCCGATAATGCTGCCGCTTTCTGTAGATAAAGATGGTTTGGATCAATTGATTGAAATGTGTGACGGATTTTTATTCTCCGGTGGACATGATGTGTCTCCGGAAATATATAATGAGAAGCCATTAGATAATCTGGTATCAAGCTGTATAAGACGCGATGAGATGGAAGCATATATTCTTAAAAAAGCTATTGAGATTGATAAGCCGATATTTGGCATATGCAGAGGAATACAGTTTATCAATGCGGCACTTGGCGGTTCTCTCTATCAGGATCTTCCAACGCAGCATAAGTCTGAGGTTGAACACCATCAGACTCCGCCATATGATATTCCGGTCCATAAGGTAAAAATAGTGAAGGATTCACCGCTGTATAAGTGTTTAAACACTGAATTGCTTGAAGTAAACAGTTATCATCATCAGGCAGTTCGGGAAGTGGCTCCGGTACTCAAAACAATGGCACTATCAGAAGATGGACTTGTTGAAGCACTCTATAAGCCGGATAATAAATTCCTATGGGCTGTTCAGTGGCATCCGGAGTTTTCTTATAAAACGGATGAAAAGAGCAGAATGATATTTAAGAAATTTGTTGATGCCTCCACTTTATGAGAGGATGAATTGTATATATTATCCAACAAGACTGGGCAGATTGCACATTGTAAAGCATCTGAGTTTTGTTTATTATAGTGACTAGCAAAGGCGCTGGTGAAACTTTGGTTTCAACCGGCGCCTTTTTGTTTTTAAAACAATGAATAAAAAATGGACTGTAAATGTCCTGAGTCATGAAGGGAGGACGAACAAAATGAATAATCAGAAGCTTGTTCAGCATACTGACAGGATAAATACTTTGTTGGCCCGCTATGGTGTTAAGTTTGGTATCTATAAGAATAATACATTTAAGGAACAGTTGTTTCCATTTGATTCTATTCCGAGAATTATTGAATATACCGAGTTTAAAATGCTGGAAAAGGGGCTTAAACAAAGAGTTTTAGCCCTTAATTTTTTCTTGAAGGACATTTACTCAGATAAAAGAATTGTTAAGGACGGTGTGGTACCTGAAGACTTTATATATGCGTCTTCAGGATATATGGCTGAATGTGAAGATGTTATGCCGCTGAAAGGAATATATTCTCATATTTCAGGAATAGATCTGGTAAAGGGTAAAGATAATGAATGGTATATCCTGGAGGATAATCTCAGAGTGCCGTCAGGTGCATCTTATCCGATGATTGCCAGAGACTTGTGCCGAAAGAGTTCGCCGGAAACCTTCCATAATGTCAAACTGATGGATAACCGTAATTATGCAGATCTGCTGAGAAAGACCATGGACTATGTAAATGCCGGCGGACATACTGTTATTCTTACGCCGGGACGATATAATGCAGCTTATTTTGAACATTCATATCTTGCTGAAAAGACTGGTGCACATCTTGTGACAGGGTCGGAACTCTTTGTTGAAAATGATGTTCTGTATTATATCAGTTCAAATGGCTCGAAGGAAAAAGTTGGAGCGGTCTACAGAAGAATATCAGATGAATATCTTGATCCGATGAACTTTAATCCGGAGTCTCTTATAGGCATACCACATATCTATGATGTCTTTAGAAAAGGCAATGTGGCGCTGATAAATGCACCGGGAAATGGAGTCGCAGATGATAAGGGAATATACTATTTTGTTCCTAAGATGATCAGATATTATCTGTCGGAGGAGCCGATTCTTAAAAATGCACCGACATATCTTCCGTTTTACGAAGAGGATATGCAGTATGTTCTTGAGAACTTTGACAAGCTGGTTCTTAAGGATGTGGCCGAAGCCGGTGGTTACGGGGTGGTATTTGGAAATACCATGACAAAGCAACAGAAGGAAGATTTTATTGTTTTATTAAAGAATGAACCGAGAAGATTTATAGCACAGGAGATTATAGATTTTCAGGATCTTGAGATTCTGGATGAGGGTGAGATAGTACCAAGGAAGGCAGACCTTAGAGCGTTTGTCCTGATGGCTGATGAACCTTACGTCTGGGCGAGTGGCCTTACCAGGTTTTCAAGAAATCCGGATTCATTTATTGTCAATTCATCTCAGGGAGGAGGATTTAAAGATACATGGGTATTATCTCAGTAGAACAGGTTGACCACCTTTATTGGTTAGGAAGATATACAGAGAGAGTATATACAACACTAAAGATATATTCTGAAAGCTTTGACAGAATGATTGATGAATCGGAGGACAGCTATCAGAAATATTGTGACTCCCTGGATATTCCGAATATATATGAATCAAAAGAGGATTTTTTAAAGAGATATCCCTTTGATATCAGTGTGCCGGATTCCATAATAAGTAATCTAAACAGGGCTTATGATAATGCCATAGTTCTTAGAGAAACTATAGGTTCTGAGGCACTTTCATATATTCAGCTTTCGATATATGCAATGAATAATGCATCTGTAAGCGATGCTCCCCTTATCGACCTTCAGCAGATTATGGATGATCTTCTTTCATTCTGGGGACTGGTTGATGATCAGATCGATTCAGATCAGATAAGAAATATCATTAAAGCAGGAAAAAGAATCGAGAGAATTGATTTGTATGCAAGGCTGGAGGTTGAGAAACCACGTCTGGTTCGGGAGGTTCGCAGAATGATTCCACGAGTGTTAAGAAGTGGAATGAAGTATGATGATATGTCACTCAGCAGGGTGAGTACACTGATAAATGACGTAAATCTTGATTATGAAAAAATAATCACGAATGTTGAAAAAATAATTTCATATTAAGAAGGTGATAATGTGGCTTTTTTGAACTATGAATATAAGATGAAAATCAAATATTCAAAGCCGGTGGACAAGTGCTATTTTACGATAAAGTCAATACCGGCAGATGATTTCAGACAAAGAAATATATCATATGAAATAAGCATAAATCCGTATGTCCAATATTCAGAAGGCGTTGATTCGTTTGGAAATATTCAGATTATCGGTCAGGAACCGGAGAGCCATTCGGAATTTGAATTTGTCATCAAGGGTCTTGTCGAAACCTATCAGGTAAATGTTCAGGGAGGGGTGAACACCGGCAAGATAGGAATGTATAAATATCCCTATGGTAAATGCATTCCGGGAGAAAAGATAATGGGATTTGTGGATGAGCTGTCGGCCGAGACGAAAGGGCTAACTGATGAAAAAGAAAAATGTCGTTTTATTATGAATCAGCTGTATGAAAGAATACGATATGAAAAAGGCAGCACTGAGATAGAAACTACAGCTGAAGAGGCCTTCGCAAATGGGAAAGGTGTATGTCAGGATTATGCCCATATATATATCAGTCTTCTTCGAGCCTTTTCTATTCCGGCAAGATACGTATGCGGCCTTATCGTGGGGGAAGGACAGAGTCATGCCTGGGTTGAAGCAGTATGCGATGGAAGCTTTATAGCCTTTGATCCGACACATAACAGAGAGATAACGGATGAGTATATAAAGCTGGGGGTAGGAAGAGATGCTACAGACTGTGCCATAAACAGAGGTGTTATGTGGGGTGGTGGACTTCAGACCCAGGAGATAGAGTGCATCGTAGAGAAATACTATTGATAAAGATGTCATAAGCAGCAAACAGATAAACTGAAAAAGGAGTACATGATGATAGAGACTGTAACATCGGTAGATCTTCCTATTGATGAAAAACTGATGATTAAAAAGAATCGAATATGTCCCCAGGTAATGAGTGAAGATGATGCGTCGTTAAAAAGGATCAGCATCGTTACAGGTATTCACGGTGATGAGCTTGAAGGGCAGTATGTCTGCTACGAGCTTCAAAGAAGGATAATGGAAGAATATGATAATCTGCAGGGAATAGTCGATATATATCCGGCTATGAATCCTCTTGGAATTGATTCCATTACCAGAGGAATACCTGCATTTGATCTTGATATGAATAGACTCTTTCCCGGAAACAAAGATGGCAATATGACAGAGTATATAGCTGCAGGAATTATGGAGGATGTGGCCGGTTCTGACCTGGTTTTTGATATCCATGCAAGCAATATATATCTTACGGAAATACCACAGATAAGAATAAATGAACTACATGCGGAAACCCTTGTTCCATTGGCTAAACTTTCAAATGTAGATTTTATATGGGTACACGGAGCCAGTACAGTTTTGGAGGCTACATTTGCGCATAGTTTGAACAGTATCGGAACACCTGTGCTTGTAGTTGAAATGGGTGTGGGAATGAGACTTACCAGAGAATATGGAGAGCAGCTGATAGACGGCATATTTAATACGATGAAAGAACTCGGAATGTGGAAGGGAGAAGTGCCTGAAGTAAGATCTCCGATGATATCAGAGAATCCGGAGGATGTAAGCTACTTAAATGCATCGGCTAGCGGGCTTTTTGTTCCAGAGGTAAAGCATGGTGCATTTGTATCAAAGGGAGATCTGGTTGGCAGAATTGTGGATCCCCTGGAGGGAAAAGTGCTTGATGAGGTGAGGGCACCTCAGGGAGGAATGCTTTTTACAATCAGAGATTATCCTATAGTAGATGAAGGTTCACTCATGGGAAGAATACTGAATGAGGAGGTCTGCATCTATGAATAAGAGAATAATATATGAGATAAAAGGAATGTATCGTGATGACTTCAGAGTTACCGGTTATGAATTCGGTCAGGGGGAAGAATCAGTTTGTATAATAGGTAATTCAAGGGGAAATGAAGTGCAGCAGATATATTGCTGTTCCCAGCTTGTAAAAAAAATGAAACAGCTTGAGGAAGAGGGGAGAATAAAGGATGGAGTGAAAATACTGATTATTCCATCCATCAATCCATACTCAGTCAATATTCAGAAAAGATTCTGGTCTACAGACAATACGGATATTAACAGAATGTTTCCCGGCTACGATCTGGGAGAGACAACTCAGAGAATTGCAGATGGAGTTTTTAAAGAAATAAAAGACTATAAATACGGAATACAGTTTACTTCGTTTTATATGCCCGGAGATTTTGTATCGCATATCAGGTATATGAAAGAGGGATTCACACAAAGAGAAGATGCTGAAAAGTTCGGGCTTAAATATATAGTTGAAAGAACTGTGAGACCATATGATACAGCAACGCTTAATTATAACTGGCAGGTGTGGGATACGACTGCATTTTCCCTGTACACAAATACAACTTCAAGGATCAGCAGTACAGGTGCAGGTCAGGCCGTGCTGGCCGTGATGAACTTTATGGCAAACAGCGGAATGATAAAGTACAGTGCTATCGGCGAGAAAAATATCCGATTGATCGATGATAAGGATTTTATCTCGGTCAGGACAGCTAAGTCAGGGTTTTATGAGCCGCTGGTAAAAGCCGGGGATATGGTTGAGGCCGGAAGACCGCTGGCAAATATTATAAATCCATATGAGGGGAACATTATAGAAACGCTGTATTCTCCGATCAATGGAATTATCTTTTTTATTCATAATGAACCGATTACCTATGCTAATACGGCGGTAATAAAACTAATTGAACATGCATGATAAACAGAGGAGGAATAAAGAATTATGAATAAGATACAGATGAAAACACCTTTGGTAGAAATGGATGGGGATGAAATGACCAGAATCCTCTGGAAGATGATCAAGGATGAACTTATCCTGCCATTTATAGACCTGAAGTCAGAGTATTATGATCTGGGATTGGAAAACAGGAATAAAACGGATGATAAGGTTACTTTCGATTCGGCTTATGCGACAGAGAAATATGGCGTTGCTGTAAAATGCGCGACGATCACTCCGAATGCTGCTCGTGTTGAGGAATATAATCTAAAGGAAATGTGGAAGAGTCCAAATGGAACTATCAGAGCTATCCTTGATGGTACAGTATTCAGAGCGCCTATCATTGTCAAAGGTATTGAACCATGTGTAAAGAATTGGAAGGCTCCTATAACAATAGCCAGACATGCGTATGGAGATGTATATAAGGCTTCTGAAATGAAGATTCCGGGACCGGGAAAGGTGAAATTGGTATATACAGCTGAAGACGGATCTACAGATTCGGTTCTGGTTCATGAATTTGATTCTGCCGGAATAGTTCAGGGTATGCATAATCTGGAACCATCTATTGAAAGCTTTGCAAAAAGCTGCTTTAATTATGCCCTTGATACTAAACAGACGCTGTGGTTTGCAACGAAGGATACTATTTCTAAAAAATATGACCACACATTTAAGGATATCTTTAATGAGATATTTGAAGCTGAATATAAGGAAAAATTTGATGAGGCAGGTATAGAATATTTTTATACACTGATTGATGATGCAGTTGCCAGAGTTATGAAATCTGAGGGAGGATTTATCTGGGCTTGTAAGAACTATGATGGTGATGTAATGAGTGATATGCTTTCCTCCGCATTTGGTTCGCTGGCTATGATGACTTCTGTTCTTGTATCACCAAGTGGGGTATATGAATATGAGGCAGCTCACGGAACTGTTCAGAGACATTATTATAAGCATCTGAAGGGAGAAGAGACATCAACGAATTCGGTAGCTACTATTTTTGCTTGGACAGGTGCACTTCGAAAAAGAGGTGAACTGGATAAGATTCCGGAACTTATTGATTTTGCTGATAAACTTGAAGCATCTACTATAAGCACTATTGAATCGGGAAAAATGACTAAGGATCTGGCTCTTATTACATCCTTGAAAAAAGTTACTGTTCTTAATAGTGAGAATTTTATAAAAGCAATCAGGGAAACATTGGAACATAATCTATGAAAGATAAGCATGAGTTTGCAATTCCCGGAATAGGGATGAGAATAATAAAATCAGCCGTAGCTGTCTCGCTGTGTATGGTGATCAATATCATACGCGGTGAAGGCGGCATGGTTTTTTATTCCCAGCTTGCAGCTTTATGGTGCATACAAATGTACCGGAGCAATACATTATCAAATGCTTTACAGCGAATGACAGGAACCGTAGTCGGTGCGGTATACGGACTGATATATATTCTGATATATCCTCACCATATTTCCGGAGAAGCTTACGGTGTTCTGTTTAATATTGGTTTTATTTTTATAGGTGTGATACTGGTAATATATTCGACGGTGCTAATAAATAAGAAGCAGGCTTCTTATTTTTCATGCGTGGTATTCTTAAGTATTGTCATAAATCATATCGGGGATATTAATCCGTATAGTTTTGTATGGAACAGATTTCTGGATACAATGATCGGAATAGTCATAGGACTTTTCTTAAATAATATGAGAATCTGTTTCAACCCTGATAGAGAAACGCTGTTTGTATCGGGAGTAGATGATATCTTAGTTGACAAGAATAATAAGGTGAGTGCATTTTCCAAGGTTGAGCTGAACAGAATGATTGAAGATGGAATGAGATTTACACTCTCTACAGTTCGCACGCCGGCTTCAGTTTTGGAGCCTTTATCAGACATAAACCTTAAATATCCGATAGTTGTAATGGATGGAGCGGCTCTTTATGACGTAAAGAATAATGAATATAAATCTGTTTTTGTAATATCACCTGATACAGCAAAAGAGCTGGTTGATCTGATAAGTGCAGATAACATGTATCCTTATATAAATGTCATAATAGATGATACGCTGCTGATATATTATAACGATACGCCTGATGAGGTGAATCAGAATCTGGTTAAGACCATGCGGACATCTCCCTATAGAAACTATATTAAGAGGGATTATCCGTGTGATGAAAAAGTTGTATATATTATGCTGCTTGATACAGATGAACGGATCAACGCATTTTATGATAAACTGATCAAACAGGAATACGATAAGTTATTAAAGATAGTCAGATATTCTTCGGAAGAGCATAGAGGCTATTCTTATATAAAAATATATAATAAAAATGCATCGAAGGATAAGATGCTTACATATTTGAAAAACAATTGTGGTATTACCCAGACATTAACGTTTGGAACTGTTGCAGGAAAATATGATGTTGTTATAAAAAAGAATAGTTTTAATGAAATGGTAAAAAGAGTCAGAAAAAAGTACGAACCATTTATTGGAATAAAAACCTGTAATTAAAGCTTTTAATAATTCTCACATATTGGTATACTATTCTTCATTAAACAGCTCAGCTGAGTTTGAAGTAGTGTATACACGGAGGAAAAACTTAAATGCAGCAGCAGAAGAAGATGGCGCTTATCAATGATGTCACAGGCTTTGGAAGATGCTCCATAGCGGTAATGGCGCCAATCATATCAGCCATGAAGATACAGGCAGTTACTGTACCTACGGCAATCTTATCGACACATACACAGTTCCCGGAGTATTTCTTTGATGACTATACTCCTAAGATGAGGGACTACATACAGACATATAAGAATCTGAAGATGGAATTTGACGGGATTGCTACGGGATTCCTTGGTTCCAAGGAACAGGTTGATATAGTTATAGATTTTATTCATACATTTAAGACAGATAAGTCAGTGATCCTTATTGATCCTGTTATGGGTGATTACGGACAGCTTTATAAGACATATACACCGGAAATGTGTGAGAAGATGAAGGAACTGGTGGGATATGCGAATATACTCACACCGAATCTTACAGAGCTCTGTACGCTTCTGGGCAAGGATTACGGCAGCGGCAAGTTCAGTATAGACGAACTGCATGATATGTGCCTTGAACTTTCAGAAAAAGGCCCTGATCACATAGTGGTTACGGGAATTCCATTCCATAAAAAACAGATAATGAACTATATCTACAGTAAGGGCGAAGATCCTCAGATCGTTATGGTGGACAGGATCGGAGAAGACAGAAGCGGTACGGGAGATGTCATAAGCTCCGTTATCGCAGGAATGTACATGAATGGCCACAGCTTCTATGATTCAGTCAGAAAGGCTGCAGAGTTTGCTTCAAAGTGCATAAAGTACTGTGAAGATAATAAGGTTCCATCTTATTGGGGACTTTGTTTTGAAATGTACATGAAAGACCTTATGGAGGTTTAGTTATGATTCTATATACAGTAACCGGAAATGTGGGAAGCGAAGGATATCTGGATATTTCGAAAAGCGGAGACCTGACAGGTAAGAATATCTACGTTAACATGACTAACAAGTGCCCATGTAACTGTACATTCTGCCTTCGCCATACAAAGGAAATGATGGAGGGCAACAACCTCTGGCTTAAGGATGGGGAGCCTTCTGTAGATGAGGTTCTCGGACTTTTTGCTCAGTATGATCTGAGTGTTATAAATGAGCTGGTATTCTGTGGATTCGGAGAACCATTGGAAAGACTTGATGATGTTTGTACTGTGGTTGATACGTTAAAGAAGAAATATCCGGCACTGAAGGTAAGAGTAAATACCATAGGTCTGGCAAACCTGATCTATGACCGCGATATTACACCGGAACTCAGTGGAAGAGTGGATACTATATCAATCTCACTGAATGCACCGAATGAAGAAGAATTTCTGGAGCTGACTCGTTCAAGATTCGGCATTAAGTCCTATGAAGCTCTGAAGGAATTTGCGGTTTTGGCTAAGAGATATGTTCCAAATGTGGTTATGACAGTAGTTGAACAGGTTATGCCGGAAGAAAAAATAGAGATATGCCGGAAGATATGCGATGAACTGGGTGTTACATTAAGAGTAAGACCTTTTGAAAACTAGAGAATGAGTAGGGAACTTTTATAGAGACATTACTATAAAAAGTTCCCTATTTTTATACACTAAATAAAAATGAAAGTGCCTTCATTTTTATATTGACAAAAAGTAAGTCGATATTTAAAATGAAACTATATTCATTTTTTGGCGAGGTGGATGGAATGCCTAAAGTTACACAGGAATACATAGATAATAAAAAGAAGTTTATCGTAGATGCAGCTTATCAGGTATGTCTCCGTAAGCCGGTAGAGATGGTGACAATGACGGATGTTATTGAAGAGACAGGTCTTTCTAAGGGAGGCATCTACAGATTTTATAAAGATCTGGAAGAAATCTTAAGCGATGTTATAGCCGGAATGAGACTGAACTATAACATCATTGATGATATGGAACGGCTCTTTAGTGCGAAGGAAGAACTGAGCTTTGAAGAAGGAGTGCATAGGATCTGTGACATTCTGGCTGATGTGATGGAAAAGCATCTGATGGATATTCAGAAGATTAATTTTGATCTTACTGTTCTTGCAATAAATGAGCCTGAAAGAGCAGAAAAGATTATCGGTGGAATAAAAGGACAGAGCAGTTTCGGTTATCTGGCTGAAGTAGCAATTCCTAATCTGTTTAAGGAAAGCAGGAAGAGGAAGTATAAGCTCAGGGATAAGCCGGAGAATATATCAAATTTCATTTCGTCTGCATATACAGGAATTGAAATGAACTGTATCCTTACAGCCTGCTATAAGGCACCTATGGGAGCACAGTGTAAGCCAAGACCGCTTTTTGATACTCTTGCAAAATCAATCATTTACTTATGCGGAGGAGAAGAATAATGGGAACGAATCCAAAGCCAACCGGAATATATGCAGTCGGAACGACAACATTTACGGCAAAAGAGGAGAGAGATGAAGTACTTCGTCCCGGTACCAGAAGGAAAATTTCAGCACGCGTCTACTATCCCGTAACAAAGGAATCTGTGAAAGACCTCAAGAAGACAATGTACATGTCTCGTGATATGTTTAAGGGGCTGAAGGATGCCTTTAAGCTTCCACTTAATTACGATAAGGAAACAGCGGCAGGAAATAATATTTCTGAGTGTTACAAGGATGCTCCACAGATTTCTGGCGAGAAGTTTCCGCTTATCATATTCAATCATGGATATCAGTCCTTCAGGGAGGGCAATTCATTTCTCTGTATTGAGCTTGCGTCACACGGATATGTGGTTATGACAGTGGGTCATCCGTTGGAGGGAGTCTGCACTGAGTATGATGACACAGCTCCTATTTTTGGGGATAAGAAGCTGTTAAAGCTGGCGAATAAACCGCTGATTCCTAATATTCTAGCGCTAAACAAGCTTTGTAAAATGAAAGGTACAGATAAAGAACTTATTAATGCAATTGACAAATACCAGGATAGGTTTGGGAGGTTTATGATAAAGCGTCTTCCTGAATGGGAAAAGGATATTTATACTGCACTGAACTATGTTAAGCAGAATATGGGGGATATGATCGATTTTGATAAGGGCATCGGCCTGGCCGGCCATTCGATGGGAGGGGCGGCTGCTTATTATCTTTGCATGAAGGATCCCCAGTTTAAGTGTGGTGCCAATATAGATGGTATGCTGTTTGGACGGTATAAAGATAAGGTTATGGATAAGCCGTTCCTTATGATAGTCTGTGCTGAACATGAGGTGCTGGCGGCAAGAGTCTGCAGTATGCATTCAGCACCTGCTTACAAGGCAGTGTTCAGGAATATGAAGCACGTTGGATTTTCGGATATGAAGCATGCGATTCCAAAGTTTTTATCAAGCATGACAGGCAAGCTTGATGCAGACAGTATGCATGAGAATCTGTGCAGGTGCCATGTGGCATTTTTTGATGCACACCTGAAGCAGACCTGTGAAACAGTTGATGTGAAGTCTAATGATGTGATGAGATTTGAAGTGTTTAATTAAAAATGCAAAGAAAAAAGCACCCGGTTGGGTGCTCTTTTCTTCACACTATTTAATCTATAATCCTTGAGAGATTTATGAATCACTTCTCTTGGCTTGACTATATATTACTATAGTGAAGATATGAAGTGTTTGCCGATTTTTAAATTATTTGTAAACATACTGTTAATAAAACGTTTTGCGCTGTATGTCGGAGCAAGGTGTAGTGGGTAATAAGAGGGGTACAAAATGGGCAGTTTAGTTCTTTATATGGTGTTGACAGTCCTTTCAGCGGGACTGTGCTTTTTCATACAGACTTTGGGAAAAGAATTCTTAGGACAGTGGAGCGGCTTTCTCTTTGCAGGTGACAGCTTCAGATATAATTACGTAATGTATTTTATAGGACTGGCTATATTCTGCACCTCATTGAGTCTCATGTATAAATATATTGTACAGAAGAAACTGGAGACATATTCAATCAATAAGGTGGCTGCAGTAATAGTAGTTATAATTATGTGTATTGTTATGTTCGCCGCATTGGTATTTGAAAGCTTTGTCATATTAGGAATGAACAGCAGTCTTAAACCGGAAGTATTATTCTACATAACTGTTATCGGTTGGCCGATAGGAACCATGATCTACATGTTTGTCAGACTGATGCTGGATCTGTAAACAAGTACACATATTATGATCATAAATACGTAAGCTATGCCATACGCAATAGTCAGCATGAATGGTGTTCCGAAGAATGCCATTATGAGTACATTTGGCAGCCAGACGAAAAGTGATATTTCCAGTGCAAAGATTATGGAAGCGGATATTGAGGCTTTCTTTGGAAGACAACAGCGATTCCATAATGGAAGCAGTACACCGGCCATAAACATGAATATGGTAAATACTATATAGAACAAGGTTTCACGTTCGGTGGATACACCCAGAATGCTGCAAAGTCTCCAGGAACTGTTAACAGCACCGGCTGCTATATCTGTCAGGTAGTTAAGTGCGGCAAAAAGCACTCCATATATGATTGAGCATATTATAAATCTTGTATTTGTAATCTGCTCGATCTCATCAGGATTTTTCACATCATAATTCTTCATAAGAAGTCCGAGAACGAGTCCCTTCAGAGAATAGGAGATGACATCAACAACGAGGATTCCCATGGAGAGGGACTCTTCGATTATCTTTCCGTCACCACCCAGCATAGCCAGAATATTAGGAATATAACTGCTGACGAGAATCAGCATTATATAGGCGAAGCCACGAAGAACCGTATTCTTTATCGGAAGTTTATATCCAATTACCAGATAGCCGAGTCCCACCACAAGCTCTGCGCAGATTCCGTATATAATAAATGGAACTGTGACAAAAGCAGGTGCCCCTTCTTTACCTTCTATAACAGCTTCCACAAATATGCGGAGTGGAGTAGTGAAGAGATTAGGTATAAGTACAAAGAGAAGCAGGCGAAATACTCTATTCACGGTTAGTGTCATTACTTAATTCCTCTTTCATAACATAAAGTTTATTCAGCAGCTTCTGCTGAACTTTTGCAAATGTCTTTATATCTCTTTCGGATATGTCGGCATAGAGTTCAGAAACAAATCTCATATTTTTATCCAGGTTTTCGGCACCCCATCTACGGCCCTTATCTGTAATAACGATTATCATGTTTCTTTTGTCAGTATCGGACTTTTCGAGAGTTACATATCCTTTTTCAACAAGCTTATCTACAAGCTGCTTTGTGCTCTGTCGTGTGATGCCGCATTTCTCAGCAAGCTGATTAAGATTAGGTGCTTCTTCACATCTTCCAAGTATCATAAGAGGAAGCCACTGTCTTGAAGTGATATCCTCCATTCCCATATCCATAACGCTCTGAAGAGTATTGGCGAGTCTGGAAATTTCAACGAGAGAAGTAAATACAGGTGTATTATATTTATCCATGATATATCCTCCTGATCACAATATGCAGTATGCTGCATAAATATGTTTGAACGTAGTATATATGCAGTATACTGCATTTGTCAAGAAAAAATAAAATAATATAATAAACATGACATACGGTTGTCGTGATTGGGATGCTAAGATTATATAAAAAAGAAAGAAGGGGTAAATATAATGCGATTAGATGGATTTGGACTGCTTGTTGAAAATATGGGAGAGATGATCCGGTTTTACAGAGATGTACTTGGTTTTGAGATAAAGGAAGAAGAGGATTCATCAAATGTATATCTTGTTAAAGACGGGACTTTATTTCTTCTATATGGCCGAAAAGACTTTGAGGATATGACGAGCCGTAAATATGAATATATTAAAGGCCTGAATGGACATTTTGAGATTGCTCTCTATGTTGATACCTTTGAGGAAGTGGATGAGGCATTTAAGAAAGCAGTTGAAAATGGTGCAGAACCGGTACTGGAACCAGAACTTGAGCCATGGGGACAGAGAACATGTTATATTGCTGATCCTGAAGGAAACCTTATTGAGATAGGTTCATGGAATAAACCATTCGAAGAGAAGGATGCGGAGAGGTAGATTGAAATGGCATTTGATTTCAAAAAAGAATATAAAGAATTTTATATGCCTAAAGCGAGGCCTGAGATTGTTACAGTTCCTAAGATGAACTATATAGCAGTTCGCGGAAGCGGTGATCCGAATGAAGAGGATGGCGATTATAAGAAGGCAATCGGGCTTCTGTATGGAATCGCCTTCACTATCAAGATGAGCAAGAAGGGTGACCATCGGATTGAAGGTTATTTTGATTATGTGGTTCCACCACTGGAGGGCTTCTGGTGGCAGGGTGATAATTCAGCAGAGCCGAATCCTGATGTAGTGACAGGTGTGATCGACTATTCGCACAAAGAGGATTTCCATTGGATATCAGTGATAAGACTTCCTGATTTTGTAACTGAGGAAGACTTTAAATGGGCTGTAGATGAAGCAACCACAAAGAAGAAGATGGATTTTTCCAAGGTTGAGTTTCTTACCATTGAGGAAGGCCTGTCAGTTCAGTGCATGCATATAGGTTCCTATGATGATGAACCGGCAACAGTTGCCATGATGCATGAGTTTATGGAGAAGGAGGGCTATGCACTGGATATAACAGAGAAAAGACTGCATCATGAGATATACCTGAGTGATGCAAGGAAGGTTGCTCCGGAGAAACTGCGAACTGTGATCAGGCATCCGATCAGGAAAAAATAGATTTATTGTTGACAGATATAAAGAAGCAGAGTATTCTAAACACATTATTTTTGAAACAAGTAATACGATAATAAAATGAGGAGTTTATTCATGCGTAAGTTCAATCTCGTAAATGCATACGTCACATTAAGACCAGCACATGTCATGCCAGTGAATGGTCTAAATTTTGTATGCAAATATCCGGGATTTAAATCATGAGTGGATTTCCATAGTAATATAGTATTAGCTATTATAGACCACCTATCGTCTCGGATAGGTGGTCTTTTTTCATATAACAACTGTCACAAGATGATAGAGGAAATACAGAAGGAGTGAAAACAATTATGGAGATAAAATTATACACTGATAATATTGAGTCGTACTTAAAATCTGACAACGTAATAAACTATGATAATACAAAGGTATCTGATCTGGCGAATACTTTATATGAATCTTCAGAAAGTGAGACTGATTATATAAGGAAAGCGTATGAGTATGTAAGGGATAACATATCGCACTCTGCTGATGCTAGTGAAGATGAAGTGACCTGCAGTGCTTCGGAAGTACTTGAAGCGGGACATGGTTTATGCTTTGCTAAGTCACATCTTTTGGCGGCACTTCTTCGTGCAAAGTCAATTCCTACAGGATTCTGTTATCAAAAACTAAATATTGGTGATGAAACAGCATCTGTGCTGGTCTATCATGGTTTGAATGGTGTATATATCAAAGAATATAATAAATGGATAAGGCTTGATGCAAGAGGGAATAAGTCAGGAGTTAATGCTCAGTTTTCTATAGAATCTGAGCAACTGGCGTTTCCTATTCGTCCTGAAAAAGGTGAGGAAGATGGATTTATTATCTATCCAAATCCGGATTTGGGAATAGTAAAAGCACTGAAGGAGAATACATCAAGAACTAAACTATTGGAGAAATTACCGATGAAACTGGAATATAGTCAAACGATTTTTTGAAAGGAATTAGGAATAAAATATGAGATTAGTACAAACAGATAACTTAGAAGTTTTGAGAAAAAAATATATAGAGGTTATTGAACAAACACCAGATTTTATGCGTAATGTACGGTGGATATATGGACAGCATCCCAAAGATGAAATGATACAGGATTATATGGATAATGGAGAAATGTATGCATTAATGAATGGTAATGAGATAG
>JAEEGK010012633.1_pt1 | contig 19157 bp, 20 predicted proteins | sample 8958771 | NCBI WGS metagenome assembly JAEEGK01 (sample SAMN16246547, study PRJNA631951) | gut metagenome | biome: gut microbiome; feature: rumen; material: SC-attached | host: Bos | place: Iran: Karaj | collected 2018-10
CGCCAACGGGGCAAGTGCTGGCACAAGTGCCGCAGCCTACGCAAGCGTCGGTATCAATTTTATAAGCCATGCTCGAGCACCTCCTTTCTCCTCTTCATAATAGTACTCAAAAGCATTCTATGGTCAGCCAGCTCCTGCTGTCTGACAACATACTCTTCCAAACGGCAATTATCTTTATTGTCATGCCGGTATGCGGAAGAAATACGTACCACCTGAAAATCCCAGCCGGCAGCCTGCAGTATTTTTACCGCCTCAGAAAGCGGCAGGGCAAGAACATCCGGCATCTGGTTACACTTCCATGATTTCTTTTTCTTTCGCTTCGATTACTTTATCGATTTCTTTCATCATCTTGTCAGTCAGTTTCTGTGCCTTATCCTGACCATCCTTGGAATCATCTTCAGTAATTTCTTTTGCTTTTTCAGCTTTCTTGATGCCGTCGATAATATCACGGCGCATATTGCGGATGCTTACGCGGGCTTCTTCCGTACGCTTATTGGCGGTTTTAACAAGTTCTTTTCTGCGTTCTTCCGTCAGCTGGGGAAGATTTAAACGAATTACGGAGCCGTCTGTGTTGGGATTCAGACCCAGATCCGACGTCATGATTGCCTTGGAAATCGCTTTGATCATAGTTTTCTCCCAGGGGGTGATTACAATCATGCGGGGTTCCGGCACGCCGATATTGGCAACCTGGTTGATCGGCGTGGGAGTTCCGTAATAATCCACTGTAATCTTATTCAGCAGCGCCGGAGTTGCCCGGCCTGCACGCAGACCTGCCAGATCCTCACGAAGATAGGAAATTGTTTTTTTCATTTTTTCTTCGTTTGTTGTCAAGAGTTCCTCAATCGTAGCCATGATTATTTACCTCCTACCGTTGTACCGGTTACTGTTCCCATTGCCGCTTTTAAGATATTTCCTTTTGTTTCTATATTAAAAACAATAATGGGAATCTTATTATCCATGCATAAGCTGATAGCTGTGGTATCCATCACGCTCAGATGTCTGTTGATCACATCAATATAATCCAGGTAATCAAATTTCTTTGCTTCCGGGTGGGTTGCCGGGTCAGCGTCATACACCCCGTCTACCCCGTTTTTCCCCATCAGAATTGCATCTGCTTCGATTTCCGCTGCCCGCAATGCTGCTGTCGTATCTGTTGAGAAATACGGATTGCCGGTTCCTGCGGCAAAAATGACAACCCTTTCTTTCTCCAGATGACGTACCGCTCTGCGGCGGATATAAGGCTCCGCAATCTGCCGCATTTCAATCGCGGTCTGGACACGGGTGGGAACACCAATCTGCTCCAGTGCGTCCTGCAATGCCAGGGAATTAATGACCGTGGCCAGCATTCCCATATAGTCGGCCGTTGCCCTGTCCATACCCTTGTTGGCTCCGGACAGACCGCGCCAGATATTGCCTCCCCCGTTAACTACAGCAATTTCCAGACCACAATCAAGCACTTCCTTGATCTGTACGGCAATGGAATTAACCACATTCGGGTCAATACCATACCCTTTTTCTCCTGCAAGCGCTTCGCCGCTCAGTTTTAACACAACACGTTTGTATTTAGGTTCATTCGCCACGCCGACACCCTCCTAATATATTTATAGTCATTCACGAACTAAATTCCAGAAAGATGGTACTTGCTGGCATTATTCATATCATTATACCACATCCTGCGCTTTTGAAAAATAGCAGAATACCATAAATGCCAATGAATTTGTGAAAAAACGACAACATTATTGTTTGGCCTGTAATGCAGCCTATAAAAAAAGACTGCAATGAATTTGCAGTCTTTTTATTAAACCGGATTATTTATTTACAAATGCAGCAACTTCTTCGGCAAAGTTTTCTTTCTTCTTTTCAATGCCTTCACCCAACTGGAAGCGGGCGAAACGGGCAACATCAGCGTTCTTTGATTTCAGAAGTTTGCTGATGGTCAGATCGCCGTCACGGATAAATTCCTGGTCAACCAGGCAGACTTCCTTATAGTATTTGTTGATACGGCCTATTACCATCTTGGCGATGATATTTTCAGGTTTGCCTTCATTGCGGGCCTGTTCGGTCAGAATTTCTTTTTCGTGTTCCAGTTCAGAAGCAGGAACTTCATTACGGTTTAAGAACTGCGGATTAGCTGCGGCAACCTGCATGGCAACGTCTTTGCCCAGTTCACCGTCCCCGCCTTTCATGTCAACCAGAACACCAATCTTTCCGCCACCGTGAATATAGCTGTAAACCTGGCCTTCTGCGCTTTCGTAACGGACAAAACGGCGAACGGAAATGTTTTCACCGATTTTGGCAATAGCTTCGGTAACAACATCTTTTACCGCCTTGCCATCCAGTTCGGAAGCAAGCAGGGCATCCACATCAGCCGGATTGGTTTTTACGATAAGCTCAGCAATGGATTTCGCCAGAGCCTGGAAGTTTTCATTTTTGCCCACAAAGTCAGTTTCGCAGTTAACTTCCACGATTGCGCCTGTTTTTCCGTCTTCGGTAACATGTGCTACTACAGCGCCTTCCGCTGCTACGCGGCCGGCTTTTTTCGCAGCCTGGGACAGACCTTTTTCACGCAGGAAATCAATAGCTTTCTCCATATCGCCTTCGGTAGCTACCAGGGCTTTCTTGCAGTCCATCATGCCTGCGCCGGTACGTTCACGCAGTTCTTTAACAATTGCAGCCGTAATCTGTGCCATGTTCAAATCCTCCTGTATTTTCAAAAAGTTTAATGTTTATTTTACAGTAAAATAAAGGGAACCACGACGGGTTCCCTTTCGAGAGCTTCATACTAAAGGTTTCGGAACCGAAAACCGGATGTAAAATTATTCAGCCTCTGCAGCAGTTTCTTCTGCAGGAACGTCGGTGGCTTCAGCTTCAGCGGTCTGCTGGCCCTGGCGTCCTTCCAGAACAGCGTCAGCCATCTTGCTGGCCAGTAAACGTACGGCACGGATGGCGTCATCATTAGCCGGGATTACGTAATCCACTTCGTCCGGATCACAGTTTGTATCTACAGTAGCCACAATGGGAATGTTCAGCTTGCGGGCTTCCAGAACAGCGATGTGTTCTTTACGGGGATCTACTACAAACAGAGCCGCCGGCAGCTTTTTCATTTCCTTGATGCCGCCCAGGTTCCGGTTCAGTTTTTCCATTTCATGACGCAGACCCAGCACTTCTTTCTTGGGCAGAACTTCAAACGTTCCGTCTTCTTCCATCTTTTCAAGCTGGCGCAGACGGGCTACCCGTTTCTGGATGGTCTTGAAGTTGGTCATCATGCCGCCCAGCCAACGCTCATTCACATAGTACTGGTTGCAGCGGATGGCTTCTTCGCGCATGGCTTCCTGTGCCTGCTTTTTGGTGCCGACAAACAGAATGTTACCGCCGTTCTGTGCGGTCTCACGGATGAAGTTATACGCTTCGTCAACTTTCTTAACGGTCTTCTGCAGGTCGATGATGTAGATACCGTTACGTTCGGTGAAGATGTACTTCGCCATTTTGGGATTCCAGCGACGGGTCTGATGACCGAAATGTACGCCGGCTTCCAGCAACTGTTTCATTGAAATAATACTGCTCATATTCTTTCCTCCTGTTTTTCCTCCGCAGTCTTCTTTGTATTCGGGTTCACCGTTTTCACGGACAGTCCCCATCCGACTGCGTGTGTATTGAAACACTTGAAGCATTATAACACAGTCATTGTCATCGGGCAAGACTTTTTTTACTAATTTCAGATATTTTTATTCTTTGATTCCTAATGTTTCTTTAATGTGCTGTGCCATCTCTCCCGCGGCAATGACATCTTTATGGAGGACGGGCATGGTTTCCAGAGCCGTAACCTGCGACGGGATCAATGTTTCCGTTTCTTCGGCGAGCCTGTGCGCCGCAGCAAAAGGATCCGCCTCGTCTAATCCGCCGGCTTTGCCGATTCCTTCCAGAACAGTTGTGCAGAATTTATAAGGACTTGCAGTAGATAAGACCACAATGTAACTGTCATCGCTGCTCAGCAGACGGTATTTTTCAGCAGCCCGCCAGGCTACAGCCGTATGCGGGTCTATCAGATATTCAAAATCATTATGAACCCGTCCAATGGTGTCTACGGTTTCCTGTTCATCAATCCATGCCCCAAAGAACATTTCGCGGACATGGTCTGCCACATCTTTGGAAACCTGATATTTTCCTTCCGTATTAAGCTGTTTCATCCATTCCGCAACCTGTGCTGCGTCATTTTCCGTCAGGTCAAACAGCAGCCGTTCCAGATTGCTGGAAACCAGAATATCCATGGAAGGAGAAACCGTTTTGTTCAGCGGGCGGTTTTTATCATACACACCGGTATTGATAAAGTCGCTCAGAACATTATTGGAATTGGAAGCGCAGATAAAATGTTTTACCGGCAGCCCCATTTTCTTTGCGTAATATCCTGCCAGTATATCACCGAAATTTCCAGTAGGAACAGAAAAAATAATCTTTTCACCGGGTTGGATGCGCTCGTTGGCTACGGCATCAGCATATGCCTTAAAATAATAGGTAATCTGGGGGACCAGTCTTCCCCAATTGATCGAGTTGGCGGAAGAGAACGTCCAACCACATTCTTTCAGTTCGTTCGCCAGTTCCGTATTACCGAATATCTCTTTTACGCCCCGCTGGGCATCATCAAAATTACCTAGGATGCCGAACACCTTTGTATTGTTGCCTGTCTGGGTGACCATCTGCAGCTTCTGAACCTGACTGACTCCGTCTTCCGGATAGAATACGATGATTTCCGTGCCGGGAACGTTCGCAAAACCTTCCAAAGCTGCTTTACCTGTATCTCCGGACGTGGCAACCAGAATAACAATCCGGATATCCGACCCTGTTTTTTCCTGCGCCTTCGTCATCAGGTGAGGTAAAATCTGCAGGGCAATATCTTTAAACGCCATAGTCGGGCCGTGCCATAATTCCAGCACATCGGTCCGTTCCCCAACCTTACGCAGCGGCGCAGGGTCTTTCCCGAATTTTTCGGAAGAATAGGCTGCCGCAGTGCATTCTGCCAGTTCTTCCACACTGTAATCCGTAAGGAAGCAGCCCAATACTTTTGCGGCGGACTGTTCATAAGGCAGCGCGTTCATACCAAGAATCGTTTCCTGAGAAAGATACGGAAAAGTCTGGGGAACAAATAACCCACCATCACCGGCCAGCCCCTCTTTGATTGCATGGGCAGAAGACACTTTATCAACCTGCCCCCTGGTACTTACAAATAACATCATTATCTCCTTGTCTTCAATAATTGTTTTTGTTATACGACACTTTGAATTGATTGCCGATTTTAAAACATTAATAATTACATTATTAATGTATCTACAGCAGCCCCAGTTGCGCGGACCAGATCTTCAGGAGCAGCCAGTATCTGCATACCGCGCAGTCCCGCGCTGATGGCGATGCGGTCAAACAGCCAGCAGGTTTCATCCATAAAGACCGGGTAATCCTTTTTTGCTCCCAACGGAGAACAGCCGCCGCGGATATAGCCTGTCAGCGGCAGGACTTCTTTCAGATGCACCATTTCACAGCGCTTGTTGCCGCTAACCCTGGCCAGCGCTTTCAGGTCCAGTTCCCCGTTTCCCGGAATCACTGCAAAAATAACGCCTGTTTTATCACCGCGCACGCACAATGTTTTAAACACCTGCTCCGGTGGCATGCCGACTTCTTTTGCCACATGCACGGCATCCAAATGCTCTTCATCAACAGGATAGTCTTTCAGCTCATAATTGATATGCAGTTCGTCAAGGATGCGTGCAGCGTTTGTTTTTTTTAGTTTTTTCACAAGATTTACCTCCCGTGCTTATATATAGTAAACCAATTTTTTGAAAAACGCAAATGTCTCTGATATAATTAATATGAAAAGATCATGTTTTTGATTTTTGGAAAAAAATAACAGTAATTATTTCATTTTTTGTTTTTCAAAATCGGTATTTCTTGCTAAAATAATATAAATATATCGCATTTGACTTTTGCAGAAAGAGGCGCGGAAAATGGCACTGAAAATTGCCTGCGGACAAATGGAAATCATCGCCGGGCGGCCGGATCTTAACACAAAAAAAATGTTACAGTTGATTAACCTGGCGAGAAAAGAATCTGTTGATATTCTGGTATTTCCGGAACTCGCTATTCCCGGTTCCATGATTGGTGACCTGTGGGAACAGAACGCTTTCCTGAAAGACTGTGAGACTTACGGACAGCAGGTCATTGCTGCAACTCAGGGAATCACTGTTGTTTTCGGCAATGTTGCCACCGACTGGAAACGAAAAAACAAAGACGGCCATGTGCGTAAATATAACGCAGCCTTTACTGCACAGGATGGAAAGCTTATCCCTACCGAACAGGGTCTGGATTTTGCTGCGAAAACGAATCTTTCTTTCAGCCGGCAGTTTGACGATCCCCGATATTTCTCCGGGCAGAACATACTGCTGAAAGATAAACGCATTTCTCTCAAAAACGGTCTGGCTCCGGTAACTGTGACAATACACGACGTCAAATACAAGCTGGGGCTACTGCTGGGCGAAGACTGCTGGACAGAAGTCTCTCCCCTTTCCGTACCCTTTATGCTGAAGCAGGGTGGTGCGGAACTGTTATGCAGTCTTTCCAGCTCCCCTTTCACCTTGAACAAGAACCGCCAGCGACACATCCTGTTCGGGAAACAAGCAAAAGAATTGGAACTGCCGTTGATCTACTGTAACCAGACCGGCATCCAGAATACCGGGGAAAATATCTATACCTTTGACGGACAGAGCTGTATCTACGGACCGGACGGAATGGTTAAGGCGGCAGCGCCGATGTTCGAAGAAAAACTGCTAATTTTCTCCTGGGACAAGGAAAACGGAAAAATCCGCGCTTACTCTGCAGAAGATGAACTGATTGCCACAGAAGACGACGAAACTGCCATCATTTATAAAACCGTTCGCTATGGTACCGGGCTTTTCCTGAAACAGACCGGCATCAAACGCATGGTCTTAGGCGCTTCCGGCGGCATCGATTCCGCCGTTACCGCCGCCCTGTTCACGGATATTCTCGGACCACATCAGGTTTTACTTGTAAATATGCCCAGCCGCTATAATTCGGAACTGACCAAAAATCTGGCACAGCAACTGGCGGAAAACCTTGGTTGCTGTTACACCATCGTTCCTATAAACGACAGTGTTTCGCATACCGTTGAACAGCTCTACACTCCAATCCACAATTACACAACCAACCGGGATTTTAAAGTTGAGCTGAACGGGATCATGTATGAAAACATACAGGCCCGGGACCGGGGTTCCAGGATTTTGGCCGGTTTTTCTGCCGCATTTAAAGGCGGTATCAGCTGCAATGCGAATAAAGCGGAAATCACGGTAGGTTACGGTACATTTTATGGCGATCTGATCGGTCTTTTCTGTCCATTGGGAGATTTGTGGAAATATCAGGTCTATGCCCTCGGAAGATATATTAACGAGTATGTTTATAAACGCAGGGTAATCCCTGAACCGGTTTTTACAATCCGTCCCAGCGCAGAACTGTCACAGGAACAGACGGTAGGTAACGGTGGAGATCCGTTGGTTTATGACTACCACGATTATCTGCTGCGTGCCTTTGTTGAAAACTGGGATAAGACTTCCCCTGCTGAAATCCTGAAACACTATATCGGGCAGGATCTGGAAGAATTTTTAGGCTGTGAGGAAGGGCTTGTTGCCCGACTCTTCCCCAGCCACGCCGCTTTTTGTCAGGACCTGGAACGGTGGTATGGTTTGTTTACCGGACTGGCGGCTGCCAAACGTATTCAGGCACCGCCAATATTAAGCCTCAGCAAAAGGGCTTTTGGTACTGACTGTCGGGAGTCGCAGATGACTACGTATTATTCGTTGGAATATAATGAGTTGAAAGAAAAGCTGTTGGTACAGGAGCGGTTATTTTAAATGAAACATGACATGTTTTCTTTTTATCGTATGCTTTCACTAGGCGCCATTTTCTGGACGACGGTTTCCATGTCTGCCTATACTCCTCATGAAACAGGTTCCCAGGTTACTGCCAGCGGTGAGAAAGCGAAAGAAGGATATACCTGCGCGGCTAATTTTGTGCCGATTGGAAGTGTTATTATCTACGAAGGACACAAGTATTATGTGCAGGACAGGATGAATCCAAAGTATAATCGGCATGTAGACCTGTTTATGGAGTCACATAAAAAAGCGCTGCATTTTGGACGCAAAGAAGCCAAAGTCCAGGTCATTACACAGGATGATGGTCATCTAAAGCTTCCGAAAGATGATAAAACTGTTAAACCTGTTCAAAAAGCAAATAAAAACAAACAAACTTTTAAGGAACATAAACAAACCTTAAAAGGACGTAAACAGACTATTAATGAAGAGAAACCTCAAGAGCCGGCAAAAGAAACTACGGACCAACGCACTGCTGATAACAACTCACACAGTCGCAGGCCCGGTGCCGCCCCTGTTTTAAAACCCCACGCCAGACCCTGAGAACCGGCAACAGAAGCTATAGTCACAATAGTTTTCAAATTGACACCCTTTCGAAAACTGCCAAAAACTTGTAAACAAAACTGAAGACCGGAGCGTATCTGTCCGGCGGTCCGTTCCATGGATTGCCAAAATGATTCAGAGATAATGCTCCGGTCCGTTTTTATTTTTTTGGGAAAAACTGATAAACGAGTTATTCAGGTATCTGGGAATCAATCAGTGCTTTCTTAATTTTACAATTCGATATGAGCGCCTTTAGCCAGCGTCAATTTTGCGTCAGTAATAATTCTTTCAATAACATCTTTGCAGGGAAGGACTTCGTTTAGCACGTTCAGACTTTCGCCTACCATGACACTGCCGTTTACAGTGTCGCCTTCTTTCATACCCATCCGGGCGGTGCCTGTTCCCAGTTCCATCAGTTTTTCTTTTGGCGCACCACTCGTTTCTGCTTCAAGATACTTCTGTGTAAATGCGTTTTTCAAGCAGCGTACCCCCATATTTCTTGAAAAGCCGGTTACCACGCAGTCCGTATCGGTAGCCTTGACAATCGCTTCTTTTGTTTTCTCGTGGATGGGACATTCTGTTGTCAGCAAGAACCGGGACCCCATCTGCACCCCGTCTGCACCCATCAGGAGGGCTGCTGCCATGGCACGTCCGTCAGAAATACCGCCTGCTGCAAGTACAGGTATTGGATATTGTTCTTTAAGCACATTGGAAAGCAATGCCATACAGGTAAGGGTTCCGATATGTCCGCCGCCTTCCATGCCTTCAATAACCATCGCATCTGCTCCTGATGCAGCGATACGTTTTGCTAGTTTAACATTGGGTACTACGGGAATCACTTTAATCCCGGCTTTGTGCATTTTTTCAATCCAGGGTACAGGATTACCGGCGCCGGTTGTGATAAACGCAACTTTCTCTTCACAGACAAGATCAGCAATTTCATTTACGTTAGGTGCCATTAGCATCAGATTAATACCAAAAGGCTTTTTTGTAAGACTTTTCGCTTTTTTGATTTCTTCGGCTACCCATTCAGTGGTACGTCCCCCTGTGCCGATGATACCAGCCCCGCCTGCTTCCGAGACTGAGGCGGCCAACATTCCGTCGCTGCTCCAGGCCATGCCTCCCTGTACAATCGGATATCGGATACCTAACAATTCACACAATCTGTTTTTCATGTAAATCCCCCATTCTTAAAATTATCGTTTGAACTGATCAAACAACCTTGAGAGCAAAATAATAATCGCACCTGCTACCGTACCAGCAATTCCTACAAACAAAAAAGCCGGTAGAAGAAAAAAGATGATTCCCAATACGATAATGGCAAATATGATCCAGGTCAGCAGACCTCCTCCCAACCGGTAGACCTTAAAGCCGGAAGGATCCCTGTTGTCTTCAAACGGTCCGTCAGTCTGGCGGAATGTATCATTCTGCCCGGAATAACTGTCTTTCTCCTGATATTCGGCACGCCTTGTGTAGCCGTCCTCGCCGGAAGAACCCTCCATTTCAATGGTTGTCCCCGCAAAGTTATCCCTTTCTTCCCTTGTCAGGCTTTTTGCTTCAATATCAACCTTTTTGTGGCAATAGGGGCATTCTGTGAGGCTTTCATCAAATTCATGCCGGCAGAATTCACATAACATGGGTTTTCCTCCTTACGAAAAAACCATATTCATAAAAGCATCTTCACTAATGTAACGCGAATCAAAGGGCTTCAGATGTAATACATCCTGAATTACAGCAGTTCGTTCTGCAATAATTTTAGTATCAATGTGTACTTTTTCCGCATAAGAAACAACATCCAGAAGGAAAGTCTTCGTTATCTTTATATAATTTTCCAGAATCGCCAGCGCCCATATCATATCATCTTCATCTCTGAAACAGTCAACGGGCCGAAGAGCATAAAAATCTCCCCACATCTGTGTAAGATTATTCCGGTCCTGCCATGACAGATGCAGTAGTTTGCCAAACTGCGAAAGTAACTGATGCACCGGGTCATCTTTTCTGATTGCGGAAGGCAGATAGTTTCCGGTCCTTTCGCAAGGATGGGTAAGCTGCATGACCATATCCGGGATTCCTGCATAGGCGACCATATGCATAACCAAGGCTGGATTGGCATTAACAAACTGTTCCCAGTCTGCGTCGGGATGCGCTACCCTGTAATATGCAAGAAATTCCGACAGACGGTTGTACAGAGCTTTTTGTACAGGAGGCGTTACAATAACGCTGCGAAGGTATTCAGTAATCAGGTTGCCGTCCTCAAACACATGGGCGATACACAAGAGGTTTCGTATGTCTACGGTTTCGTCAACTGGGAGGCTTAACTCTGAAATACTTCCTGAAAAAAAGTCCCTGCAGCTGAACCATCCGTCAGCTTCTTCTCTTTCGATAGTAAAAACCATCAGCTGGATTTTTCGCATAGACGCCAACAATCCGACAAGAGCCTTATTGCTTCTGACGTATTGCGGATTCGGATGATCTTTGTAATAAGTGTAAAAATGATCGATCGGTCTTTCATCCGTATCCCTTAAATGATGATCAAAAATAAAATATTCCCAAAATGAAGCAAACAGTTCCGGCCTTTTCATATCCATTTCCGGTTCCGTGTCCGTACCGAAAAAAGCATAGCAGGCTCGGCGCCGATCCAAAGTGAAGCGGGCGTCACCAAAATATTTCTGCATCATGTCAAACAGTACAGCAAGTTTTTGTCCCAACTGCATGAAGACTTTGGTTTCCAAATCCGGCTCCCGGTTGGTACGGAACCGTTCATACTCTTCCGGCAGGGATCCGTCCTTCCGGAACAATAGCAGGTTGCCGTCCGTTCCCAACAGCTTTAGGCGGCATTTGGCTGCAGCCGTATCACTGCTGATAGCCTTTTTCTGCTTTAAAAATGAGAGCAGGCGCTGGATGACGGACAGGAAATAGTCCACGTTATCGTAATCCAACTCAAAATCACCGATATTCCGCTGACACCAGCTGATGCAATAAATAAAATCCTCGCCGGTCATGTCACCGATCCGATAAGATGTGTTTCCGCAATATATCAGCAGGTACATGACCTGCTGCCATATTTCCAGCAATTCATCATCAGAAGCACCATGAAATGCTTCTGTCCGCAGAAACTGTTCCGCATACCTTCGTTCTAGGACGGTATTCCAACCGTCATCGTCATTGTATAGTTCATTAATAATGTCGTAAATATTTGTCATTCTTCTCCCAAAACCAAAACTTCAGGTATTAAGGTAACGTTGTAATCTTCCAGAATTTTCTTCCGGATATATTCAATTAGCTGCAGTACATCCGCAGCAGTAGCGTGATCCGCATTGACTATAAAGCCTGCGTGCTTGACGGAAACTTCCGCACCGCCGATACGGAAGCCTTTCAGACCAGACTGTTCCACCATCTGGCCGACAAACCGGCCTTCAGGACGTTTGAAAGTACTGCCTGCACTGGGAATATCCAGTGGTTGTTTACTGATACGGCGCTGGCTGAAATCATTCATTTTAGCATGAATTGCCACCTTATCACCTTCATTTACCTGCAGCATTACCGTCAGTACAATAGCATCAGAATTCTGCAGTGCGGAATGACGGTAGGAAAACTCCAGGTCATCCTTGTCCAGCGTTTTTATTTCCCCGGTCCGTGTCATTACCTGTACGGATACCACGGTATCTTTCATTTCTCCGTCATAAGCGCCGGCGTTCATGAAAACTGCACCACCAAGACTGCCGGGAATGCCTACCGCGAATTCCATACCCGTATATCCGGCTTCTCCAATGATACGGCAGCACTGAGCCAGGGACACACCGCTGTCAAAAACAAAAGTATTGCCATCCTGCTCCCAATGCTTCAATGCATTGCCGAGCTTCAGGACAATACCGCGGATGCCCTTGTCCCGCACCAAAAGATTGGAGCCGTTCCCTATCACCGTCAGCGGGGTTTGTTCCTCCCGGGCAATGCGTAAAATATTACGAACATCGTCCAGGTCCGCCGGAATCACTAGCGCGTCGGCCGGACCGCCGATATGGAAAGATGTGTGTGCCGACATGGGTTCATCCAAACGTACCTGGCCGACAATTTCCGATGTTAAGCGAGAAAGAGTTTTCTGATTCAGCATTTTATTCAGCAACTTCCTTTACCACGTCCGTAATGGTCTTTGACACGTCCTGGAACATCAGCTGGAAACGCTGAAAGGCGTTCAGATAATTCACAGCCAGCGGATTCAGGCTAAGAGTCCGCATCATGTCATTAAACTGCGCTTCCTTTTCCGCCGGAATATCTTTTTTCTGGTAGCGCGCAATCTCTACTTCCTGCCCCAGCTGCATGAATCTGGCAATCAGCGCTTTGGTATCCGGTTCCGCGGATAATTTTTCCTTTGCTTCTTTTAAAACGGCAAACTCACGGGTTGCCCGCATTTCCCTTGCTAGTTCATTCGCGCAATCATATACTGTCATCGTCTTTTCCTCCGTAACAGAATTATTATTTTACATACGTCAAATATTTTAGCACATTTTACTATATCTGCCCATAGGGAATATTCAGATGCTGCCACCCGCCCGTATCACCAAGCGTAAAATGCCACCACTCTTCTTTACCCTGGGTAAAACCGCAGTCCTTCATCACTGCAGCCAGCATATCCCGTAAGTTGCGCTGCCTTTCCGTACCGCCGGTAAAACCCGGATACTGGCGGACAGATACTTCATCAAAGTCACTGATCATGTTCACTGCTTCCCCGGTTTTCAGGTCATACAGGCTTACATCCACCGTGCGGCCGGTGTTGCGGTCTTCCCCTTTCTCGGGAACAGGCAGCATGGCTTTCTTATCCTTCGGTAACAGGTCGAAAGCAAGTTTGGATACATACCAGGGGCGGTAACCTTCCCAGACCAGCAGACCGTACCCCCTCGCCGCCAGTTTTTCGGCAGCCTTTTCCAGCGCTGAGACAGTTTCCACTTCCGCAAAGGCTTCCGTCGCTTCAAAAAGTGAAACGCCAAAAATATTGTTGGAGTCCGCGTAACGCAAATCAAACTTAACGTTAGGAACAGCAGACCGGATACGAACGAGCCTGCCCGGCTGTCCCTGCTGCAACTTTGCCGGCATGGCAGCCCGGTACGCTGCGTCCTTCAGAGACTGATAATCAGTATTCCCTTCAATCCGCATTACTTTGCTGCCTTCGCCGGGGAAGAAATCCCGGGCAAAACGTTTGCCGCCAATCTTACAGACAATCCCGTTGCCGTCTGAGTCCCGTTCAAAATGAACAGCAGTCTCCGCAGAAAGCAGTGGGCCTTCCTCATTCATCGAATAGGAATCAAAGTGAACTTTTTTCAGCGGAAAAATATTGGCAAACCGGAAGTCACTGTCTTCCGGGTCCGTGCGGTAAACAATCTGCAAAATGCCCTTTTCTTCCCGCAGCAAAAAAACAGAAGAATTTCCGTAATACAGCCCCAGAAGGGAATTCACGTCTTTAGGCACCGCTTTCGCCGCCAGGGAAACAGGCAGCATGGAAAAAAGGGCAATAGCCAGCAACATAGACAGAGAAACAATTCTCATATTTATTTTCAATTTCATTTACTCTCACCCGGTTTCTGAATCGTAAAGCGCACATCTGCCAGAGCGTTCAACGTCCTGCGCACCTTTGCCACTTTTTCCAGATCGATTTCCGCATAAATGATCTCTTCATTGCTGCCGCCTTCCGCAATGATATTGTTCATCGGGTCGATGATGCGGGAATGGCCGTAGAAAGGATCTCCCTTAAAGGTGCCGACACAGTTCACCGCAGCCACATACACATGGTTCTCAAAAGCCCGGGCGCGTGACAGCAGGTCGAACCCGTCACCCCTGCGGGAAGGCCACTCAGCGGGACAGACAATCAGCTGTGCGCCCTGCAGTGCCAGATAACGGTAAAACTCGGGAAAACGCAAATCGTAACAAATCGTAGATCCGCAGCAGATACCGTCCAATTCAAACACATCAAAAGCATCTCCGGGAGCAAAGAACTTTTCTTCTTCAAACATGCCGAACAGGTGCGCTTTACTGTATTGGTGAACAATCTTCCCCTCTTTGTTGATCGCCGGGATCATATTATACACCATTCCGTTTTTCAGGACCGGCAGCGAACCGGGCAGTAAGGAACATTGATACTTTACAGCGATACCACGCAGTGTTTCCACCAGCGGGCTGTCCAGCGTCACAGCTTCTTCTTTAAGATGCCCCAGCGAGTATCCGGTCGTCCAGATTTCCGGTAAAATAACTAGATTGCTCTGCTTTGCAGCTTCTTCCAGAAGCGTAAGACCATGCTGTGTATTCCCGGCACAGTTCCGTTCTTTGATTTCCATCTGGACCAGCGCTAATTTCATTTTTCAAACCTGCTTTCTTTAAATTTCTTCATCTTCTTTGGGAAGAATATCCTTTTTCGTCAAATACCAGGCAACCCACTTTTCCAATAATCGGAGCACCTTTGTGCCGATGAAATCATTCCTGGTAATCGGGCGCAGCCAGGCTGCAGGAAAGTTATACCAGTGAGCACCCAGTACATCGGTGAACAACTGGTCACCGGCAGCCAGAACGGCTGCGGACTGAGTCACGGCATCAGTATTTAATGATTTATTAGACTCTCCCAGCAGGCGGATTGCTCCGGCATAGGCCCGTGGAAAAGGTTTTCCCGCCCAGGTCAGGACAGGTATCTGCAGTCCGTTATCGTTCAGCTGCTTTTCAATAGCTGCCGTCCTTTTTCCTCCGTTATTGGTAGCCAGCACAACCGCGACATTCTGCTGTTGCATCCTGATCAGCCAGTTTATGTACACTTCCGGTACAACGCTGCTGTTACGGGGCAGTAAAGTGTTATCAATATCCGCAAGCAGAACCCGGTAATGATGCCTTTTCATCCATTCCGGTGTGATTTTTACCAGCGAAGAAAACCGGTATTCAGGATTTAACGTTTCCAGCATCATGACCGCCTTTCCTCACGGCCGACGGTCCCGGCAGGGAACGTTACAACAAATCGTGTTCCTATACCTATCTGCGAGAAAACTTCGATCTGGGCACCGTGCATGCGTACGATTTCCCTGGCGATAGCCAGGCCAAGCCCAGTACCTTTTAAAGAACTCTGGGCATGGGATTTGTCGACTTTATAGAAGCGTTCAAAGATAAACGGAATATCTTCTTCCGGAATCCCCGGCCCGTTGTCCACTACGCTCATTTCAACAGTGCCGTTTGTCTGCAACTTTGTTTCATAGCGCACGAAACTTCCTTCCGGCGAGTATTTAATCGCGTTATCACCCAGGAGCAGAATAAGCTGGACAATCTGATCGCCATTACCCATAATCTGTATGTCTTCTTCCAGTTGCAACTTTAGGGTAATATGTTTTGGTTCCGCTTTCACCTTCAGCTTTTCCGCAACATTGCGAATTATCTCTGCCAAAGGCAGCGGCTCCGTATCGGAGACTTTCAGTTTTTCAGCTGACTGCAGGCGGCTGATGTCCAACAAACCGCGCACCAGACGTTCCAGACGGGTTGTCTCGCTGCCAATCAGATCACAGTAGCGTTTGTTCGGGTCATTACATTCCAAACTGTCACTGACAATATCATTATAACCCCGGATGATCGTAATGGGCGTCCGCAGTTCATGGGAAACATTGGCCACAAAGTCGCGGCGTATCTTTTCCATACGCGCCAGCTTGCCCAGATAATTACTCAACTCCGTACTTAAATGATTGATTGCTTTGCCGAGCTCGGCAACTTCGTCTTCGCTTTCAACCTCTACTCTGCGGGAATAATTGCCTTTAGCGATGGCAATTGTGGCGTCTTTCATGGAGACCAGCGGTTTAACAATCTGCCGGGACAGGCTCCGCACCATAAACAAGCTGAGCAGAAGTCCCAAAAGTCCGACGATAATCGTGAAAATGTACACGTTGCGCAAAAAGCCGCCAAAACCACTCAAAGGTTCCGCCATCAGAATCGCGCCCCGTGGATGGATTTTATCCCCATAGGGCACGCCTACCAGAATTACCTGTTGCTTAAAATACGGGTGGTAAATCTGTGAACGCACGCTTTCCCCACGGTAAATGTCTTTCAATATCTTATTAACATTACGGGAAACCTGACCGCTTTTGATTTCTTCTGCAAGACGCGTCGTGTATTCATATACAGGAATACGGTCCGCTGGGGCAGGCATGGAAACGTCGGGTTTGCCAGTTCCGACCTTGTTGCTGCCTGCCTCTGTTTTGCCTGCGGCATCCACATCCGCAGCGATGTTAGAAGCGGCCAGAAGATTGTAATCATTGTCGAACAGCCAGATGCGGGCGCCCACCAGTCTGTCCACCGCAATGAGATAGCGCATCAGCATATACCGGTTGTTATCCTTTGTGACAAAGTATTCAACGGTATCTGCCATCTCATGACCTTTCTGGGCCAGTTCTTCTTCTTTAATTTTAAAAAAGTAATCCGCGATTAAATAGGAAGTACCGGCTGTGATGCCTACCACCACGATAACGATGATGGCCATAAAGCTGTACATCAGCCGGGTACTCAGGGATTTATTCACACTGCACCTCAAAAAAATTATGCTTTGGCAGGTTCAGCCGGTTTCTTTTTCAACTCAAACTTGTAGCCTACGCCCCAGACCGTTTCAATATCCCAGGAGGAATCTTTCGGAATTGCCAGCTTCTGCCGGATGCGTTTAATGTGGGTATCCACTGTACGGGTATCCCCGAAATAAGTATAACCCCAGATGGATTCCAGCAACTGGTTGCGGGAAAACACCTTGCCCGGCGAGCATGCCAGGTAATACAGCAGTTCAAACTCTTTCGTGGTAAATGTGACCGGTTTGCCCCATGCAGTGACCTGCATCCGTTCCCTGTCAATAGTAAGACCTTCGTACTCCACCTTCCGTTTGTCGCTCAGTTTCTGGAAACCGCCGGAACGGCGCAGCACGGCTTTAACGCGCGCTACGACCTCACGCGGGTTAAAGGGTTTGGTAATGTAATCGTCAGCACCCTTTTCCAATCCGAGGATGCGGTCGTCATCCTCATCCTTGGCTGTCAGCATAATAATCGGAATATCGTAGCGACAGCGAATCTCTTCGCAGGCCGTTATGCCGTCCAATACAGGCATCATGATATCCAGCAAGACCAGATCCGGTTTTTCCTTTTCAATCATCGACAGGGCCTGCTGCCCGTCTTCTGCTTCTACGACCGCAAATCCTTCCTTGTCAAAATACACGCGCAGAATCTCCCGGATCTGGGGTTCATCATCTGCAATCAAAATTTTAGACATAGCTTTCTCCTTTACTCTGTTTATAAATCAAAAAACAAACATGACCGCGTCTGTTGAAATAAAGCAATGTTTTCATCCCTTCTTTCAGTACATATTATACAATATAAAAGACGCGGAAAACAGAGCCAACGGTTTCATCTCACAAAAGATTTACAAAAATGTCGAAAAAGCGTCACAGATAAACAGAAAAACAGGCAAACCCGGAAAGGTCTGCCTGTTCAAAACCGTAATTACACATATGCCTGATCAATTGTACACTCTGCCGGCTCCAAGATATCTGGCGCCCCAGTAACCGGTGAAAACATCCGCAACGGAAATGCCCTTACTGCTTGAGGCATGAATAAATTTACCGTCCCCGACATAAATACCTACGTGGGAAGGTCCGGGGCAATAGGTTTCGAAAAATACCAAATCGCCTGTCCGCAGGTTTCCCCTGGAAATATGGGTAACAGCCTCATACTGGGTATCTGCCATACGCGGCAGGGATATACCGGCCCTGCCAAACACATAACACACAAAACCGGAACAGTCAAAGCCGCCGGGAGACATACCGCCGAACATATAAGGAACACCCAGCATGCTGTAAGCTGTTTTAAGGATGGTGCGGGTCATCATGTGATTACCGTAACGGTCGGGAGGCATTTCTTTATTCATCAGGTTACGGTACGTAGCATCATTAACTATGCCGTCAGCATTCAAACCTTTGGCCGCCTGAAAATCCTTTACCGCTTTTTCCGTAGCAGGACCGAACACACCGTCAACAGTTCCTACGTTAAACTGGAGAACTGCCAACTGTTTTTGGATATCAATCACTTCCGGACCGCGGTCACCAACCGCAAAATCAGCAAACGCTGTTGAAAACGAAAAGCAGGACAACACAGCAGCTGCAACAATCGTAGCAAGCTTCTTAAAACTCATTTAGACACCTCTCAGATAATTTGTTTGCCAATTTCTGAGATACATAAAAAAACAGGTAAAAGCAACTAAACAATTACTGCAATTTTATATAAATCTCCAAAACGTATATTCCTATAGTACACATTATAACACATTTTTGACAAAAGTTTGTGAACTTTTGTAATTCGAAAGACACGCTTTGACAGAAAGATGTCTATATGACGTCAGTTTGCGCAACTGACAACCATGCATGTTTGAGACGTTTCTATTGAGATTTTTTGCTTTTTATAAAAAACTCCGCGCAATTCAAATTGTGAACTTTACAGATGTCACTTTATTTAAAGTACTTCACGCCGCTTTCAAAAATATGCTGTTCTTTTTCACCGTAAATATTTTGCATCAGACCGGGAATATATCGTTCGCTGTGACCCATTTTACCCAAAATGCGTCCGTCCGGACTGGTGATGCCTTCGATGGCATACAGGGAACCGTTGGGGTTCTCCGGACTGGCCATGGTGGGATTAC
>JAEEGK010012634.1_pt1 | contig 19155 bp, 14 predicted proteins | sample 8958771 | NCBI WGS metagenome assembly JAEEGK01 (sample SAMN16246547, study PRJNA631951) | gut metagenome | biome: gut microbiome; feature: rumen; material: SC-attached | host: Bos | place: Iran: Karaj | collected 2018-10
CCAATCCCCAATCCCCAATCCCCAATCCCCAATTTTTTATGAAAAAAGTTTTAAATTAAAAGTTCAAATTGATAAAAATTTTTATAAAAATTACATGTTAAAAAAAGTAAAATTTTTTCCAATATTTAATGAATCAGTTACAGGATTTTTTAATTTATCATTTTATGATATAATAATAAATACAATACCAAGAAAATCTAAATTTTTTTTTTCAATTAAATTATATAAATTTGTATTAATTGCACTTTTATTATTAACTTTAAATCATGAATTAAATTTAAATACAATAAGTAGATTATTAAATAGTACAAATTCTTCAATTCCAAAATATACACCTGAAGATAATTTATTTAAAAAAGATAATGATTTTGAATGTGGAAAAGCATTTGAAGAATGGGCTTTTAATTTTTCAACAAATAGTTATAATTTAATTAATATTAGTAAAGCAATATTTATTTTTAATAATGATAATTGGAATATTAATAATAATGAAATTTTTACTACAAAATTTAATGAGAATATTACAATAGATGAAATAAGAAAAATAATTAAAGATAAAAATAATTTCTTATCAAAAATAATGAATAAACTTAATTTAAAACCAGAAGATTTTTTTAAGGAAAATTTTACTAAGTTAAAAACAGGAAGTATATGTTATTCTCAAAATTATTATGATGGACCAACTATTGGATGTTTTATGCCTGGAAGATATATGAGTGATTATTATTAAAATATTATTAATATTATTTTAATTTAAATAAAAAAATGATTTTAAGTATATTTTGAAAAATGAGATCTATATAAAGGAACCAATCTTGGTAAATAACTAAAATCATCATGTTCAGCAGATAATTTTTTAACTGGATCTTTTTTAACATTTTCAATTTCCAAATTTAATTTTTTTATTTTTTCATTTCTTTGCTGTTCTTCTTCTTCTTCTTCTTTATCAATTTTTTTAATTAATTTTTTATCTCTTTTAAATATATCTCCGTTAACTTTAACAGGTTGAACTAAATTTGAAGGATTCCAACCAGAAACTTTAATTTGATTAACATTCATTCTTCCTTCTCCTCTTACATATTCCATAATATTTTCTTTAATTTATTTTAAATATTTACAAATTTATTATTTATAGAATTAACATATATAAATATTTTTTATTTAAAAAAAAATACTATGTTAATAAATTATATCTTCTATTTTTTTAATTTTCCTTGGAACAAATTTTTTTCCTTTCATTTTGGGAGATAATAAAATTGGTATTTTTTGATGATTTTGAATATAATTATCTAAAGCCAAACAATCAATATTATTAAGAGTGAAATAATTTTTAATTAAATTATTATTATTCTTATTTTTAATTGGGCTTTGACTTTGAATTTTTTTACTATGTTTAATTAATTCATTAATGACTTGATCTTTTATTTTTATAGTATTAGATAATAAAGAAGGAACTGGAATATTTCTTTTTTCTCTAATTAAATTCTCTTGTTCTTTTTTATTATATTCATTTATTTTTTCATTAATATTATCATTACTAAAAACTCTTGTTTTTAATTTTAAATTAGGTAATATTATTTTATTTGATTTATTTAAATTTGAAATTGTATTGTCTCTTTCTGTAAATTGATAACTTAAAAAATTTTCAGTTTTTAAAGTATCATATCTAGAATTATTTCTATTTCTTGTATTATGATATCTTATTGTTTTTTTTTTGTTAAAATTTCTTCTATTATAATTTAAAATTGTTTTTTTCATTGAGGGAATTTTATAATTTCTTTCACTTATAAAAGTTTCAATTACATTATTATTATTTGAATTGGAATTTGAATTATTATTATGATTAGAATAATTTTTTTCTTTTTCAAAAACTGCTTTTTGATAATAATTATCAATATTTATCTTTATTAAATATTTTAATCTTTCAATCATTAAATTAATTTTTTCATTTTGTTGTTTATTATAGTTTCGTAATATTTTTTTTTCATCTTTTAAAACTTTAATGAAAAATTTTTTTTCAATACAAAATAAATCACAATAAACACTTTTCACAATTCCTCTACAAAAATATTTTCCATCAATAATAAAATCATTCATTCCAATAATTCCTTCATTTTTTAAAATAATTAATCTAACTAATTTATTTCTATGATAATAATCATCCATTTCAGAATATAAATTATTAATTCTTTTAATTTTTTTTTCTTCTTTTTCATTAATTCTCCCAGTTAATTTTTTATAAACATAATTTAAATTAAAAGGAGATAAATTACTTTCAATTTCAATTTCTCCTTTAAAAACAAAATAAATATAAAAAACTTCTTCTCCATTTTCAAAAACAATTTCTTGTCTTTTTAATCTAATTTTAGTGAAATAATTATAAAAATGTTTTTCAAAACTAACAGGATCAATTTCACTAAAAATATTATTAGATAATAATAAATTAATTTCATCTTTTCTACATCTTTCTTGTAAATTTTTAATACAAATATCATAAGATTCTTTATCTAAAATACCAAAAAAACAATTATTTAAAGAAATTACAGTTGCAGTTCTATGATTAAAATATTTAGATAAAGCTATATCACCAAAAGTTTTTCCATCAGTTAATTCACAAACTTTATGATACTTCCATAAAGTTATTTTTTTTTTTGGATGAATAAGATATTTCTTAGTATTTTCTTCTTCATTATTTTCATCTGGTAAAATTCTTTTTAAATAATTATCTAAAGTTATTTCTCTATCTAAAGATAAATCAGAAAAATCAAAATCTTCACTTGCAATTGATATTATTTCTTCACTTGATAAAATTTTATTATTTGATTCTATTGTTCTTATTAAAATATCATATTCTTTTATTTCTTTTAAATGAACTAAATGAGATAAATATTCTTCTTCATTTAATTCATATTCATATTCTTCAGGAACTAAAATTGCAACAGTTCCTTTAAAAATTAAATAAAATTTATTTCCTATTTCTCCATTTAAACATATTATTCTATTTTTATTTTTTTTTTCTATAGTTAAACATAATGATATTTTACTTATTATTTCTTCTATATCCATTTTTTTCTTTAATTTTATTATATTTATTAATCCTGGAAATTGTAAAAGATAATTTTTTAATATTATTAAATTTTCATCTTTCATTATTTGATTTTCTAATATGTATTTTACATATGGAAATAATTTTTCTGATGTCTCTTTATATAATGGAAATTTTGAAAATAATTTCACTAAGTTTTCTATTTCTTTTTCAAAATCATTTACAGGAGGATTTGTTGTCATTGCATTTTTTTTTTTTGGAGAAGATATAATTTTATTATTTTTATGTTTTTTATTGTTTTTATTTAAATCGTTTACATCTGTTAATTTAATTAAATTTGGATTTATTTTTCTTTTTGGAGATAAAGTATTTATTAAATTTATTATTGATGATCTTCTTCTTCTTTTCGATAAAGGAGAATTATATATTCCATTCATATTTTTTTTTGATACTACTTTATTTGTATCATTTCTAATTTCTAATATTATATCTTTTGATTCATTTGATGACATTTCATCGTCACTTTCATTTTTCTTTTTCATTTCTTCGATTTTTACTTTTATTGTTTCTTTATTCATTTTTTTTTTATTTTTTTTTTGGAATTTTTTATAAATAATATTTTTGATTGATTTATTATATTTAATGTATTTATTAAAAAATTATTATTTTTTTTAACCAATTTTTAAAAGAATAAAATTAACTTTTATTTTCATTTTTTTTTTCCTTTGAATAAAGAAATTGATTGAATATAATATTATATTTAAATCCTTTTTATAAATAATTATTATATCCAAAAAAATAAATTTTTATTTAAAAACCTTCACTATCACTTTCTTTACTGTCTTTACTTTCTTTTCTTTCAATTTCTTTATTATTATTCCCTGCAATCATATTATCTATTTTGTCATTAATAATATCTAATTTTTGTTCAATTGAAGTCATTTTTTGTTGAAGATAAGCTAATTTAGAACATTTATCAATAAATTCTTTATGTACTTTTTCATCATTTTCACTTATATCTTTGATATTATCTAATTTTCCTTTAATTTTATTATATCTATATTCATAAGCATTTAGTAAAATTTCTGCAATTTTAATTTGATGAGTAAAATTATCGAATTTATTTAAAAATAAATCAATATATCCAGTCATCACTTTTCCTAAATTACTTTCAATATTTTTCATATTTTCTTCTCCACTTATATTTTTCTTTTCTTCAAATTCCATAATAAACAATTTTAAACAATTAAAAAATAAAAAATAAAATATAAAAAGAAACTTAAAAAAAATAAATGAACAGTAAGTTTATAAAAACTAATTTTTCTCAAAAATATAGAATACAGAATAATAAAAAAATTAGGAGAAGGAACATTTAGTGAAGTATTTAAAGCCCAATCATTAAAAACTGGAGATTATGTAGCAATAAAATGTTTAAAAACTCAATATAATTCAATAGAAGAAGTAAATAAACTTAGAGAAGTAAGAGCATTAAAGAGATTATCATCTTTTTCAAACATAATAAATTTAATAGAAGTATTATATGAAGAGGACACAAAAAGATTATCATTAGTATTTGAATTAATGGAAATGAATTTATATGAAAGAATAAAAGGAAGGAAAAAATTTATATCAGAGCAAAAAGTAAAATTATGGATTTATCAAGTTTTAAAAGCATTAAATTATATGCATAGAAATGGAATATTTCACAGAGATATAAAGCCAGAAAATATATTATTAAAAGGAGATTCAAATATTAAATTAGCAGATTTAGGAAGTTGTAAAGGAATATATGGTAAACAACCATTTACTGAATATATATCAACAAGATGGTATAGAGCTCCTGAATGTTTATTAACTGATGGTTATTATAATTATAAAATGGATATTTGGGGTTTAGGTTGTGTCTTTTTTGAAATGTTAACTTTATTTCCTTTATTTCCTGGTGATAATGAAATTGATCAAGTTAATAAAATACATATTATTTTAGGCTCACCTAATATTGAATTATTTAATAAATTATTATGTCATTCACAAAGAACTGATATTTCTTATAGTAAAAAAATAGGAATTGGAATTAAAAGATATTTAAGTCATATAAGTGATGATGCTATTGATGTTATTAGTAAAATGCTTATTTATGATCCTGAGAAAAGATATACTGCAAAAGAATGTTTAACTCATCCTTATTTTAAAGATTTATTTGAAGCTGAAGAAAGGAAAAAAGGTTTATTAATGTTATCTTTTAATAATAATATTAATGATAGTTTATCTTATATTAGAAATAATGATGATTCTTTATTTATGAGTAAAAAAAAAGAAAAGAAAGATAATGTTATGATTAATAATGGTTTTATTCTTCCTAATATTAAAGTTATTAAATATAATATTGCTGAAGATTCAGAAAATGAAAATTCAAAAAGTAATATTAATATTAATCATATGGATAGTTATGTTAGATTACCTAAAATTGGGAAAGTTAAATATGGAAAAGAAAGTGGTAATTGGTTAAATTCAAATGAATTTAAAAATTCACTTAGACATAATTTATCAAATCATAGTATTGAAGGAATTAATAATAATTCTATTAAAACACAATATGCTAAAAAATTGAGGAAAAGAATTATTGAAGTTAAGAAAAATTATGTTAGTCCTTATTCTAAGAAAAATATCGAAAATAATATACATGTATAAATTTATTTAATTTTGTTTTTGTTATTTTTAATTTTTTTATAAGGGCATAAATTTATAAATTTTATTAAAGAATTAAAAACAAATAATTTTTTTATATAAAAAACAAAGATTTTTTAAATCATTTATTAAAAATTACTTTCCAAAAAAACAAAAATTTAAAAAAAATAAACAATTTATTATATTTATTTATTTAATTATTCATCATCTTTCATCCATCTTTGTTTTTCTTTTTTAATGTTACTAATTTTATCATCTAAATCTCTTTTTTCTTCTTCATTCTTTAATTTCCTCTTTATATAATTTTCATTTTTTCTTTTCATAATAACACCAGGACTTAAATAATAAATATTTTTATATAAAGTTTTTCCTCCTAAAGCACCATCAAAAATTCTAATTAAAGTTAAAGAAAATCTAGGTCCTATTTCTAATAAATTTAATTTATTTTCAACATCATCATTAGTGAATTTTTCTTTAGCTTCATTTAAAATTTGATAATTTCTAAAGAAAATTTGATTATTAAGATTAAAAAAGCAAATTTGATGATCATAAAAAGGTTTAATTTTAGGATGTCCCTTAGGAGAGTTAAAAACATTAAAAAATAATTCTTTTAATAACTTTAAATGAGATTGATTATTAAAACTAGAATCAAAAGATAATAAAGGTCTAGAATATTTAATGCAATTACCCATTAATTTAATTTCTTTTAAAGTATGAATATTATTAACTTGAAATTTAACACAAGGTCCTTCAGGACTTTTAAACATCCATAATATTAATTCTCTTTTTCTATGTTCAAAATATAAACAATATTTACATGAATGATTATAACATATTTCATTTAATTCTTCTTTTGCAGTATTATTTTCTATTTTACATTCTTTTTTTGAATTAGGAATTAATGATATTAAATTATTCACTAAATGACGCTCTTGATGAGATATTCCTCGAGATGCTACTATTAATATTCGAGTTTTGTTTATCCATGTTTTTGATTTTTCTGATGTAGATGTTATATAATTGGAATTATTTAATCCTTCTTCATCAGTGAAAAATGATGTTTCAGGATGAGAAGTTTTTTTGGATAATAATTTTAAGTCTTTTTCATTTTCCATTTTTTTTTTTTTGGAATGATTTTTTTTATATTATGATTTAAATATATTATTTTTTATATGTTTAAAGTGTATTTTTTTTCTAATTATAATAATATTAATTAAATTTTTTAATGTATTTTAATAATAATCTTTAATATTAAATCCAGATTCATCATCTCTTAAAGGTATAGTTTCTTCTTCAATTTCATCAATTTGAATAAAACTTCCTTGTTTAATTAATTCAATCATTTTATCAATTTGTTCTTCTGTGCCTTGAGCTTCCATTTCCACACTTCCATCATAATTATTTCTTACCCATCCAGTAACATCATAAAGAGAAGCACTTTTTTGAGCTCTATATCTAAATCCTACTCCTTGAACATTTCCAAAAAATTTCATATACTTTCTTACAACATTCATTTTTTTTTTAGAACAATAAATTATTAAAATTTTTAAAAATTTTAAGAAATATTATTTGAAAATTATTTATTAAATTTTTTTTCAATTAATTATTAATGAAAAGTCTTAATTTGACAATTTTTATTTTAGCTTTTGAAAACAATTAAATTATTATGTTAAAAATAATTATAATTTTAAAATATTAGAAATGGGTATATGCATTACTTATAATTATCACCCAAAAGAATGTAATGATATAGACGTTTCTGAAAACGAACCAAATAAAGAAATGATTAAACAAAAATTATTTTTAAAAAAAAAAAAAGGAAAAACAGTAATTAAACTTAAATCAAATAATAAGAATATAACAGAAACAAATCCTTCAACAATGTCAACAGAATATTTTTTAAGAACAAAATCAAGTTCTCGTTTAGGAAATTTTAAATTTAATACAAAAGGAAATTCAATAATTACAATAAATAATATAACAACAAATAATAAAACAAAAATAAATAATTTATCAAATCAATTATCTACTTTTTCAAATAATAATCAAATGAATAATTTTAATAAAGTTAACAACACAAATACGAAAAAAAATAATAATAAAATAAATGAAAAAAATAATAAAAATAATAATATAGGTTTAAATAAAAGTAAAACAGAATTAAAAGGAAAAGATTATAAAGTAATTGATGAAATAGAAGAAGAAGAAGAAGATGAAGAAGATAAATATATTTTAATGGAAGAAAATCCAATAACAAATAAATTTACTGCAGAAGATGATAAAAATTTAATAAAATTATTAAAAAATCATTTTTTATTTGAAAATTTTAGTGAAGAAACAATAAGTGAATTAGTAGAAAATTCAACAAGACTTCAATTAGATGAAAATATGATAATATTTAATGAAGGTGAAGAAGCTAATTCATTTTATGTTTTAAAAAAAGGAAAAGTTAAATTATTTGATAATAAAACTTCTAAATTTTTAATTACTGAATATTTATCTTTTGGGGAAATGGGTTTAATTAAAAAATCCATTAGAAGAAGATATTCTGCTATTACTCAATCTAATGTTGAATTATATATTTTTGAAAAAGAGTTTTATGATTTAAAAAAAGAATATAATGAAGAAGAAGAGAATAATAAAAAAGAGATTTGTGATTCTTTTTTTGAAAAAGAAACTATTTTTCAAGGAATAAGTGATAGTGAAAAAAAATGCTTTATTCAATTAAGTAATATTAAAGTTATAAATGATGATAAAAATGAAGTTTCTTTAAAAGATTATAATATTAATATATTAACTTCATTTTATTGTGAAAAAATATTTTTTATTTCTAAAGGGAATGTAAATTTAATTAAAAAATCAAAAAATAAAAATAGTATCCAAGAATTAATTTGTGAAAAAAGTAGTTATGGTTTAAATCTATTATTATTTAAAAATAATTTAAAAAGAGCAAATACTTCAATAGCTCAAAATAATCAAGATCACACAACTTTTATTTGTAATTCAAAATTTAATGAATTTTTATTTTTAAATGAGAAAATATTAATTGAATGTTTTGGATTAAATTATAAAAATTATTTATATAATAGTTGTATTTTATATTCAATAAATGGTGATTATATACTTAAAAAACTAAAAAATTATTGTAATATTCCTAATGATAGTGTTCATGAATTTTTTATTAAAATGAATCATAAACAAAATACTTTAATTTTTCCAAAAGGAATTTCATCAGAAAATAAATGTATAATATTATTAGATGGGAAATTATCAGGATATAAAAATAAATCAAAAGAAGAAAAAGCTAAATTATTATGTAATGGAAAAAATTTATTTTCTTTTGCTGAATTTGAAGAAGAAATTATCGCAATTGAAGATTCAATTGTTTTTGAAACTACAATTGATTTTTTTGAGAAATTTTTAGAAAAAAAACAATTACATTTTAAATCAATTAATATTTTTTATAATGTTTTGAATCATTTTCAAATTTTTCAAAATATAGAAATTGAACAAGGAATTGATATAGTTAAACATATTGAAGTTAAAAATTATAAAAAAAATGATATTATTCAAGAGTTAGGAGAAAATTGTGAAAAAATTTACTTAATTGACGATGGTACTATTGGAGTATATAATTCAACAAAAACTTTAAAAAAAATCTTAGAAAAAGGAAATTCTTTTGGAGAATTTTTTATCTTAAATGAACAAAAATCAATATATAATTATATTTGTATTTCAGAAGAGGTTACTATATATATTATTGAAAAAGATTATTTCATGGAATTATTATCTGAGAATTCCATTAATGAATATATAAGAGAGAAATTGTGTCATGAAGAAAATAATATTTCTTTAAATGATTTATATTATTTATCTTATTTAGGAAGAGGTAGATTTGGTAATGTTTGTTTAGTACATAATGAAATATTTTTTTATTCAATTAAAGTAATTTCAAAATCTTTTGTAGAAAGACAAAAATTTGGTGTTAAATATATATTATATGAAAAAAATACTTTAATTTCAATAGATCATCCTTTCTTGTTGAAATTAATAACAACATTAAAAAATGAAAATTGGATATTTTTCTTAATGGAATATATACAAGGAATGAATTTAGAGGAATATTTAAATCAAAGAAAAATGAAGAGAAATTTATATGAATCTAAATTTTATGGAGCATCTCTTTTATTAGCAGTAGATTACCTTCATAAAAAGAGAATAATACATAGAGATATAAAGCCTTCAAATATAATGTTAGATAAAAGAGGATATATAAAAATAATTGATTTTGGAACTGCAAAAATTTTAGAAGAAAATGAGAAAACAAAAACAATAATTGGAACTCCAAATTATATTCCTCCTGAAATTTTATTAGGAAAAGGATATTCTTTTGGTTGTGATTATTGGTCTATTGGAGTTACTATATATTATATATATTATGGTATTTTACCTTTTGGAAATAATACTTATGAAATAATTGATACTTATAAAGAAATTATTGAAAAAGAAGTTACTTTCCCAGATAATAAAAATCCTGAAATTAATTCTTTAATTAATGTTCTTTTAGATAAGAATGAAAATATGAGAAATAAATATACTGAATTTAAAAATATTAAAGGACATATTTTTTTTAAAGAAATCGATTGGGAAGCTTTATTACATTATAAAATTAAACCTCCTTTTGTTCCTAGTAAAGATCAAAGAACTAATGATAGTAATTTAAATAATATTAATACACCTTTTGTAAATTTTATGAAAAATGAAGGTGAGACTAAAATTACTGTTACTTTGAAAACAGGAAATAAAAATAAAATTGATTTAACTGATGTTCCTGAAAATTGGTTTGATGATTTTTAATTTTTTATAAGTATTTTAATATTAAATAGTTTTTGTATTATTAAATAGGAATGTAATTTGATTGTTTTGTGTACAAATTTTTAATCTTATTTTAAAATAAACAGTTTGTATAAATTTTTTTTAGTTAAAAATCCATGTAAAAAAAACAATTTAATATAATTAATAGAATTCAATCATTGAATGAAAAAAGGATATATGCTAATTGGAATATTTCCTTTAATTAATGAAGATATAAACTATAATCTATAATTTATTATTTCAATATTTTTTATATATGAAATATTAAATATATATGAACAAATATATACATATTATAATATAGGCTTATTATTTATTTATGAAAGAAATTAACAAAATTTTAAATATAAATTATAAATTAATTAATTTAAAATATAACTTCAAGTAAATTACTACTTTTAAAAAACAATAAAAAAAATAAAAAAAATGGAAGAAGAAAGTAAAGAAGCAATATTACAATCATATTTAAAAATAAACCCAATAAGAGCAAATCGTTCATTATCATTACAATCTCCAATTCAAAAAATATCAACAACTCAATCATCAAATATAATAAAACCTCAAAATTATATAAATACAGAAACTCAATTAGAATATAAACCAAGAAGAAAATTAATAATTAAAGCTACTGAATTTCCTTTAACTTCAGTAGGTAAATCAAAATTAGATATAAGTAAACCTTTTATTGCTCAAAAAAATAAAAATTTAATTCCAATTTCTTATTCTCAAGATATTAATAATACTAATGATTTAGAATTTAAAACTAATTATATTTTAAAATATGCTCAAAATGCAGAAAATTTTAATAAGTTGAAAAAATATAATACTATTATTCGAGAAGAAAAAAGAAGAAATTTTGATGAATTATATATTAAATTACATAAAAATATTGAAACTCAATCTAGAATGTTTTTTGATGATAAAAACTTTGAAAATAAAGAAGAAAAAGGAAATAATAATATGATAAAGAACATTATATGTTTCTTATATGATTATAATTCAAACATAAATAAATTTTGTAATTTTTTGGTGAATGAATTAAAAAATGAAAAAGAACAAAATTCAAAATTATTTCAAAAATCATATGAACAAGATTTAAAACTAACATCAAAAACAAAAGAATTAGATGAATTAAATGCATATTTAAATAGATATGATGTATCATCAAAATTATATGTTAAAAAAGCAAAAGAAGCAACAATAGATGAAATGAAGCATAAATATTATCAAAAAGAAAACAGTCATTTATTATCAATATATAATTTAGAAGAAGAAATAAAAGACTTAACAACTTTATTAGATAAAAATAAAGAATATTATAATAAATATAAAGAAACAGAACAATTAGTAGAAGAGAAAAAAAGGCAAAATGATCAAATGAGATTTGCATATAATAAAGATTTACATGAAAAAAATATTCAATTTGCTATTGAAAGAGATAAACAAGAAGAATTAATTTTAAAAGTTCAAGAATTAGAAGAAATTATATTAAAATATAAAGATGATACTGAAAAACATAAAAGAACTGAAATTGAGTTACAAGCTCAAATTAAGAAATTACAAATGATTATTGAAGAAAAAATTGAAAGTATTGTTATGATGAATGAAGAATTAGAATTTTTTATGAGAGAATATAATAAAGAAAGAATTAATCATAAACATACTTTTCAAGCTTTGCAAACTTTGGAAAATAGAGTTGTTAAAGAAAGAGAAGAAAGAGAAGAAAAAGAAAAAAAAGAAGAGGAAGAAAGAAAAAAAAAAGAAGAAGAAGATAAAATTAAAAAAGAAGAAGAAGAAAAAATTAAAAAAGAAGAAGAAGAAAAAATTAAAAATGAAAATGAAAATAAAAAAGAAGAAGAAGAAAAAAAGGAAGAAGAGAAAAAAGAAGAAGAAAAAAAAGAATAAATAAATATTTTATAAATTAAAAACAATTTTTACCATAATAAAAATTTATATTTATATTAATTAAAAACACGTTAAATTAACAAATAATAAAAAAATTAAAGATCACTCAATAGTATTATTATTTATTTGTTTTTCTAAACCATAAACTAGATTAATACTATCATTACTATTTGTTTTAAGAAATTTATTAAAATTTAAACTATTTAACAAATAAGAACTAGCATTATAATTTTGTTTAATTTTTTTAAAATTTCTTTTTTCTTTTTTTTTTATATTTTGGATTTCAATAATTTTATTATCATAATATAATAAATCAACAAGAGGACTTTCTCTTTCTAATCTTTTTTTTAAAATTGTTTTTTGATTGTCTAATAATAATTTTCTAAATTGAATTTCATTTATATTTTCTTTTTTTTCTTCATATTCATTTCCAATAATTGATTTTAAATAAATTCCAGTATCTAATCTTGTATATCTAAAAGAAGGAATATCTTCTAAAGTTTTTTTTTGTATATTTGAAACTTTAGTTGATGTATTTATATAATCATTAAATGTAAAAGATGATGTTGAATTTATATTATTTCTTTTTTTATTTTTTATATTTGTATCTTCGTTTGATAAATATTGATTTACTATATTTAATTTAATAATATTTTTTTTTTCATATGATGAAACTGGTCTTACTTTATTTCTTTTTATTTTATAATTTATATTTGTTTTTTTATTATTTGTTATTTCATTATCTTTTTTATTTGGAGATAAATATATTGAAGAAATAATTTTTTCTTTAAAAATAAATCTTGTTTTAGAACTATTTAATCTATTTTTTTTTCCAATTTCTGGTTTTTTCAAAATATCTTTAAATATAATTTCTTTTGGAGTAAGATTATTTTTTTTTTCTATTTTCTTTCTTTTAATTTCTTCTCCGTGAGTTTTTTCTGTATTTTTATATATTTCTATTAATCTATCAGTTATTAATTTTTCTCTAAATTTAATTTCACTTTGTAATTTTCTTTTTAATTCAGGAATTTTTTCAGAAATATCTATTAAAGTTTTATGACTAATTGAAAAAACTATTGCTTCAGGAGAAACACAAATTGCTTCTACATAATATTTATTTTCAAAATATATGTCTTTTAAACCTAAAATATCTTTATTTTGAATTATTGATATTTTATAATTTTTTTTTTCTAAATGAATGAAGTTATTTGTTGGTTTAAATATCATTTTTCTTTTTTCTTTTAAAATTTTTCCTAATTCATTTGCAGAAATATTTGAATTTAATTGAAATATTCCTTCTTTAATAAAAAATACTCTATCAACATAACTATATTGTTTAATTATTGATTCTCCATGATTTATAATATCTATTTTAAAATAATTAAAGATTTTTAAAAAAATTTCCCAATCAATTTTATTAAATAGTGAAAAAGAATGAATAAAAAATAAATTTTCTCTTCTTTTCTTTTTTTCAACATCTAATATACAATTTTTATAAACTTCTCTTGATATAATTCCTAAAAAACATTCATCAATACATATCACTGTTGAATTTCTTGTTGTTTTTCTGTCTTTAATTAATATAATTTCTTCTCCAAAAATATCTCCTTGACTTTTTTTTTCAACTTCATAATAAGAATATATTGTTAATAATTCATCATGTTCATTTTCATTTCTTTTTTTATTATTAAATAAATATGTATAATTTATATAATCTTCAACAGAACAAACATTTTTTATGTTTCTATTTACAATATTTTCATTTATATAAATATAATATTCTATAATTTCTGTTATTTCTCCTATTTTAAAATTTAATATTTTCATTTGATGAAAAGGTGTTTTTTTCAAAAGACATTTTTTAATATAATTTATTGTTCTAATTATTTCCTCTTCAGTAATATGGAAAATATATTTATTTTTATTTATTGTTTTCCTTAAAATTTCTATTTCATTAATTAAATTCAATAAAATTAAATGTTTAAAATACATAAGAAGAGTACAATTAACTTGATTTTCTTTAGGTTCTAAAACTGATATATTTCCAATAATAAGAATATAACATTTATTTCCTTTTTCTCCATATCTATAAATAATTGAATTTTCTTGTTTTTTTTCAGATCTTAATGAATTAGATAAATAAAATAAAATTTGATCAATTCCTTGTATAAGATTTATTGTTGATAATAACTGTTTTATTGAAGATAAATAAACCTTCATAATTAATATTTCATTTTTTGTTCTTATTGATTTTGATAATATATAATATATTGCTTCATATGTTTGATTATCAAATTCAATTAATAAATCTGCTTCTATTTTTTTTAAAGGATTAAATTCTGATAATTCTTTTGTTTTTGTTTTAACTTTTTCAGCTAAGTCTATTATATACTTCTCTATTTGGGATGTACTTGTTATTAATTTAAAATTTTTATTTTGATTTATTTTTAATGAAATATCACCATCCATTTTATTTTTTTTATAGAAACTAAAATTCAACTTTTACATGAAGAAAAAAAAAATTTATATATAATTAAAAAATAAAAAGTAATAACCTAATAAAAATCATTAAACTGAAAAAAATATATAAGAAAAATAAGAAACAATGAATAAATTTAAAAAAAATATATAAAAAAAATGAATTCTTTAGGAATATCAAAAGTGAGTGAAGTTCTGAGAAGAATTAGAACAATATCAGAGAAAATAAAAAGTCGTAGAAATTTATGGAAAAGTATGTTTTTATCAAATGATATGTTTTTTAATAAATATTAATAAAATAAAAGGAAAAATAATTAAATGGAATTGAAACAAGAAAATATAAGAATAAACACCTTATATTTATATTAATTTATTAGATGTATATAGATAGAAATATTATGAATATGATTAAAATGTCATGATAGGAAATTAATATTTAATTTTAAAAGAAAAAAAACTTATTTGGTGAAAAATATAAAAATTATTGGGCAAAATTTCCAAATTAAAATTATTGTGGATGCTAATTTCCTTGTTCTATTATAATAGAGAAAATATGATCTATTGTAATCACAATTTATATTTTTTGTCGTATATTAAAATAAAAATAAAGAATTACTTTATTTTAAAATGCATTATATTTTAAAAAACTCTTTATTACTGATAGAAAAAGAATTAAATATTAAATCAAATTATGATTTTTATATTAATGACAATAATACTGAAAATGATATAAATTTTTAAAAGTACTAATGGATTTAATGGTGAAGATATTTCTTCAAAAGGAAAATTGTGAATATGGACAAAGTGGATGTTATGTTTTTTATTTTGGAGAAAAAGTCATAAATTTTACACAAATTATGAAATTATTAATTTTCTATTTGTTGAACCTCATGATAATTACTTAACTCAATGAAAATATTATAATTTACAAGTTAATATATTAAAATAAAATTTTCATTATTTTTAAATTATATTTTTTTAGTTTTATTATATTATATATAAACAAAAAAAATTTTTAAATAATTAGATTTGTTATGAAATAATTGATTGAACTTAATAAAGATTCAATAATAATAAATTATAAATAAAATAATGGATAATTCAAATAATAATTTTTTAATTGGTGAAATTGTTTGGGCAAAAATAAGAGGTTATCCTTGGTGGCCAGCAACAGTTTCTGAAATTAATAATGAAAATAAAGAAAAAAAATATATATGTAATTTTATAGGAGATAATAGTCATGCTTCTTTATTTAAAAGAGATTTAGCTAAGTTTGAAAAAGAATTAGATAATTTTTCTCAAACTAAAAAAAAAGATTTATTATCTGCAATTAATGAAGCTAAAAGTTTATATTTTGAAGATATTAATATTATGAAAAAAAATCAAGTTAAAGAAAAAGGTTATGATGAAAATAATGTTATTAATAGTAAAGAAGAAAAAAATTCTAATAATAAATTAACGAAAAAAAAAAGAAAAAGAATTTATTCTAAAAATAATAATATTTCAAAAAAGAAAAATCCTTTAAAAACGAATAATTCTTTTATTCCAGTTTATAAAGGAAAAGATAAAGAAAATGCTGATATAATTAATAAAATAATTCTTTATTTACTTTATATTTCAAGACATATTCAAAATAAAAATATTACTATATTAGAAGAAGAAAAAGATACTTTTTCCAAAGTTTTAGAATTTTTAAAAGATTATAAAATGAATGAACCAATTCATTTTTTAAAAAAAACAAATATAGGAAAAATGTTAAAATATATTAATATAAATGTTCCTGAAGGAGAATTTAAAGAATATACTAATGCAGTTTGTACTAATTTAGAAGAACAAGTGGTTGCACAATTATTTCAAAAAAATAAATAATATTTAAATTAAACTATATAAAATAAACCATTAATTTTTATAAATTTTTTTTCCTTATTATCAAAAAAAAAAATAATAATTGAAAAAAAATATTAATTAACTTAATTAAAAAGAATATATATATTATAAGTATGTTTGTAATATTTGGAAAAATATAATATTATTTTTTGAAGGTTCTAAAAATTATTTATTAATTTATTAAGGAATATTTCATTTTTAACTACATTAGCTTTTAATAAATTAAATTTATGATATTAATTTAGTTTTTGTATATGAATTAAAAAACTATATTTTTGCATAATTAATTATTTTAAAAAAATATAAAATAAATAATTAAACAAAAAAATCCAAAAAAATAAATAAAATAAAACTCATAAAAAAATAAAAAAATTCTTTCAAACATCCTTCCAAAAAATAAACTTCATTAAAATAATAAAAAAATCCATTCGATATTTAAAAGAAAAAAACTTTGAGAAAAAATATATAAAAAAATGTCAAAAGAATCCTACGACCACAAACTATATAAACACTGTGAAGAAAAAGAAGCAGATGCGGTAGCATGGGCATTTGTAAACAAAGAGAAGATGGTAAAATTCCCATTTAAGTTCCCATCTCTCCTCCCAAACGAGTTAAGAGCAAACATCCTATACGCAGGTCTCTGTCATTCAGATGTATTAACAGTACGTGAACAATGGGGGCCAGCTCTTTTCCCATTGGCACCTGGTCATGAGATAGTAGCCGAAGTATCTGAAGTAGGAAAAGAAGTGAAAGACTATAAAAAAGGTGATTTAGTAGGTTTTGGTACAATGAGAGATTGTTGTCATAAATGTAAATATTGTCAAAGTGGTGATGAAGAATTATGTGTTGGATGTGAAGAACCTTTCACTTATGGTTTCCATTGGGGTGGTTATGCTACTGCCATACAACAACCTGCTGAATTCTTCTTCCATTTACCTAAGGAATTCAAAATCAATAAAGGTGCTCCCTTATTCTGTGCTGGAGCTACAACTTATCGACCTATGTCTCTTTATTTAAAACCTGGTATGAATACTGCTGTTATTGGTTTCGGTGGTTTAGGTCATTTAGCAGTTCAATTTTTAAAGAAATTAGGACATGAAGTTTCAATTTTTACAACTAGTAACACAAAAGAGAATTTAATAAAAAAATTAGGTGGAGATCATATAATATTATCAACAAATGAGAAAGAAATGGAATCAGCGAAAAACAAATTTGATTTCATAATCAATACAATTCCAACTGCAAAAGGATTTGAAAAATATTTTGCTTGTGTTGCGAAAGGAGGTTACTTTGTTCAAGTTGGACAACCTGCATTAGATGATTCTAGTATTGGATGCACTTGCTGGGATCTTATTGTTAAGGAAGTGAAGTTAGTCGGATCTTGTGTTGCTCCCAGACATACAATTAAGGATATGGTCAAAATCTGCTGCGAAAAAGATATTTATCCTATGGTTGAAGAATTCTCCTTTGATGATTTTCCTAAAGCTTTTGATAAGTTGGAAAATGGGAAACCTCAATTTAGATGTGTTGTTAATTGTGGAGATTATGCTAAGAAGCATGGTTTATATAAATAATAAACTTTATATGATTTTTTTATTATTTTTAAAGGAAAAATTTTTAGAGTTTTGAGTTAAATTTTTTGTTTTTTTAATTTTATTTAATTTATTTATTAATTAAATTAGTTTTTTAAATTTTTTTGGCAATTATAATTAAAGGTAAATTAACACAAACTATTTATAAATTTTTTTTATTAAGTTTTAATTTTATCTGCAATAACAAAAGAAAAAATATCAGGAATTAAATTAATTAATTCATTGATTTTCTCAGGAGGAACTTTTAATTCTTTTTTATTAATTCCATTTTTAATTAATTCAATAATACCTTTAACATCATATTTAAAAATATTTTTATCAGTATTTTGTAAAACATAGCTTTTTAATTTTTCAATAGTATCTTTACCATAAATTTTTTCTAATTCTTTTTTTTTTTTTTTAATTTCTTCAACTTCTTTAGGTAATAAAATATTAATTTTATATAAATCAACATTACTTCCTAAAATAGATTCTTTTTCACTTATATTATTATTTTCTCTTTCTTCATGAATTTCAGCAACTTCATTTTCTGTAGTATTATGAGTTGTATTATTGTCTTCTTCTTCTCCGTTAACAAAACTAGATAACATATTCATATATCTATTTACATTATAAAATTCTTCTTTTTTTTTTGTATTATTATGTATTTCATTTTTATTTTTATTTTCGTTTATTTCTTTTTTT
>JAEEGK010012637.1_pt1 | contig 19153 bp, 14 predicted proteins | sample 8958771 | NCBI WGS metagenome assembly JAEEGK01 (sample SAMN16246547, study PRJNA631951) | gut metagenome | biome: gut microbiome; feature: rumen; material: SC-attached | host: Bos | place: Iran: Karaj | collected 2018-10
TGCCTCGGACAAACTTCGCATTCTTTACGCCGAAGACTTGATGAAAGAAATCCCGAAGGCAAAGATTGCGGCCCTCCTGTTCCTCTGCATTATTATGCCGAGCTGGCTCATTCGCTTTATTTTCTGCAAGCGTACCAAGATCGACGATACAGCGGTCATTGTTTTCAGTTCCGGTTCCGAAGGCACTCCGAAGGGCGTTATGCTCAGCCACAGGAACTTGATGGGTAACATTCAGCAGCTAGCCTGCATTATTAACGTGAGCCGCGGCGACGTGATGCTTTCGGAACTTCCGCTGTTCCATAGCTTTGGCCTGACAGTCACGACCCTCTTGAACTTGACCGAAGGTTGCCCGATTGTGGCTGTGGCAGACCCCACCGACGTTAAAACCATGGCCCGCGTTTGCGCTGAATTCCACGTAACCTGCCTGGTCGCAACGCCGACCTTCTTGCGAGCCTTTACGGTGAGCCGCTACGTGCATCCGCTGGTGTTCAAGTATGTGCGCATGATTATTGCCGGTGCCGAAGCCTTGCGCCCGGAACTTGCAACCGCATTCCGCCTCAAGTTCGGTAAAGAAATCTACGAAGGCTATGGCTGCACCGAAACCGCTCCGGTGGCCTCGGTGAATACCGAAAATACGTTGCACAATGACTACACGACGCTCCAGATTAATAATAAGCCGGGTACCGTGGGTCCTGCGCTTCCGGGAACACAGTTCCTGATTGTGGACCCCGAAACGAACATTCCGCTCCCGACAGGCGAAGCGGGTATGATTCTGATTGGCGGATGCCAGGTGATGCAGGGTTATCTCAAGGATCCGGACCGCACGAACAGTGTTATCGTGAAAATCAACGGAATCCGTTACTATCGCACAGGCGACAAGGGTTACTTGGATGAAGACGGATTCTTAACGATTGTGGACCGCTACAGCCGATTCGCAAAGCTTGGCGGCGAAATGGTGAGCTTGGGTGCCGTCGAAAAGAAGATTCAAGACACCCCGGTTCTGGAAGGCTGCGACTACTTGGTGACGACCATTCCGGATTCGGCCAAGGGCGAAAAGATTGTTCTTTTGTACCAAGGCGAAAAAGACCCGAAGGACGTAATTTCGGAATTGCGAGCAAGCAACTTCCCGCCGATTATGCTCCCGTCGCTTGCCTTTGCGGTCGAAAAAGTGCCGAAGCTAGGTACAGGCAAGGCCGACTTTACTACTGCGAAAAAGGTCGCCAAGGAACTCGCAGGAGTAAAATAATGTGAAATGTGGAGTGTGAAATTTGTAATTTGTCATTACACACTTCACACCTCACACTTCACACTAGTAATAGCCTATGACAGAAGGACAGAAAAATACGGGTTTGACTCCGATACGTACGGCAAGGTTAATCGCCTCGTCGGTCGCCGTGATGGGCATGGTTTTCCTGTTGCTTGAACGCACGCTTTCTGCGGTTCTTCAAATGGCGACAGATGGCGTCCAGTTGGGGCTTACCCGTTACGACAGCTTTACCGGGCGTATGGCACTCCAGAACTTTGCCGAAGACCGTCAACTGTTCAAGATGCTTCAAGATGTTCAAGGGTTGCTACCCTCGGCAGAAGCCGCCCTGGCTTTTTTAATGGTTATTGCAATTGTCTTGTTGGCAATCGCCCTGGTTGGGCTAGCCTTGCCCAAGCTTTTTGTGCACATTCTGGTGGCCATCAAGCTCTTAAAATGGGAATCCGACAGCTCCGAAGAAGATGATAAAGAAGCCTCTTTCCGCGAAATCCTGACCAATATAGGGGAGATTCCCCTGAAGAAACTGGCGATTCCGTTTGCAGTCATCCTGGTGATTGTTGTTGGCATTTTTGGAATCCGCAGTTGTCACGAATCCTCCAAGCAAGCTTCCGTGGATTCTGCCGTTGAAGAACTGCAGCAACAGGCCCTTACCTATATAAAGGCTCAAAAGGCCTATTTTGGCAAAACCAAGACAGTCGGAAACGCCAAAACCCTGCAACTGGCGGACACCTCTTCTACGGACTACTTTGAATACAAGATTTCCGGTTCCCGGTTTACCGCAATTTCCAGGGTTCCTCTTGAAAATTGCCCTGCAGGAACCAAATGGAGCGTCTATTCCGAAGCGAAGGGTGTATTTACTAAAGAAATTGCCCTTTACAGGCAACCTCCCAAAAATCCGGCCTGCATCAACCTAACGCCAGATTTCAAGAATCTGGGCCGCCCCGAAAAGGGCAAAAAAGCCGAAGATCCGAAGGCAAAAGACCAGAAAACCAAGGATTCGACTGCCAAGGCCCCTGAAAAGAAATAATCCTGCCCGTTGAACAAAACACACCAATGCTTTGTTCAAATTTATACACATAAAGCCCTTTCCTTAAAAAGAGCATATATTTAGGATAGACGCCCGCGTTGGGTGTTGTTTGGGAAGTATTGTATGAAAAAACACTTTGGTATGAACAATCATGCCGTTTTTGTGACTGGGATAATGCTGGCTTTGGGTGCAAACGCCGCATTTTCTGCCGTTGAATGGGTTCCCCAGTGCGCAAGTAACGGATTTACTCAAATCGCCGAATCGGCCCATTTCGAAGTCTGTAAAAAGCCCACGACCGATGATGGCCAGGCGAATAACGTTTCCATTCCGGATGCGGATGCGCAGGGCGTGCTCACGTCGCTCGAAAAAGTTTATTCATTCTATATCGATTCGCTCGGCTGGATGCTTCCGTTCCCGAAAAGCCCCGATAAAAAACTCAAGAGCAACATTTATGTGTTCGACAATTCCGTGATGGCGGCGCTCTACGGCGGTCAGGATTACGTGAAGGGCCTGAACAATGAATTCGGCCCCGGAATGTGGATTGGCGTGGGCTCCCTCAAGGATTACTGGGGCACATCGCACGAGTTCGCGCACGGCCTGCAAGGCGTTGCGGGTTGGATGGGCAACAACAGCCATTCGGGCTGGTTCGCCGAAAGCCACGCGAACTGGATGGCGCACCAGTACAATCCGAACGACGCCCATTGCTCGGAATACCTGATTAATTATCCGTACCTGTATTACGGTTCTACGCGTGACCGCTACTGCAACTGGCAATTCTTGGAACACCTCAAGGAAGAATTCGGCGGCGGCCACAAGGGTGCCCACGAAGTCAACCGTATTTGGATGGAATCGATCCGCGATGGCGAAGACGGCCGCATGGAGCAGACGCCGTTTACCGCGATGATGATGGTTTACGGTTGGACGCTCGATAGCTTGAACCAGCAGTTCGGCAAGTTCGCGATGAAGAACGCGACGCTCGAGTATGCACCCGCAAAGAAGGCTTTGTATAAAAAATCCTATGGCGACTATGAATTCAAGACACGTCGTGACGCAAGCTGGGGCGACAACTACCGCAGACACCCGCGCGTGACCATGCTGAACAAGATGGAATGCGCGGCGGGCGAGAAGTGCGCGGACCGCTACATTTCGCCGAGTTATTGGGCTCCACAGCGCTGGGGGTACAACCTGGTGCGCATCTATCCGGATTCTGCCGGCAAGGTGACGGTCAAGTTCCGCGGCATCGTGCAGAGCAAGCCGACGGTAAACGGCTATAAATGCTTTGGCGACAATACGGATTACTACAAGGGAAAAACGTACAACTGGTGCAACTACGCGCCCGACAAACTGCCGGACCCGGCCTCGGGCTGGACGGTCGGGCTAGTCGCGGAGGGCGCGGACGGAACGCCCCGCTACAGCGAGATGAAGCATGGAACCGGATTCAATCTTGAAATCGAGACGAAGGCAAGCGACAAGGCTTTGTGGCTTGCCGTGACGGCGACGCCGACCGAGATGCAGACGATTTTGTGGGACCAGTTCTACTACAGCATTTACCGCTACCCGTACATGATCGAAGTCGTAAACGGAGCGCCCGAAGGCTACAATAAGGATTTCTGGAAGCCCGCTAATGCAAGCAGTTACAGCAAGCATGCAAACGGGGGAGGCCTCGTGAGCAGTAAGGCGAATGTGGCCGCCACCGCCTACGTGGGGCCCGACGCCGTCGTCAACGGCGGAACTGTATCTGGCAAAGCACGAATCGAGAATTTCGCGGTCGTAGACGGCGGCACTATCAGCGGAAACGCAGTTGTCCGCGGGCGCGCGCTCGTGACTGCAGGTACCATTGGTGACGATGCTGTACTCGAAGAAGACGCCTGGCTCGTGAGCGGAAGCATTACAGGCAATGCGAAGGTCGGCGCGCTTTCGATTATCGTGAATACGACCGTGACCGACAACGCTCAAGTCTACGGCGTGATGTGGGCGGTAAACGGCAAAAAACTTTCGGGAACGGCGCAGCTGCGTGGCGACCTCGAAAACAACTTCGACAAGGAAATCTCGAAGGGGATCTTCTACGGCATGGTCGACAACGGAATGCTTAACAATGCAAACTACGGCGCAAACCTCACGACTCCGCCTACCGATGCGACCGCAAGCCTGGATAAGGCCGTATGGTATGCCGTGGCCGACGATTCGACTGAAACGGGTCCTTCCAAGACGATTAATGCTCAAGCCCCTCGCCTGAATTTGACGGACAATACTTTTGAAGTGTTCAATCTGAACGGAAAGTACCTGGGTGTCGTTAAAAACGGAACTCAAGGTCGAATTTCGCTGCAAGAATCTTTGCGCAAGGCGGGCCTGAATGCGGGCACATACCTTATTCGCGGCGAGGATTCTAATAAAATGCAACGCATTAACCTGCGGTAAACAGCCTCAGAGCATCAAAATAAACTTATTTAGAACGAATGAAAAAACTCTTTTTCATTCGTTTTTATTATTTTCAATACGTTTGGTGTGGAAAAAAGGAGGTTTACATGTTTGGAAAATCCCTATTTTTAACGACGGCGCTTTGTGTCGCCGCTTTGGCTCAAGACCCTAATCTGCATATCTACCTAGCCTACGGACAATCGAATATGTCGGGGCAGGCAACAGTGACCGATGCGGATCGTCAAACAAATCCGCGGTTCCAGGTGTTGCGTGCAGGCAACCATTCCGGGCAAACCGTGGGCGAGTTTTACCCGGCGGCACCCCCGATGGGGCATAGCCAATCCAAGGTCGGCATTGTCGATTTCTTCGGTCGCAAAATGATCAAGGAATTGCCGGATAGCATTACGGTGGCTGTCGCGAATGTAGCGATTGGCGGGCAGAGCATTGACCTGTTCGATAAGGACCGCAACAAGAGCTACGTGCAGAATGCTAAGAACAAAGGCGACACGTGGTGGATTCAGTACCTTGACGAATACGGTGGCGATTTGTACAAGCGCATTGTCGAGATGGGTAAAATCGCAAAGCAGAAGGGCGTCATCAAAGGGTTCCTCTTCCATCAGGGCGAAGCGGATTACCAGATGAATGACTGGCCGAAACGTGTGAAAAAAGTCTACGACGATCTGATTGCCGAACTGGAACTCGATCCAGAAAAAACTCCGATTCTGATTGGCGAACTTGCTCCTACAGGCGATCTCGGCTGGCGCAACGATGCTGTAAAGCAGGCGGCAGACCTCATTCCGAACGGTCACTTGATTTCTGCCCAGGGGTGCCCGGCACTTAAGGAAGCCAGCTATACGCTGCACTTTACGCGCGAAGGTTACCAGACGTTTGGCGAACGCTATGCCGAAAAAATGCTGGAACTTTTGAAGGCGCAAGAACCCGAGCCTGATACGACCTCAAAAGATACCGTGAAGACGGATTCAAGCGCCCAGGACAGCACGGATGCTATCCGCAGCTTGCCGCGCATGCAGGCCGTAGAATCTGTTCAGCCGAAGCTCTATTACGACAAAAAGGAACAGTCCCTATTCATTCGCTTCAAAAAGAATGGGCGAGATTTCCGCTACCGCGTCACTGGCCGCAAGAACTAGGACTGTGCGTTTGAAAGTATAAGCAAAAAGCCCCGGATTAAATCCGGGGCTAATCTATTTAAGGATGGATTGCTTCGTCACTGCGTTCCTCGCAATGACGTTTTAGCTAGCCGTTGACCTGCGGAAGCTGAGCGAGGCTCTTGGCGATGTCTTCATCGGTGGGGATGTAGTCGTTCATTTCACCGTCGTTGAACTTCTGGTAGGCGACCATGTCGAAGTAACCCGTACCGGTGAGGCCGAACACGATGTTCTTGGCCTGGCCGGATTCCTTGCACTTGAGGGCTTCGTCGATGGTAGCGCGGATAGCGTGGCTGGATTCCGGAGCCGGGAGAATGCCTTCGGTCTGGGCGAAGAGCTTGGCAGCTTCGAACACCTTGGTCTGTTCCACGGACGTTGCACGCATCAGGCCCTGATCGTAGAGTTCAGAGAGGATGCTGCTCATGCCGTGGTAGCGGAGACCGCCTGCATGGTTTGCAGACGGGATGAAGCTGGAGCCCAGCGTGTACATCTTGGCGAGCGGGCAAACCTTACCGGTATCGCAGAAGTCGTAGGCATACTTACCGCGAGTGAGGCTCGGGCAGCTTGCCGGTTCCACGGCGAGAATATCGTAGTCGGCTTCGCCACGGAGCTTTTCACCGATGAATGGGCTCACGAGACCGCCGAGGTTAGAGCCACCGCCGGCGCAACCGATAATGAGGTCGGCCTTCACGCCAAGCTTGTCGAGAGCGGCCTTGGTTTCGAGACCGATCACGGACTGGTGCAGCAACACCTGGTTCAGCACAGAACCGAGAACGTAGCGGTAACCCGGCTGCTTCACGGCGGCTTCCACAGCTTCAGAAATGGCGCAACCGAGGCTACCCGTGGTGCCTGGGAATTCGGCGTTGATTTTCTTGCCGATTTCGGTGTTCATGGAAGGAGACGGCGTCACAGATGCACCGTAGGTGCGCATGACTTCGCGGCGGAACGGCTTCTGTTCGTAGGAAACCTTCACCATGTAGACCTGGCAGTCCAGTCCGAAGAAGGCGCTGGACATCGAAAGGGCGGTGCCCCACTGGCCTGCACCCGTTTCAGTCGTCACGCCCTTGAGACCCTGCTTCTTGGCGTAGTAGGCCTGAGCAATAGCGGAGTTGAGCTTGTGAGAACCCGAGGTGTTGTTGCCTTCGAACTTGTAGTAGATGTGTGCCGGAGTGCCGAGAGCCTGTTCAAGGAAGTAGGCGCGAACGAGCGGAGACGGACGGTACATCTTGTAGAACGTGCGGATGTCTTCCGGGATCTCAATGAAAGCGCTGTCGTTATCGAGTTCCTGCTTGATGAGTTCGTCGCAGAAAACCGGCTGCAGGTCTTCGAAGGTCACCGGCTTGCCGGTACCCGGATTCAGGAGAGGAGCGGGCTTCTTCTTCATGTCGGCACGGACGTTGTACCATGCCTTCGGGAGTTCATCTTCTTTAAGGTAAGTCTTGACCTGACCTTCGATTTTGAGCGAGTTTCTCATATATGTTCCTTTTTTGCGGTCCGCCAGGGGCGCAACCAAAATTTTGCCCTAACAATATAAAAAAAACGAATGTAGCCCAAAGGATGTTCTTCTCGCCAAGTAGTTTAATTTGGAATAGTTGACAGAAAAAAATTTTTTAGTAAATTCAAAGTATGGCTATCAATCATAACCTATTTACTGGGCAGACGGAACTAGCAGGGGAGGTCCGCGTGTCGCATGCTGGCGAGGGTGCAAAAACGCTCCCGGTCCACAGCGGTAAGAAATTCATTAGACTCCGCCCGCTACGCCATAAGCCTAAAAACAAACAGACCAAAGAAGTATGAGAACTCCAAAAGGATTAATCAGTCTTTGGTCTTCCATCGTTTTGATAACAGGTTAATACCTGTTACCAAAACTCGGCATAAACCCTCGACGACGGGCAAATAAGCCTTTAGTTAAAAACACCTCGGATTTCCGAGGTGTTTTTTACAAATTATGAAAACTTATTCTAGCAAGAGTTCCTGCGGGATTGCGCCTTCGATAACGAGAAGCCTTCGCTTGAGATCGAGCCCCAGGGCGTAGCCGACTAGGCTTCCGCCCTTGCCCACCACGCGATGGCAGGGGAGGATAATCTGTAATGGGTTCGCGCGGAGGGCAGCGCCCACGGCACGTGTGGCGCGGGGCTCTCCAACCGCTTCGGCTACCTGCTGGTAGGTGCGCGTTTCTCCGTAAGGAATCTCGGTGATTGCATCCCAGACTTTCATCTGGAAATCGGTGCCGTACACCTTGAGCGGGAGCGAAAATTCCTGGAGCTTTCCGGCCAGGTACAGATTCAATTGCTGTACGGCCTTGCGGTAGGCGCGGGCCACCGTCGACGATAAAGTCTGAACCACATCCGGCTCGGCGTAAGCGCAGGCCTGAACCGAACTCGGAACGCCTTCTCCCGTATAGCGCAGGCCACACAGTTTGGATTTTTCGAACACGAACGTCCACTGCCCCCACAAGTTGCGGTGCACAATCGTCGTGAATCTTGAATCCGAGAAGTTCATGGTATGAATATATAATTTTTATTCTTCGTTTTACTAATTTTCTGCCCATGGAATCTTACTTTTTTATCGGTGTTGCGGGCGTAGGCATGAGTGCCATCGCCCAGTATTTGGTTGGCAAGGGTGTTTCTATTAGCGGTTCGGACCGTCAGTTCGGTGCGGCAGAAAAGCCCCTCGTGATGACTCAACTTGAAGAATGTGGCGTCAAGTGCTTTCCACAAGACGGCTCCGGCATTGTAGAAGGCCTGAATGCAGTGGTGGTGAGTACCGCCATCGAAGACACGAACCCGGACCTCAAGCGTGCCAAAGAGCTCGGAATCCCGGTAATGCACCGCAGCGAAATGCTCGCAAAGATTTCTAAAGAAGCAAAGACCATCGCCGTTTCGGGCACCAGCGGAAAGTCCACCGTGACCGCCATGATTTATCACATTTTGCAGTATGCGGGCCTCCAGCCGTCGGTCATGACGGGGGCGGGCCTCGTGAACTTGCAGAAAGAAGGCAAAATCGGTAACGCCGTGTCCGGTAAGGGTGAATGGCTCGTGGTCGAAGCAGACGAAAGCGACGGAACGCTGGTGCGCTACGAACCCGAAATCGGCTTGATTTTGAATGTGGACAAGGACCACAAGGAAATGGACGAGCTCCAGGAAATTTTCCTCAAGTTCAGCCACAACATTTTGGATAACGGCAAGATTCTGATTGTAAACGATGCGCACCCGCTGGCCAAGAAGTTCAGCGCCGGTCGCGAATTCGATTTTGGCTTTGAAAATTACGTAGGCGTGCAGGGCACGGACTTCAAGTCAGTCGGCACGTCCATTCAGTTCCGCGTGCGTCACCAGGCAGAACTCGTGAAGTTCGTGGTGCCGCTCCCGGGCAAGCACAATATGGAAAACGCCCTGGCCGCAACGGCTGCCGCCCTCCGCGCAGGAGTCTCGCTCCATACGTGCGCCGACGCCCTGGCGACATTCCCCGGCGTGTTCCGCCGCCACCAGATTTTAGGGACTTTCAACGGCGTGACTCTGGTGGATGACTTTGCGCATAATCCGGCAAAGATTGCCGCCAGCATCAGGAGCGCCCAGGACTTTACCGAAGGCCGCGTCATCGCCTGGTTCCAGCCTCACGGCTTTGGACCCACGCGATTCCTTCGCAAAGACCTAGTGGAATTTATCGCCAAGACGCTCCGCCCCAAGGACTTTGACGACGACCGTGAAAACGATGTGATGTTCTTCAGCGAAATCTACTACGCTGGCGGCACCGTCACCCGCGACATCAGCGCCGGTGACCTTGCCGATGACCTCCTGCTCAAGGGCTGCGAAGCCATCTACATCGCCGACCGCAACGAATGCGCCGAAAAGATGGTGGAATACGCCCAGCCCGGCGACACCATCCTGCTGATGGGCGCGCGCGACCCGAGCCTTCAGGCGTTTGCACAGCACGTGCAACAATTGCTCGAAGACGAAACAATGTAAAAGCCGATGCTGACCTACGTCAGCATGACTTTTACAAACACTCGTGCTTGCTCATGCAATGCAGGCTGCCGCCCTCTTCAATCACAGTGCGGCAATCCAGCCCGATGACCTTGCGGTCCGGGTACACGCTTTCAAAGTAAGCCTTGGCCTTCGCATCGTTCGGTGACTTGTACTTCGGGAAAATGAGCGCACCGTTCACATAAATAAAGTTCATGTAGCTGGCAGGCAGAATCTGTCCGTCATCCAACTTGCGCTGCGGCGGCAACGGCAACGTGTCCACCTTGGCTTTCTTGCCATAATGGCTCTTGAGCCAGGTTTCAATCAAGTACTTCGCTTCAGTCAGAATAATATTATTCGGCGAACGCTTGTCGGTGGCTTCGCACATCACGATGCGATCCTTCGACACGAAACGAGCCACATTGTCGATATGGCCATCCGTATGGTCGCCATGCAAACCGTGGGGGAGCACCAACATATCGCGCAAGCCAAAGGCCTTGCAAAGGGCTTTGACCACTTTCCTGATATCCTTCACGTCATTACGATTTTTACCCGTCAGGCAATCCAGCGTGGTAATGCCAAGGCCATCGCCGTTGACCTCAATTGCGCCGCCTTCAAAAATGTAGGGAACGCTTGAGCCTTTCTTGTATTCGAAAATATCGGCGATGCGTGCGGGAATCTGGTTATCGTTTTTCCAAGGCGGAAATTTTGCGCCCCAGGCGTTAAAGACCGTTTCGGAAACAATCGTTTCTTTCCCTTTTTTTAAGAAGAACGGACCGTAATCGCGGATCCAAATGTCATCTGTCTTGATGGTAAAGAAACTGGCCGGGAAGGGGCGGTCGGCAACGGCAATTTTTTCCGGCGTCGTCAAAAAGTCCTTTTTAGGAACCAACACATTCACGGGCTGAAATTCGCTAATCGTGCGGATAAGTCCAATGTAGAACTTGCGGATCATTTCCCCGCGTTCACCATACCAATTCTTTTTATTATGCGGAAAAGCAAGCCATGTGGCGGCCTGTTCTTCCCATTCGGCGGGGTAACGTACATTTGTTTTAGTCATATTTACTATCTACCATAAAGAGTCATTCTTGACCGAAGGGAGTGAATCCAAGACTGGTTCCCGTCCCCCCTTCGAGGGTCCAGGATGACAAGTTCTCTTTATTTATCACACCAGATTTTCAGGATGTCGCCATAAAGGTCTACGCGGCGGTCGCGGAAATGCGGCCACCAGCGGCGATTTTCTTCGGTTTCCTTCAGATCAATTTCCACAATGCTTGCACCCAGGAAATCGGTATCGCACTTGTGAATCAGGTAGCCATCAGGAGCAGCCACGAAAGAGGTTCCCCAGAAGGTGAGTTCGCCTTCGGTACCGATGCGGTTTGCCGAAAGCACGAAGGTGCGATTTGCAATGGCGTGTCCACGCATCACCGTCACCCAGCTATCCTGCTGGCGCGGGTAAATTTCAGCCGGTTCAGACTTCATCCAACCAATCGCAGTGGGGTAGATGAGAATGTCTGCTCCCTTCAAGCTCATAATGCGAGCTGCTTCGGGGAACCACTGGTCCCAGCAAATCAGCACGCCCAGCGTACCGGCACTGGTCTTGATGGGCTCAAATCCCGTGTCACCCGGAATAAAGTAGTACTTCTCGTAAAAGGCCGGATCATCGGGAATGTGGCTCTTGCGGTAAAGACCGGCAATGGAACCGTCACGTTCAAAAACAAAAGCGCTGTTATGGTAAATGCCACGGGCCCGCTTTTCAAAGAACGGGAACACGATAACGGCGTTGATTTCTTTGGCAATGCCCTGCCACTGCTTGACAATGGAGCTATCCTTTTCGATGGCCATGTCAAAAAAGTCGGCATTTTCTTCGAAGGGAAAATACGGCGTATGGAACATTTCGGGGAGAACGACCAGGTCGATTCCCTTACCCTTAAGCGCTAGCGCCTGTTCCACGTACCATTGATTATTGCTTTCGGGATTCCCCGTCCACTTGCCCTGCAGGGTTGCTGTCTTGATTTTGTTCATGTTCCAAATTTAGATTATTATTGTTCAATTTCAAGAACCAATAGTCTTCACTATTGATTGAACTCGCGTTTAGAATCGGGTCATTCTCTGGATCGATCATAATCACCTCAATGTGTCGCGGACAAAACCATCTTCAGAAGCTCCGTCAAAGACTTCGAAGGTTCCCGAACCGATTACGGCGCCGTTCTTGTAAGCTACTTCTACGCGATACTTGCCTGCCGGAACGTTCTTCTTGCGTGTAAAGGTCCTGAATCCAGATTCACGGCCGCCATTGATGGTCATGCGGCTAGAAGAAATGCGGTCAATAAGGGAATATTTCCCAGTGGACGGATTCTGGTAATACCACAGATATTCCAGTTCGGCCTTCAATTTTGCCGGAGCATAGATCGAAGCCAAGAAATACACATCGGAGGAGTCTATATGGTGGACGCTGGGTATTTTGAGTCCCACCATCTGCAAGAAACTCGGATCGTCGATATCGCAACTGAAACTGGCCTTGTCGAAATTCTGGCAGGCAATTTTTTGCTTGAGCACGAGCGGTACAGGCGGAACCCAGTTCATAATGTAGGCCACCACCAAAAGAATGCTGATGATGGCCGGAGCCACCAAGATGCTCTTTTTGCGGTGTGAAATCTTCCAGATGAAAATGCACATTCCAAAAGAAAGCAGGGTGCTCAAAAAGAACCAGATGAACCCGATACGGTGCACCAAGTGCGGAATGGCGAAATTCATGAACATGGTGCCCAGCAGGCAGAAGAATGCCAAACTGATTCCGAAACTTTCGTACTTCTTTTGCAGGAATTCATTACCTACAAGGAGAATGGCAAGCAAAATCACCAGCAAGAACGAGGCGAGGGATCCGCTACTCTTAAAATAGCATACCACAAGGGCACTAAAGAGGCCGCCAAAGCAGAACTGCACTGCCCAAGTAAAACGCTGTTTCCAGGTCTCGCTCCATTCGCGGTCTAGGAACCTATGGCGAACGACAATCGCATTTTCAGGAATCGCGGTCGATTCGTAACCCACATTCTTTGCCAACTTGGAAGCGGCTCCTTTTGCCTTGACTGCAGCGTCCTTCGCTTCCATTGCAGCACGGTTGGCAGCCTCTTTTGCCTTGGCCGATGCAAGAGCTGCGGCCTTGGCAGTCGCTTCTTTAGCTTCAATGGCTGCGCGGTTGGCAGCTTCCTTGGCACGGGCCGGTGTTTTCTGGGCAATAAAACTGGCAGCACGTCTAAAGCGAGATTCTTCTGTTTTGCCTTGTGAATCTTCTTCAGGTTCAGCAACAGGTTCTGCGATCTTGACAGGCTGATCTATCGTTTTGGCGGGGGAGACAGCTTGTTTTTGAGTTGGTTTTGGCTTCTGTTGCGCACTCGCCAGCGCCTGCAACCTTTCGGCGGTCCAACCTTCAGGGTGTTCCAGCTGGGCTGAAAGCAGGAGAACCAAAATGAGTGCTCCTGTATAATAAGCCAACAAAATCAAAATATCCGAGCCATAAACCATCTGGCCGAGCGTAATGGAATCCCACGCAAAACCGCCTAAAAAAGCTATAGCCGGGAAAAATTTCTCAATTTTTTGAACAGCGGGCTTTTCCCGCAATTTTTCAACGAACTGCATGCCCATAAAATAAAAAATCTAGGGCCTTCAGACCCCATTAAATTAACGATTCATGGGCAAGAATCCAATTTTCCCGCATTTTCCACTTGCTTTTTTGTGCAGTTGTACTTATATTTAGTAGTGAACAAAAGTTCAACTAAACAAAAAGGCATTTATGGACGTTCGCGAAAAGCTGAACATTCTTTCGGCAGCCGCCAAATACGATGTTTCGTGTTCTTCAAGCGGCTCTGGCAGACAAGCGCCTAAAGGCGGACTCGGGAGCGCCTGTAGCGCAGGCATTTGTCACACCTGGTCTTCTGACGGGCGTTGCATTTCGCTTTTGAAAGTGCTCATGAGTAACGCCTGCAAGTACGATTGCGCCTATTGCATTAACCGTCGCAGCAACGATATTCCGCGAGCAACCTTTACGCCCAAGGAACTCATCAACCTGACGCTCGAATTTTACCGACGCAACTACATCGAAGGGCTTTTCCTGAGTTCGGCAGTGGTGGGAAGCCCCGACCGCACCATGGAAATGCTGATTCAAGTAGCCAAGGAACTGCGCACGGTCCATAAATTCGGCGGATATATCCACCTGAAGGCTATTCCCGGGGCTAGCCGCGAACTTCTGTACCAAGCGGGGCTTTATGCCGACCGTAGCAGCGTGAATATCGAAATTCCCACCGACAGGGCTCTTCAATACCTGGCCCCCGAAAAGAATCACGCCTCGATTCTTGCGCCTATGAACTTTTTGGCCGAACGCAAACTGGAATATCACGGAGAACGTTCCCGCTATTCGCCCAAGTTCTTGCCCGCAGGCCAAAGCACACAAATGATTGTAGGTGCCGCAGGGGAGACCGATTTACAGATTCTCACGCTTTCAAATGGATTCTACAAGCAACAGCAAATGAAGCGCGTATATTTTTCGGGCTATGTACCGATTAACGCCGACAAACGCCTCCCGGCACTCACGACCAAGCCACCGCTGGTTCGCGAACATCGGCTTTATCAGGCAGATTGGCTCATGCGTTTCTACAAGTTCGGCTACGACGAGGTAGTTGACCCAGGGAACCCGAATCTTGACTTGGAATTGGATCCGAAAGCAGCTTGGGCGCTCAGACATCCGGAATTTTTCCCGATAGACATTCAAACCGCCGATTACGAGATGCTCCTGCGCGTGCCAGGCATTGGCGTCAAATCGGCCCAATTAATCGCTTCAGGCCGCCGATTCTCAAAAATCCGTCTAGAGCAATTGAAAAAGATGGGCGTTGTATTAAAGCGGGCGCAGTATTTTATATACCACCCCGATACACCCGCAAGTTTACGCAGGCTTTATCCCGAAATGGTACGGCCGCTCCTGCTCCCTAAGCCAAAATCCCTGCAGCTAGACTTGTTTGCCAACCAACCCCTCGCACTCCCCGCCGTCGGTTAATTGAATATATAATGTTAAATGTGTAATGTGAAATGAGTAATGAATAATCTCACACTACACACTTCACATCTCTCATTCCACATCACACATCACTCATCTCACATCCTTACCCCATGCTTTCTATTTCATACGATTCAACATTTGACGGATTCCTGAGCGTAGTCTTCGAGATTTACCGCCAGCATCTGGAGGTGGGCGAGATTCACGGCGATCGTAGCACAGCCCCTTGTAACCTGTTCATGCAGCCCTTCCGCATCGAAACCTCCGAAGAAGAAGCAACCAGGCTCAAGCGTGCAATCGAAAACTACGCCAGCGCCGATATTCTGGAGCTATTGCATGTAGCCTTCCGCTCCGAAGAAGAGGGAATCGAAATGAAGATTCTTGCCTACCTCCGCAAAGTATTCGACGGCAAAGACCCGAATTATGCCAAGAACCCCACCTCCGATGAAATGCTTCCGCTGTTCATGACGGCCCGGGCGGTGCGACATGAAGCTGGCGGCATGCTCGGGCTCGTTCGATTCAGCAAGACCTCCGACGGCACTTATTTTGCCGAAATTGAGCCCAAATACGACGTTTTGGACTTAATTGTAGGGCATTTCCGGGGACGATTCGCCAACGAAAAATGGGCGATTTACGATTCAAAACGCGGTTTCGGGGTATATTATGCGGGGCACCAACTGACAGAAATCACCATTCCTAATTTGGACTCCGTGACCAAAACCACTCCGCCCGACGAAATGGTGCGGCTCTGGCAAGACTATTACCAATCCATAGCAATCAAAGAACGCGAAAATCCCCGTCTTCTAAAACGTTGTCTTCCCGTGTACTACTGGAAGCACCTGCCAGAAAGACAATTTTCCCGTTGTTGATACCATTCCAACCATTTTTGTGTGATTTTTTAAAAAAGATACTCCTATTTATTCAAATAATTGTATTTTTCTTTTGAAAATAAATGGAGATTTTGTTGTTATGAACATGGTTTCGGCTAAACCGGGATTTTTTGTACAGGATCGTTTTTTATATAGCAAAGATAACGAAAAGGTCGTTCTTCGTGGTATCAACCACATGTTTATCTGGACAGACCGCGAAGGAAAGACTATTCCCGAAATTGCCAAGACGGGTGCCAACTGCGTCAGAATCGTATGGAATACCCGTGGCCGCGTGAGCGATCTGGACAACATCATTGTACAGTGCATTTCTAACGGGATGATTCCCATTCCCGAAATCCATGACACCACCGGTAACTGGGAACGCCTGAACGAGGCTGTAGATTTTTGGCTCCGCGAAGAAACGGTGCAGATGATTTCTAACCACCAGCAGTACCTGATTTTAAACATCGGTAACGAACCTGGTGCCGAATCGAAGGATCCGGATGAATTCTTCACGGTATACAATTCCATTGTCACCAGAATGCGCGCAGCCAATATCCGCATTCCCTTGATGATTGACGCCGACCAGTGGGGCCAAAGCGAAAAGAATTTGCTTGAAGTGGGTCCCAAGCTTTTACAGGCTGATCCGGAACACAACCTTTTGTTCTCGCTACACATGTGGTGGCCCTCGGAACGTCATGATCCCAAGGCAACGGGCTACGCAACGGTTCAGGACCGCATCCGCGGTGTCCTCGAAGCATCCGTCGAGAAAAACCTCCCGCTTATTGTGGGCGAATTCGCTCCTGTCGCTGCCGGCGACGTGAAGGAAATCCCTTACAAGTTCATCATGTCCGAAGCCGAACGCCTGAGTATCGGCTGGCTCGCCTGGAGCTGGGGTCCGGGTAACTTTGATAGCCCCGAAATGGACATGACCGTCCATAGCTCCTTCAATACCTTGGTTGGCTGGGGCAAGGATGTCTGCGTGGACAACCCCAACGGCATCCAAAATACAAGCATTATTCCCACCTTCATTCAAGAAAGGAATTTTGACACCGGTTCTCAGGCTATTGACGCCAACTTAATCCAGAATGGCGAATTCACTGGCGAAGATCCTCTTGCCAACTGGCTAGTCGATTTCTGGGGCGGCAAAGGCGATGTCAAGGTGAAGGACGGAGTTGTCCGTTTCGATATCAAGAAAGCCGGCAAGGAATCCTGGAACCTGCAATTCAAGCAGAAGCTTTCGCTCCGAGAAGGAGTCACCTACATTTTCAGCATGCGCGCCAAGGCAGACAAGCCCCGTACCTTGAACGTGAACATCAAGCGCGATTCCGAGGAATACACACCTTATGCAAACGGCCGCATTCTGGACTTGAGCACCAGCTGGCAGAGCTTTAGCTGGAAGTTTACCATGAAGGAAGATACGGACCCCGAAGCCCTGTTGATTTACGACATGGGGGGAGTCCCGATTTCTTGGGAACTTTGCGATATTTCTCTGGTTCAGGCCCGCAGCGTGGAAGATCGCCTCAACCGCACCTTCCAGCGCAACGTGCAGAAGAATTCCGGCTACTTTAACGCCCCGAACAGCCCCTGGGAACTGCATCTGTATTCCACCAAGGGTGAACTGCTAGAGGTTCTTGACAAGGGCCACGGCGGCGAAGGCATGCGCCAATACCCCAAAATCGAGCGTAGCGGCATCATGGTCGTAAAAGACATTTCCAAGTAGCCGTCTCTATAGTGAATATTCCAACTTGAAATAAAAAAAGTCTTATTTTTTTTACAAACAAAGCACTTTTTCTTTGAAAAAGTGCTATTATAATACACTAAGAAGGAAAAAGTTCTCTAGCGTAATACACCATGGAGGGAGTTTTATGGATTTGCAGGAATATGTCAATCAATTTGACTCGATGACCTGTGTCATGTCCGTTGAGAAATTCCCCGATGGGACTTATGGAAAAATTAGGATTGAAGTAGGAAACAAGGCTTATATTTCCACTTTTGAGCAACAGTCCAATTCACCTGCAATGATGAATGGCGGGAAAGGTTTCGTCCCTGGACTCGAGTATACTGAATATCTTCCAAGGGATTTGAATTTCGAACATTTTATTTGTGCTAGCGCTATCGACAAGAAGCCAATGCATGCCTATATCCATCCGGATCGCTTTCCGTTCTGGTTCAACATTTTCAGCCTGCCGTTGAACATTGATGACCCCCATAAGTGTTACTGCACCTACACCCAGGAACTTTCTGCCGAGGCAAATACAGAACAGATGACAAATTTGTCTGCAAAAACAACCTCGGATGTTTTGCAGACTTGCATCAAGCTTCGCAGTTCCAATAATTTCTTGAAGACGATGGACGAAATCATCGGCGACATTCGCTCAATTTGCAACGCAAAATACTGCTGCGTCTTGCTGACCGATTTCAAGGAACGCACCTGTTCCTTACTAAGCGAAAGCATCCGTCCCGGAAGCGGGCTATCTTCGTTCAAAGAATTCTTGACCGACGCATTTATCGATTATGCAAGTTCTTGGCTGGAAACCATTGCCGGCAGCAATTGCCTGATTATCAAGGGCAAAGACGACATGCAGGAAGTCAAGCGCAGGAACCCGAGCTGGTACCGTTCCTTACAGTCATCGAACGTAAAAAGCCTGGTACTCTTCCCACTCCAATATAATAACGAAACCATCGGTTTTATCTGGGCAACCGATTTTGACACGCAGGACACAGATCGGATTAAGGAAACGCTTGAACTGACAACGTTCTTTATCGCTTCCGAAATTGCAAACTACCAGTTGTTGCAGCGTCTGGAAATGCTGAGTTCAACGGACTTGCTGACCGGTGTCAAGAACCGCAACGCCATGAACAATAGGGTGCTCCGCCTGGTGGCTGGCAAGGAACGCGCCCCCAAGACCATGGGCATCATTTTTGCCGACTTGAACGGTCTCAAGCCCGTCAACGACAAAGATGGGCACAATGCGGGGGACTGCCTGCTAAAAGAAGCAGCCTTGATCCTCAAATTGACCTTCAAAGGCTGCGAAATTTACCGTGCCGGAGGTGATGAATTTGTGATTGTCGCCTTTGACAAGCCCAAAAACGAACTTGAATCACTGGTAGAAAAGATCAGGAAAGATTCCTCCGAGCCGGAAAATGTTAGTTTTGCAATAGGATTTTACTTCGACGACAAGGGTGGCGATATTCGTGCAGCCATGCGCGAGGCCGATGCACTCATGTATGAAGACAAGAAACGGTTCTATGACCGTTTTCCGGAATCGAGGAAAAGATGAAAAAAGAGGATTTGCAAAAGTTTGTCAATTCATTCCGTGCAATGACAAGCATCCTATCTGTTGAAAAGACTACAGATGGGAGTATTGGGACTATCCGCGTCGAAGTGGCTAAT
>JAEEGK010012639.1_pt1 | contig 19149 bp, 12 predicted proteins | sample 8958771 | NCBI WGS metagenome assembly JAEEGK01 (sample SAMN16246547, study PRJNA631951) | gut metagenome | biome: gut microbiome; feature: rumen; material: SC-attached | host: Bos | place: Iran: Karaj | collected 2018-10
GTTCCTGCAACAACGTTTACGAATGAAGCAATTACGAGAATCAATACGAGCAAAGCAAAAATAATGAAAAGCTTCTTTGCTTTTGAACCCATAGAGCTCTTAATGATTTCACCAACAGATTTTCCGTCGTTACGGATAGAAGCGAAAAGAGAACCAAAGTCCTGAAGACCGCCGAAGAAGATACCTCCGACAACACACCACAGGAATACTGGAACCCATCCGAAAACGGCAGCCTGAATAGGGCCGTTAATTGGACCTGCACCTGCAATAGATGAGAAGTGATGTCCCATCAAAACGGCAGGCTTTGCCGGTACATAGTCTACACCGTCTGTCATTTCGGTAGCCGGTGTCTTTTTAGCAGGGCCAATTCCCCACTGCTTTGCAAGCCATGAACCATAGAAAATGTAGCCCACGAGCAGCAAAACGATTGCAGCAATAATAATTAATAATGCTGTCATGTGATTTACCTCCTCGTAAATCTTTATAAGTTTTTATTACAAAAAATCGTCATTAGCTTTGGAGAGTCACGACGGATTTTTTATATTCTTTTTAATCAGCTTTACATAATCCTTGCCGTGGCGGTTAGAGAAGACTTCCGGAGCCCCGTCTTTTTCTGTGCTGCTAAGATCTGCTGCAGCCAGCTTAAAGTTACTCCAGCCATGGAAAGAGAATTTATAGGATTTGTAAAGCTTAGTTTTTTTGATTTTGATTTTTGTTTCGTCTGTAATTCTGTCTGCGAAAATCAGAAGAGTGACATCGGAGTTGCGGTGTCCTTCGTGAGGTTTTACGCGGGAAAGTCCATTTTGCCAGGCACTTGTTACAAGCTCTTCAAGCTTTGCCTCGTCTAAATCAGAAAGAGCGGCAAAATAAACAAATTCATTGGAGTCTATATCTGCGATATGTGCTGAACGGACAAGGAAATACTGCTCGTTGTGGGAACGAAATTCTGCTTCAGCGCAGAAAGGAGGGGTTACGTCGTTTTCTTTAATAGTGTAATACTGCTGAAATGCCGGCAGTAACTTTTTTATTACCTGGGAAGGCTCCATAGGGTATTCCTTGTATTCAAGTATACGCTATGGAGCCTACAGTGTCAATTAAAAACTTTAATTATACTAAATTAAGCCTGTAAAGCAGTAACTGCAACTGTGGCAACAATGTCGTCAACATTACAGCCGCGGCTGAGGTCGTTGAGAGGCTTTGCAAAGCCCTGGCAAACAGGACCAATAGCCATCCAGCCGCCCATGCGCTGACAAATCTTATAACCGATGTTACCAGCATTGATGTTAGGGAAGATGAAGGTATTTGCATGACCTGCAACCTTGCTTCCTGGAGCCTTGAGTTCTCCAACCTCTGGAGCAACTGCAGCGTCGAACTGGAATTCACCGTCGAGAGCCAGGTCTGGAGCTGCTGCTTTAGCAAGTTCTGTAGCTTTCTGAACCTTTGTTACTGTATCGTAGAATTTAGCGTCATTTCCAGAACCCTTTGTAGAGAATGAAAGCATTGCAACACGTGGTTCAATTCCTGCAATCTTCTTTGCTGTATCAGCAGAAGCTACAGCGATATCTGCAAGCTCTTCTGCAGAAGGTTCAATGTTGATAGCGCAGTCACCGAATACTGCAACTCCTTCTGGAACGTACTTGTTTCCACCTTCTGGAGCTACCATAATAAAGCAGCTTGAAACAGTCTTGAAGCCAGGAGCAGTCTTGATAACCTGAAGACCTGGGCGGAGAGTATTTGCTGTTGAATGGCAGGCACCAGAAACGAAACCGTCTGCATCGCCAGCCTTAAGAATAAGGGCACCATACATTGTGTGGTCCTTAAGAATTGCAGCCTTAGCAGCGGCTACATCAGCATATTCCGGAGCACCAGTCTTCTTGTTGATTTTTCCTTCGCGAGCCTTAAAAAGAAGCTCAGCATATTTGTCTGCATTTGCGTCTTTAGCAGGGTCAACAATTGTAACGCCTGAAAGATCTGCATTACTTCCGCTTGCCTTAATGTCTTCGTCGCTTCCAATCAAAATGATTTTTGCGATACCGTCTTTTACAATCTTAGAAGCTGCTTCAACTACACGCTTATCTTCGCCTTCGCAAAGAACGATAGTCTTGTTAGCAGCCTTAGCTTTTTTCAGTAAATCTTCTACAAAATTCATAATGTTACCTCGACTTGTAGAATACTACTATAAAGCTTTTTATACAATTATCTAGGCGAAGGTTGAAGCTACAGTCTTCAGTAAATCAATTATCTTGAGCTTTTGAGGGCAGTGCCCCTCGCAGTTACCGCAGCCCACACATTCAGCAGGATTTCCGGTCTTTTTAAGCTCTTCGTTGTAGTGCCATTTATAAGAAGCAACACCATAACGCTTAGCCTCATTCATAAGGTCAAACATACGTGGAATATTGATATTCTGAGGGCAGCCACCGTTTGTTTCATCCACACAATAGCGGCAACCGGTACAAGGAACCGCAATTGTAGACTTAATCAGCTCAGTAGCCTTAGTGATACAAGCCTGCTCTTCTGCATTTAATGGAACAAAGTCCTTCATATAAGACATATTATCTTCAAGCTGTTCCATATTACTCATACCGCTGAGAACAACAAGAATATTATCCAGACTTGCACAATAACGAACAGCCCAGCTTGCAACGCTCGCAGCCGGATTATAATCTGTAAATACCTTTTTAGCGTCGCCGGTGATATTAGCAAGGCTGCCGCCCTTAATAGGCTCCATAATAGAAACCGGAATTCCATAACGGCAGCAAATCTCATAGCATTTTCGGCTCTGAACGCCTTCGCTTTCCCAGTCAATATAGTTAATCTGCAGCTGAACAAGCTCAACCTCAGGGTGCTTGCTCAAAATCTCTTCCAGCACCTCTGCCGAATCATGAAAACTGAAGCCAGGATGCTTTATTTTTCCTTCCTTCTTCATTTTCTGCATCCATTCAAAAGCGCCAAGCTTTTCTGCAGTCTGGAATATATCTTTATTTAAGGCGTGCAGGAAATAATAGTCAAAATATTCTACTCCGCACTTACGCAGCTGTTCATCAAAGGTTTTCTGCAGGTCTGCCGGGTCAGTTTTTCCCCAGAGAGGCATTTTTGTTGTAACCTGATACTTTTCACGAGGATAGCGTTTTGCAACCAGCTCTCCAAAAACAAGCTCCGAAAAACCGCCATGATATACCCAGGCGGTATCAAAATAGCTGAAGCCCTGAGCCATATAGGCATCAATCATCTCTCGGGTCTTTTCAAGATCAATATTACCCCAGGTCTTATCTTCCGTATAAGGAAGTCTCATCAATCCGAATCCAAGTTTCTTAATCATTCTGTCTCCTTTGATGGGGAAAGCCTTCCCCTACGGTCGCACTTCGTTGCGCCCTACCCCTTCTCCTAAGGGCTGCCGCCCTTAAAAACCTGCTATAATTATACGACACATTTATTCTTTCATGTTGTAAAAAATGACATGTAAATTGTAAAAAATAACCATGGTTATTTTTCTGCCTCATAAATTTATGGGGGAAAACTCTTAGCGTTTTTTTGTTGATTATTTTTCAATCGGGGGTATAATGTATTATAGTTAAAGTTATGAAAGTTAACGATAAAGTTATCAGTGAGACAGAGATTGAAAACATTAAAGTTGCCGTACAGACACGACAGCCTGTTGATTTTTTCTGCTATACGCTGACTCCTGAACAGAAGGAAAGATTTCTAAAGATTCTCCGCATTTTCCTGGAAGAATGTAACCAGGAATATCTGTTTAATTATCTTTCATACTGTCTTTTTGAACTTCTCGATAATGCCAGCAAGGCAAACGCAAAACGAATCTATTTTAAAGAACATAACCTGAACATAGACAACGAACAGGATTATAAAAGCGGAATGAAGGCTTTTAAGGAAAACCTTGATGAAAATACCCTTCATTACGAAGAAAAGCTTGAAGCCGTTCACCTGGAAGTACACCTTCTTCTATCTGCAGATGATATTATTTCAATTACTGTTTCAAATAACACTAAAATAACAGATTCTGAATACAAACGAATTAAAGATAAAATCGAAAAGACCAAGGTTTATAACACCATGGCCGATGCCATGAACGACATAGACCAGACAGAAGGTTCAGGTCTTGGAATTATTACTGTTCTTATTATGCTTAAGAAGATGGGTCTTGCTTCTGATCATCTGAAATTCAAAACAACCGATAACGAAACAATCGCTACTATCGAGATTCCAAAAGATACATTGGAAGAAATCTAAAAAATCGATGTCATGCTGAACTTGTTTCAGCATCTATCAAATGAGATCCCGAAACAAGTTCGGGATGACAGGTTATTTCATTAAATCCGCAAGCGTTACACTATCAAGATAATTTTCAACTAAATCATCAAGCTTTGTCCATAAGGAAAGTGTTCTGCAACTGTCTTTACGCGGGCATTCCGGAGCACCTTTTTCCAGGCAGGCAACCGGAGAAAGAGAACCTTCTGTAAGGCGTAAAATGTCTCCTACCCTGTATTCTTCCGGTTTTTTGTTCAGTTTATAACCGCCGCCCTTTCCATGAACAGCTTCTACAAAGCCGTTTTTAGAAAGCAAAGTCATAATTGCTTCAATATATTTTTGTGAAATACTCTGTCTTTCTGCAATTTCCTTAAGAGGAGTGCGTTCCTGAGTATGCTGTTCTGCAAGATCTATCATAACACGGAGTGCGTAACGGCCTTTAGTTGAAACAATCATTTATCTACCTTCCTTGTATATAAATAGATTATAACAGAAATTAATTGCGGTCAAGAAGGCGGGAAAAAATCGCTGGAAATCTGGGGTTAAAAAAAACAAGGTTCCCAGACAGTAACACTAGAAGGGAACCTTGCCGTCCAGCGTTGCTGGACATCGGAGAGAGTTTATCAGCTTATTTACAAGCTGTTTATAATATAGCAAATTATTATTTCCTTGTCAAATTTTTTGCTGAATTTAAAGGGCAAATTCGGGCTGATTAAACGATAAACTTTAAAAATTTTTCGAATTTTTTATTTGTTATTTATTTGTCAGCCTTTTTTATCCAGTTGATGAACTGCAGTTTGGTTACGATTGCATCCGGTTCAAAGTTTTTCCCATCCGGAAGCTCCATAAATTCGCTTTCTACCACTCCCAGAACTGCATCAAAATCATCATCTTCTACAGAAATATCTGCAACCGGGCTTTTACTTCTGCCAGATTTCTTATACTTTTCGGAATATCGGGAAAGCATTTTCAGATTACCGCTGTGGCGCACGTATGCATTCCAGATAAAGCGGGCGCACATTTTACGGGTCATCTCCCCTGCCCCGGTTAAAAAAGCAGAGCTTCCCGCCTCATTTTTCTGGTCAGCGGCAGAAGAAAAATATCCGCCCTTTTCCAGAGTATTAATAAAGCTCTTCTCTTTCTGCCTGGAGTTCTGCTTTTGGTTTGCCGGGCGGTAATTATCAAGTAAACTTGTATTATCAAGGGTAAGGTTTACAAGCGACTCCAGGGTAAGGTTTCCCTGCAGCTCAGAAAGGTCGTGTTTTTCTGCGGAATCTGCATCGCTGCCATAAATTTCATTCAAATCCCAGATATAACTTCTAAGGGGATTATAAACTGTGCGGTAAATGTAAAGTCCTTCATTATCAAAAAGTACAAAGGCATTGTCTATAACAGAAATTGCCTGATCATATTTTTTCAGTTGATATAAAAGCTTGCCTTTTTCCAGCTGAAGCACGGCATTCTTAGAATCATATTTTAATATACCCTCTATCTGAGCCAGTTCTTCTTCCGTAGTTTTTGCAAGGCGGCTTCCTAAAAGCAGAACATAACGGTCGCCCTTCTGCTGGTTCTTTGCTTCTGTATAAGCCGCTTCTGCCTCCCGCTTTTTTCCAGCCATCTTATAAAGCAGACCTTCAAAAGCCCTGAGACGGGCAATTAAAGCCGGCTCCGTAACCTTTGTAGAAGCCTTATAGGCAGCAATATCTTTTAAGAGCAGGTTTATTTCGGTAAGAGGAGCCGCATTTTCCATTTGCTTCTTTACATCAATATTAATAAAACGCTCTTCGTATTCTTCTATGGAGCTATAGATGTAGGTATTTTCTTCTGTGTAGGTATAAATATCCTGCTGCAGGCTTGCACAGGATGCAAAAGAGAATAAAAAGACAAGCAGGCCGGCCGCCATACTGAATAGACTAGACTTTTTCATAAAATTACCTCACTTTTGCCGCAGAAATCTTATTATCAAAGGTTATGGAAAGACAATCCTTGTTATTATCTCCATTCAAATCTATAAAAAGCGGATTTCCATAGCCCGAAACCGGGAATTCCGGCAGCAGCTCAAGAGAAGAGTTGAAACCGTAAAGTGAATTTCCTTCGCCGGTAATAAATATTTCCTGACCTTCTTTATCATCATAATCGCAGACTGTAATACGACCACTTTTTGCCGTAAAATACGGAATACGGATCTTAAGCACCTGGCCGTTAAGTGCAACCCGGTAAAGCTCACCTTCCGAAGAAAGTGCAAATAAATATCCGTCTGCCATTTCAACATTAACAAAGAAAACTCCGTTCAGGGTAACAGGGAAAGGCTCCAGAAGCTGCCCGTCAAAATCGTAAACATAAAGCTCTCCGGCCTGGGTAATCATAGCCACATACTGCTTACCCCCAGACTCAAAAAGACAAGGAGACCCGTAGGCAATTCCTTCCAGTTCAAAAGGCCCTTCTGTATTCACAGGCTTCAGATCTTTATAAATATGAATTCCGCCGAAAAAGCCCTTATCATAAAAGGCCATTATATCGCCGCTTACTGCAGGAAGGGCTTTAATTCCGCTTTCTACACCTGTTTCGAGGCTGCTCAGCTCTCCACTATTAGAAACCAGACAGAAATCGCCCTCATTATCAACAAGCACAAGAGAATCCTTATAGGCAAAAGGCGGACAGGACATTGTAACGCCCGTAAGAATCGGGTAACCGAAGACACTTTCCAGCTTAGAATTTAAGAGATAAACCATTCCGCTTTTTGTAAGGGCCCAGACTTCACCTCCATTAGCCTTAATTGTTGCCTCACTTGCCGCAACAATATAGCGCGCTTCGGCAAGTTCAAAGCGTCCCCTTTCAAAGTTTCCGCAATCCAGGGAATTTACCGAACTGTCGCTTTCTACCCAGTAAATCATTTTGCTTTTTTTAGCATTTGATTTTACAAGCTCGGCGTTAGATTTCTTTTCCAGTTCAATAGGGAAGCCCGGAATATGCCGTGACGATTCCGGAGCCACAGCAGAAGCCTGCAGCTGAATGGTAAGGGTATTTTCTTTAACGCGTACATCAAAGCGGCCGGAATTATAAAGCTCAAGCACCTTAGACATTGCAGAATTTCCCTTAATAAAAAATGGAATGCTGCGTTCAAGGTTATAATACAAGGAAAGGCTGGAATAAGGATTCTGTCTGGAAGAAACCCGCATCCAGTTTTCGCTGCCCGAAAGCTTTTTTGAATTCTGGTAATCAAAATTAATTGCAACCAGATTTTCCGGCGACAGGGAAAGATAAAGATAATCATCTTTTATAAGGTAATAAGGGCGGGGAACATTAATATTCAAGGCCTGGAGAATTGAAAGCACAAAGCCCGGCATCTGAATGCAAGGCAGACGAACCCCGTCTACAAGCAGGCTGTCATTAGACTGAATTATATACGAAGAAAAGACACGGTCAAAAATCCAGCGGCGTTTTTCTTCATCTGCTATTTTGATTGCAAAAACCGGCTCCGACTTGCCTTCAATTCCAAATACGGCAAATTCATCTGCCGACCAGGAGAAAAACAAATCATCCAGGCCAAGATTAAATACAATTCTGCAGAGCGTATCCGACTTATTCCAGGTAGCCTGAAGCTCCTTTTCTGAAGGAAGAATCTTTGAAACTGCTTCGTAAAGCTCCCGCAGAGTACCGGTAGAAATAAGGGTGTAATACTGAACATCTTCACTGAATTTTGGAAGCAGACCCGGCACGGACGAGTCTTTTTTTGTAAGCTTAACAACCGGATGCTCAGGATCCTTTTCGTTCATTGGAATAGAAATGCTTACATTCAGTTCATTATTTGTAATTCCAAAATTAAGGTTTGCATATTCGTTTTCAGAAAGATAAGGTATAACCGGCTCCAGATACTGTTTTGCCAGCTGATTTTGACCCGCAAGGAGCAGGAGCTGCTGTCCGTTTGCAAAAATACGCAGCGGGTCCTTCATGCGGGCATTTACAGCCTCAAGCTCTGCACTTTTATAAAGAGCACTGTTGCTGTAGGTCATAGCCTCTTCCAGAAGCCCCCGGCTTGTAGAAAAGATAATCAGATTTTTCTTAATTACAAAGCAGCCGGTATTCTGACCTTCCTTATTTTCCATCAGATAAAAGTTTCCGTGGCGGTTTACTGCAAGGCTTGTCTGTTTTGCAAGAGCCTTTATGCGGGGAATGACAAAAGGAGAAAATCTTAAGGCACCGGAAAGAAAACCTGCATCAAGCACAACAATTGCGGCCGACTGACCCTCTTCGCCACCTGCGTAAAGGGCTGCGTCTACACGGCGTTTAAGAGCCTTTCGTACAAAAAAGTTTTTTCTGAATTTTGAACTTTTAATCTTAAGGTATTTGTCACGGTATTTCTGCAATTCAGGACTCGTCATGGCTACAAGAGTTGCATCAAGGTCCAGCAAAGGCTCTGTTGTATCCCATACAGAATCTGTACGCATATAAATTGCATAATCCGGAGGCAGGGCATCTATAGGCTTAATTCTGTCAAAATAGCAGAAGGCGAACCAGGCCAGTATAATCAGTAAAAGAACTACTAAAATTTCAAAAGGCAATAAAAGCAGCCTGAGCCATAAAGGACTTTTTTTCTTTTTCTTTTCCATAACTGATTTATTATACTACAAAGTTAAAAAATTTGCATTTCTACAACTTTTGACTGATAATATTTGTATGAAAAAGTTATTATTTTCTATATTATTCATAACATTTTCGCTATTCTGTTTTGCTCAAAACAGTTTTTTTGATAATTATGTTTATCAGTCTTGGAGCGATTTCGGAGGACTTTCCGGCACTACAGCTAACGATATATATCAGTCTATAGACGGTTATATTGATATTGGAACCTACGAAGGTCTGGTAAAATTCGACGGAGTTGAATTCAGTACCATAAACCGCATTACCGACAAGGACTACAACTTTGTTTCGGTAAGAACAATACTTCAGGATGGCCGCAGAGACATCTGGCTGGGCTCTAATGACGAAGGTCTGCACAAAATTTCTTACACTGGAACAGGAAATAAAGTCTATACAATGGATAACGGACTTCCTAACAACTCTGTCCGTACTCTTTGCGAAGACAACCGCGGAAACATCTGGGTAGGTACAGCGAGCGGTGTAATTTACATTACCCCGGATGGAAAGCTTATTAATCCTCAGTTTGGCCCGGGAACTACCGCAAACGGTGTAATTGCCTCTCATATCTACTGCGACAGAGCCGGTAGAATCTGGCTTACAACTTCTAATGAAAACGGTCTTTTTGTCTGCGAAGACGGAGTTTTCCGTACCCTCGCCGCCTTTGAGCCCTATTCAACCTATTTTGCAACTGCAATCTATCAGGACCGGTCAGAAACTTACTGGGTAGGTCTTGGAGATAAGGGTATTGCCACTATAACAGACGGCAAGGTAAGCCTTCTTAAAACAAAAACCCTGCTGGACTCAACTCCAACCTGTACAATTCTGCAGGACGACGCCGGCATAATCTGGTTTGGTACAGAACACGGCCTTGTAATTTACGCAGACGGTAAGTTCGAAGAATACAAGGGCGCCCAGGAGCTGGCCTCTTCAAACATCAATAAAATCATTCAGGACCGCGAAGGCAATATATGGTTTGCCACCGACCGCAACGGTATTGGTAAAATGACCCTGGGTAAATTTAAAATGCACCGCCTTGGTGTAACAGTAAACTGTATTGACCAGGCCCCGGACGGAAAAATCTGGGCAGCTACAGATAAGGGCGTGCTCTGCTACCAGAATGATGAACAGATAGAAAATCAGCTTACAAAATATACAAAGGGTCTGCGTGTTCGCCATGTAGAATCAACTCCGGAAGGAAAAATTCTTGTAAGCTGCTATTCAAAACCAGGTCAGCTTATTTACGACGGAAAAACAATAAAAAGCTGGGATTCGGATCACGGCCTTGCGGGCAATAAGGTTCGTGTCGCAATTGAAACCGCCGAAGACGAATATTATGTCGGAACAACAACCGGTTTAAGCATTATTCACAAGGACGGTTCTATCCGTTCTCTCAAACAGATTACCGGTGAGCTGGAAACAGAATATGTAATGGCAATTTACAAGGATACTCACGGAGTAATCTGGGTTGGTACAGACGGCGGCGGTATTTTCCTTATGAAGGATGAAAAGGTTTTCTCTCACCTTACCTCGGCCGACGGAATTGCCGGAAACGTTATTTTCAAAATTACACAGGACGCAGAAGGCAACTACTGGATTTGTACCGGAAGTGGAATTACCCGCGTAAGCGATTTTGATTCTACCAGAAAAACACGCCTCGAATGTCATTCTATTAATTCTGAAAATGGAATCGGAACAAACTCTGTTTTCCAGATTATGTTTGATAACTTGAACAATGCCTGGATAACAAATAACCACGGTATTGCTTCCCTTTCAATGGAGGAAATGACAGAATATTTTGCCGGCGAGCGGGATATTCTTACAACTAAATACTACAACCGCAATGACGGCCTCGATTCAGATGGTGCTACCTCTACTGCACGCGCAATAATCGATAATCAGGGCCGGCTCTGGATTCCTCTTGTAGACGGCATTGCCGTTTACGACCCGCAGAAGGTTCAGGAAAGCTCAATTCTTCCTCTTGTACAGATTGAAACAATCACCGTAGATTCAGTTGTTCACAAGGCGTCTAAAGATATGATTGTTCTTAAGCCTGGTACAAAGCGAATTGACATTAAATACACTGGAATCAGCTTTGACGCTCCAGAGCGCCTGATTTTCTCTCATATGCTTACCGGCTTTGAAACTGATTACACTATTCCAAATTCTGAAAGAGTTGTTTCTTATACAAACCTTACTCCAGGTAAACATTCTTTCCTTGTATACGCAATTAACGGAAACGGACTTCAGTCTGATAACGATGAAATGATGTTCTTTTACCAGAAGCCTTATATCTGGCAGAGACCGCTTTTCTGGATAATCCTGATTTTTGCAATGGTTGGTACCGGAATAGGTTACTTCCTGTGGCGTGAACAGAAAATCAAAAGAGAGAATCTGCGGCTCGAAGCTCTTGTACAGGAACGTACTGCAGATCTTAAGATTGAGAAAGATAAGTCTGATATGCTTTTACGTTCCATTCTTCCGGACAAAATCGCAGACAAGCTCCGCAATATAAGCGGCGATAAATCCTTTGGTGAAGACTTTGAAAACGTCACAGTCCTCTTTTCCGATATTGTCGGCTTTACAAACGTATCGAGCGGCCACAAGGCTCAGGAGATTGTAAGGGCTCTTAACGACCTCTTCAGCCGCTTTGATGAAAGAGCTAAAAATATGGGCGTAGAAAAAATCAAGACTATTGGAGATGCCTACATGGCGGCCTGCGGTGTTCCGGAACCAAACGAAAATCATGCCAGAATCATGATTGATTTTGCAAAGGGAATGCTGGAGGATCTTGCAAACTACAATAAAACCGCAGACATTCAATTCCAGATTCGTATAGGCTTAAACTGTGGCCCCGCAACGGCAGGTGTTATCGGAACCCATAAGTTTATATATGATGTATGGGGAAACACTGTAAATGTTGCCAGCCGAATGGAAACAGCCGCAAACCCTGGAGGAATAAGAATTACAGAAGCTCTTAAAAAACAGCTTTCCGGACAAAAAGGCATAAAGTTCAGTAAAGCAATAGAGTGTGAAGTAAAAGGCAAGGGTCTTATGAAGACCTACGATATTTTGTAAGGCAGGAGAGAGTTATGAAAAAGCAGATAATTAATTCAACTATTCTTTGTTCCGCACTAATGGCAGCACTTGCCCTTACGCTCACTCTTTCTTCCTGCAAAAGACAGAAGACTAAAACCGTTAAGGTTGGCCTTCTTCATTCGCTTACGGGTACTATGTCTATAAGTGAAATTGGTGTACGCGATGCAGAGCTTCTTGCAATAAAGGAACTGAATGCGGCCGGCGGTGTACTTGGCTGCCAGATAAAGGTGGTCGAGGAAGACGGAAAAAGTAATCCCCGCATGTTTGCCGAAAAAGCAAAAAAACTGCTTGAAGAAGATAAGGTTGCGACAATCTTCGGCTGCTGGACCTCTGATTCAAGAAAAGCGGTAAAGCCGATTCTTGAAGAAGATTACGGCCTCTTATGGTACCCCGTTCAATATGAAGGCTTTGAAGCAAGTCCTAACATTATGTATATGGGGGCAGCTCCAAATCAGCAGGTTGTTCCAGCAATTGATTTTTGCGCTAAAAATATTGGAAAGCGGATGTATCTTTTGGGAAGTGATTATATTTTCCCGAGAACAGCAAATGAAATAATTAAGGCACAGCTCAAAAACCTTGGCGGCGAATGCGTTGCGGAAGTTTATGTTCCTATGCACGAGTCAGATTTTGCCCAGGTAATTAAAGACATCAAAAGATTAAAACCTGATGTAATTATTAACACCTTAAACGGAAACTCAAACCAGTCCTTCTTTTCTCAGCTTAAGTATTCCGGAATAGACGCAGAAGACATTCCCGTTATGAGCTTTTCTGTTTCCGACAGCGAGATTAAAACTATTGGAGCCGACAAGCTTAGGGGACACTATGTAGCCTGGAACTATTTCGAATCCACTGCTACAGCAAAAAACACCCGTTTTGTTTCTGAATATAAAAAGGAATTTGGCTCAAATAAGGCAGTAGGAGATCCTGAAGAAGCGGCCTACATTGCTGTAAACCTCTGGGCCGCCGCCTGCACCCGAGCCGGCAGTTTTGAAGTTGAACCCGTACGCATTGCCGCTAAAGGGTTAAGCTGTATTGCTCCGGAAGGAATTGTAACGATTGAAGGTTCAAATCAGCATTTGAATAAAATCACTCGAATTGGAAAGATTAATGACCAGGGCCAGATAGATGAATTATATGCTTCGCCGGAGCCGGTAAGACCTGACCCATACCTCAGCACTTATGCCTGGGCCCGCGGCCTTTAATTCTTTAAATCCTTGATTTTCTATATGCGGACATTGCTTGCAAGAGTTGTAGTTTTCTCCACATCCTCTTTTTTGGCATATCTATGAGGCTGGGTAGAAATTACTGTTGTTCCCTTTCCAAGCTCACTCTTAATCTCTAGTGATCCACCCATAAGATCAAGAAGATTTTTTGAAATACACAAGCCAAGTCCTGCACTTGGAACTTCTGCATTCACCTGATTATCTTCGCGTGCAAAGCTCTTGCAGATATATGGTAAAAATTCCGGAGAAATACCGATTCCTGTATCTTCGCAGATAAAGCTTACAAAACATTCATTATCAAGGTCAGATTTCTCCTGCTTAAGACCAAATCTTATTTTTCCACCGCTTGGAGTATATTTAACTGCATTCATAAGGATATTCATAACATAATCTGTAGTATGAATCACATCCTGATAAATATATGGATTAAAAATTTCGCTCCAGTATTCAACTGTTATATCTTTTGCCTCTGCTTCATTTTTTATAAGTGCATATATTTTTTCTACTGCATCTGAAAGGTCAGTTGGAGCCTCATTTATTTTTATATCACCATTCTCCATCTGCACAAGCTCATTTACATTATTCAGGAAGCTTAGCATGTGTTCCTGTGTATGCTCTATTTTTTTCAATGAAGCAGAAGCTTCTTCTTCAGTCATTTTTCTGTTTTTCCTAAATGAAGTAAGCTCTATCATTTTCTGCATATCGTTCAGAATAGTCTGGGTTACATTATGCATAAAAATATTCTTGGCCCGATTTGCATTAGATGCTAAATCTGCAGACCGCTGAAGCTCTATCTTACGTACAAGCTCAGCCTCTGCCTCTGCCTTGGCTCTTTCTTCCAGAGTAATATCGTTCAGGAATACATAAAAAATGTCGCCGTAATTTTTTGTTTTTACAAAACGGCCGTAATCTTTTACATATTTTACAGCGCCATCTTTTGCTTTAATTCTGTATTCAACATAATCAATATTATTATCTTCTGTAATCTGCTTATCTATACTGCGCTGAACACGGGTAAAGTCATCGGGGTGAACAATACCACAGAAGGAGTTACCAACATGCTCACGGAATTCCTCTGCCGAGTTACAGCCATACATTTTTATAAGCTCACTGTTAAAGGAAATCAGCTCCAGCGCTCCGTCTGCATGGTAAGAGAAGAAGCCTCCCGGAATACCTTCCGCAACCTCGTTTGCCGCTATCAGCATTTCTTCGCTAAGGGTAGAAGTTTCCTCATTTTGTTTTCTAACCGCGATTTTTCCGGTTGTAAGCACAGACGATTTCTTTAAGTATGCTTCGAAATCGCGGCAGGAAAGCGGTTTAGAAAAAAAGAAGCCCTGAATATAATCACAACCAAGAGTCTTTAAGATTTTATACTGCTCAATGTTTTCTGCTCCCTCAGCAATAGTAAGCAGTCCCATTCGGTGTGCCATCTTAATGATGTTTTCTATTACAACTTCATTCTTTTTAATGTTTCGCACAAAGCTTATATCAAGCTTGAGAATATTCAGAGGGAAGGTCGCGAGAGAACCAAGGGAAGAATAACCAGAGCCAAAATCATCCATCTCAATAATAAAGCCCATATTCTGAGTTTTCTTTACCTGAGAAATGATAAGCTCAGTGTTTTCGGAATACAGAGACTCTGTTACTTCCATATGAACAAGGTTATGATCTATGCCATACTGATCAATTATCTGATATTGTTTTTCAATACAGCCCTGCTCCATAAAATCTCGTCGCGAGACATTTACAGAAATTGGAACAAGCGGAAGACCATCCTGCTCCCAGCGCTTTAAGTCCTTACAAACCTGTTCAAGAACAAAGCCGTCCAGCTTGGTAATAAAGCCGTTTCGTTCAAAAAGAGGAATAAAGCTTGCCGGTGCCATAAAGCCGTATTCAGGATGATTCCAGCGGACAAGGGCCTCGGCTCCCGCAATTTGTCCGGTAACGGTTTCATGCTTAGGCTGATAGAAAACCTGAAACTGACTTTCTTCAAGTGCCCGCTCCATAGTTTCTATAATTCTCTGTTCATTTAAAAGCTGATTCTGCAGAGTCTCTTCAAAGAAGGCAATGTCTTTTCCGTACTTACCCTTAATTCCACCAATAGAAAGGAAGGCTCTGTCGCAGCAGATTACCAGAGGAAGCTCGCAATCAATAGGAGCATATACTCCCATCTTAACAATCTGATGCGGAATTGGAGCCTTGTCCAGAATAAGCTTTACAATGCGGGTAAGTCTTTCTATATCAACCTGTTCGTTATATTCATAAAAGAGAATGTACTGGTCACCGCCATAACGTCCGCTTATTCCGGCTGGCATTACCTTCATCATTTCTCTTGCAGAATAAGCAAGGAACTCATTACATTTTTCAACACCGTACAGGCTGTTTGAAGATTTAAAATTATCAAAATCAAAAGCAATTATACAGTAGTTCTTTTCACGGTTATGACTTATAAACTGTTCAACCTTGAGCAGAAAAGCTTTACGGGTAAACAGGCCGGTAAGCTCATCGCGTTCGAGCTCATCAATTGCCTGATTTGCCTGTGAAAGCTTAATAGCTGTTTTTAAGCGCTGAAGCACACGTCTTTTGTCGTAAGGACTTTTCAGAAAATCTGTTATTTCAAGATCAAGCAGCTGATTTTCAAGCTCAGAGTTATCGATATCTGTATTTATAAGGACAGGGAATTTTTCTGTAGGAATATGACTTCGGAGCTTCTGCAGAATAGGGATGGCATCCTTTATATAAAATATTGCGGTTGTAATTTCTTCTTCCTGTGAAGAAATTACATTAAAGGCCTCATCCGGTGCCGCAGTAATTACATCATAATAAGGGGAAACAATTTCAGAAAGCTGCTTTACGCTTTCTTTGTTGTTATCAACTATGAGAATTTTAAATTTTTTGTTTCCATCCTGTATGCTCATCTTTTACAATTACTTCATCTCTTAAATTATATCACACTTTTTGAGCATTACAAATTTTTATTATATATTCGAGTTCGAGTCAGAAGGAAGAGTCAAAACAGACCTTTGCTTATACCTTAAACTCGTCTATCTGATTTCCAATCTTAACGATAGAATCCTTTACCCGGTCAGAAACCTCTGTAAGAACGGAACCAGTCTCATTAATCTTCTGTGCGCCGACAGCCATTTCATCCATGCTGGATTTCATAGAGGTTGTAACGTCCTGCAGGTGCTGAACCTCAGAAAGAATAAGCTTGTTTCCTTCCTGCATTTCATCAGAGGCATTGCGTACTTCCTGGGTAGAGTCGTTCATCATCTTAAGGGCATCGAGAATCTGCTTAGAACCTTCGTTCTGTTCTTCCATAGCGGTACGTATCTGCATAACAAGCTGATCTGTATCAGAAAGCTCCTGAGAAACCAGAGAGAAGGTCTGGCTTGCATCGCTAGAAGCGCCAACAACCTCCTGAATAGAAGCCATAATCTGATTAAGCTGATTTGCAATCTGAGTAGACTGCTGTGAAGAAATTTCTGAAAGCTTACGGATTTCATCGGCAACTACCGCAAAGCCCTTTCCGGCCTCTCCCGCATGAGCCGCTTCAATTGCCGCATTCATAGCAAGAAGATTGGTCTGCTCTGCAATATTTGCAATAGCAAGGTTTGCATCGTTAAGAGACTCAGACTGATTTTCAATTGCCTGAACCTTCATACTTACATCCTCAAGCTTACCAAAGCCTTCCTGAGAATGTTCCTGCAAGCCTTCAAATGAGCGGTTCATTTTTTCCATTGAACTGCTTACAGAATTGATATTTCCAATCATTTCTTCAACTGCAGAAGAAGCCTGGGTAACTCCCGCAGACTGATTTTCAATCATCTGGTTCAGGGAATTAATATTGGCAGAAATTTCATCAACCGCGCCGGCCGTCTGATCTACACTGGCCTTCTGGGCATCAAGCTGAGAACGGAAGCTCTCAATATTTGCAATAATTTGAGTAATAGCACTTGCGGTATCCTGGGCGGTAGAGGACATGTCTTCTCCGGCAACCCCAAGCTCATCTTTTGAATTCTTTACATCAGAAATGATTGTCTGAAGCTTTTCCGTAAACTTATTAAAACCGTTTACAACCTGGCCAATTTCGTTATTTGATTTTATTTCTATTCGCTGGGTAAGGTCTGCATTACCGGTTGCTATACCTGTAATTGCGCTTTGAACAATTTTAAGAGGCTTAAGGGAGAGGCTGAGAACCAGACCGCCGAGAAGAATAATTAAGGCCATCATGACAAGACCAAACATAATTGTTGCATTGGCAATCTTGTTTCCGAGGGAATCAACAATTCTTCCGGGAACCAAAAAGCCCATTCCCCACTGTGTACCGCCTATTCCTGTATAAACCAGAAGGTCACTTCCTTTTCCTGAATAAGAATTAATAAAGGCGTGGCCAGACTCTCCTTCTACCATTCTGAGGGAACACGCTGCAAGATCTTCGTGCCCCTCGCCAGGATTTGAAATAAAGTTTCCGTCTTCAGTTGCGGCAGGGTGGTAAATTACGTTTCCCGAATGATCAATTACAAAGAGCCATACTCCGTCCGGCACCTCCATCTCTTTAATCGGATTAATTAAATTTTCAATATTAATAACTCCGGAAATCATTGCAAAAACCTTGCCGTCTCTACCCAAAACAGGTCTTGTAACATGGATTACAGATTTTCCGGTTGTTCTTGAAATTACAGGATTATCTATATATGATTTTGCTCCATTAAACATTACTGCCTGAAAGTAATCGCGGTCTGCAATGTTGGTACGGGTTCCGTTATCGTTATAGGAATAGCCCTGAGCATCTGCAAGCATAATATAATCAAAATCTTTTGCACGAATCTGAGGATTTGCCTGCAGCCATCTTCCGCATACGTCAAAGTTGCCGGATTTCATTACCTCTGAATTAACATAAGGGTTTAACTGCATAAGGTATCCCTGAAGAGTATTCTCCAGAGAAGAGCAGATTGAATTTGTAAGCATTACATAACTTTCTACGTGATCTGCACGGGAATTTTTCTTTGCAAGCTTTGATAAAGACGAAACCTGAATAACCGTTAATAGGGCAAAGCCTAAGCCAATTAATAAAATAAGATTTACAATAAGACTTGCTTTTCTTTTTTTTGTTTCTGTTTCAGCCACAATGCCACCTCTCTAATTTCTCTCCGCCCACCTGTTTATGTAAAATTTTTAAATTAGAAAAATGAACTTTTTGACTATTATTTCATTATATATTTGAATTCTGAATTGAGCAACTTTATTCAGTCTGCTTTGAGGATTTTTATGCAGATTTTGTAAGTTTTTCCAGAAATGCTGTACAGCCTTCCATTATATCCTCATAGGTCTGGTCAAAATTGCCGGTATACCAGGGATCTGCTATGTCGCGGTCTTTGCCGGCAAAGGAAAGCAGCATTTTGATTTTGCGGTCCGGGTCGTTAGCCCAACAACGATTCATATAGTAGAGATTTTCATCGTCCATAGCGACGAGGTAGTCGTATTTATCGTAGTCGGCAGGAGTGATCTGGCGGGCGGCACGACGGCTGAAAGGAATATTCTGCTCGCGGAGCTTTGCCCGGGTTCCGTAGTGTATATCGTTGCCTATTTCTTCGCGGCTGGTTGCGGCTGATTCAATTAAAAAATCTGCTTCCCGGCCGGCAAGACGCACCAGTTCCTTCATTACAAACTCTGCCATCGGGGAACGACAGATATTTCCGTGGCAGACGAATAATATTTTAGTCATTAGAGCATCCTTGTTGCTTTTTTATATTCTTCAAAGCCAGGTTTACGGGCTTGTCTTTTATCTGCCATAGGAATGCTGATAAAAAGGAACATCAGAGTATTAAGAGCCGCGCCGGCTAAAAGGTAAAAACGCTGCCAGCCCAAAGCTGCTACGCTTGCAAGGCCGATTCCCCACAACATAAGACTTTCACAAGCA
>JAEEGK010012641.1_pt1 | contig 19148 bp, 15 predicted proteins | sample 8958771 | NCBI WGS metagenome assembly JAEEGK01 (sample SAMN16246547, study PRJNA631951) | gut metagenome | biome: gut microbiome; feature: rumen; material: SC-attached | host: Bos | place: Iran: Karaj | collected 2018-10
AAGATGAACTTCATAGGCGAGAACAGCGCCTCGAAACTCGTGCTGCTGAGTGACCAGGTGTATCCGCTGATACGTGTGACATACGGCGGCAAGGATGCCTTCCGCGGCAGCGAGGACATCGACGCTGAGCAGTTCATCGCCGTCAAGGGATTCAAGGCCAAGGGCAAGCGCATCGCCACCTACGAGATAGAGACCATCGAAGAGCTGGAGCCCGTGAGATGGCCGGAGGAGCCAGAACCTGGCGATGAAGAGCAGAATGAGGCTCCACAGGCTGTAGGCGATGCCTTTGAGAACCTCGACCCTGATGCAGGCAAGAGCCGCCAGCAGATTATCGACGAAATGACCGGACAACTAAGACTATTCCCTGATGAAGACTAGAACAGGAATGCTCGCACTACTCTGGTCGCTGCTTGTCTGTCTCCCGGCAGGGGCGCAGACCACGACCACGACCTACCAGCTGGGCTTAGGTTCGACAGACATTCTCGACACCTACCTCTCGCAGGAAAAGTTCAGCGGCGCAGGGCTCACCCTGCTCACCACCAGTGAGCGGTGGTACTCGGAACGATGGAACAGCATGATGCAGAATCAAGTGAACCTCTCCATGGGCGACGACCGTGCCGGCAACGAATCTGTGTTGGAGGGCAGCTACGACCTCTATCTGGGACGCTACTACAGGAGCCTTCTCGCTAATACGGGTATCACCCTGCAACTGGGAGGACTGGCCCATGCCGGCATAGGATTCATCTACGACACCCGCAACTCGAACAACCCTGCCCAGGCAAGGGTGGGGCTGCAGATCATGCCGTCGGCCATAGCCACCAAGCACTTCCTGCTTTTCCACAGAAAGACCACATTCCGATACGAGCTTGACCTGCCACTGCTGGGACTGGCCTTCAGTCCCAACTACGGACAGTCGTACTACGAGATCTTCGCAAAAGGCAACTACGACCATAACATCGTGCCTACTACCTTCATCTCGGCACCCAACTTCCGACAGCAGCTGACTCTGGCTTACAATGTGAGCCGCACCACAACCCTCTCGCTGGGATATCTGGGCGACTACCAGCAGTTGCAAGTGAACAACCTGAAGCAGCATGTCTACACCCACCGGCTGATGCTGGGAGTGGTGAAGCGCTTCGGCATCAAATACCTCACACCATGAACAGACTCACTTATCTCTTCCTGATTCTCCTGCTGCCGCTGATGGCGGCCTGCGTCGACGAGGATGAATACGATGACACACCAGAGGGCAATTTCGAGGCTTTGTGGAAAATCATTGACGAGCACTACTGCTTCCTCGACTATAAGCAGCATGAGTACGGGCTGGACTGGCAGCAGGTTTATAATAAGTATCGCGTGCGCGTACAAGGAGAGCTCACTGACCTGCAACTCTTCGAAGTACTCACTCAGATGCTGGGCGAGCTGCGCGACGGACATGTGAATCTCTCCACCTCCTATGACTACGGACGCTACTGGTCGTGGTTCGAGAACTATCCTGCCAACGTGAGCGACACATTGCTGCGCCGATATATGGGCACTGACTACAAGATTGCGTCAGGACTGCGCTACCGCATCCTCGACGATAACATCGGATATTTGCGTTATGAGAGTTTCTCCTCGCCCATCGGAGAGGGAAACATCGACGAAGCACTGATGTACATGATGCTTTGTCAGGGACTCATCATCGACATTCGTGGCAATGGTGGTGGCGACCTGACCTACGCAGAGCTTCTCGCTGCTCGCTTCTGCAAGGAGAAGACCCTCGTAGGATACACTCAGCACAAGACAGGCAAGGGGCACTCGGACTTCTCAAGCCTCGAGCCGCAGTATATCGAGCCATCGGGCAACATCAGATGGACGAAGCCCGTTGTCGTGCTCACCAACCGCCAGGTGTTCTCGGCTGCCAACGAATTCACGATGTACATGAAGGCAATGCCGATGGTGAAGGTGGTGGGCGACCACACAGGAGGAGGAGCAGGCATGCCCTTCAGCTCATCGTTGCCCAACGGATGGGTAGTGCGCTTCTCGGCCATACCCACCTACGATGCACAGCGGCAGTCGACTGAGTTCGGCATTGATCCCGACTACTATGTCAGCCTCAGCGATGAAGACGTGCTGAAAGGCCGCGACACCATCATCGAGTTTGCGCGGCAGTTGCTGAGAGAATAACATTTCTTGGAAAAAATTTGGTGGTTTCAGGGAAATATCGTACCTTTGCACCGCTCTTTTCGGAAGGAAGGGCTTTTTTCACACATGATGCGCCTGTGGCGGAATTGGTAGACGCGCTAGACTTAGGATCTAGTATCTCACGATGTGCAGGTTCGAGTCCTGTCAGGCGCACATCAAATCATCAACAACTTTTGAGCCCAAAAAGATAGCAGCCGAATGCTAGGATTCGGCTGCTGCAAGTAGTATTTCAGAAAGCGTAGGATGGATGTGCACCATGTGGCGAAGCTGCGCCACAGTGGTGTCGCGACACATCAGTACACTTGCCTCCTGGATAAGGTCGGCGCTGTGGGCACCATAGGCATGACATCCGAGGATGCGCCCCGCATCGGGCTCGCTGAGCACTTTGAGCATGCCCTCAGTCTCGTTCATGGCCAGAGCCTTGCCATTGGCACGATGGAAAGCCTTGCGACACTCATAGACGATGCCTTCGGCTTTCAACTGGTCTTCCGTCTTGCCCACGCAGGCAGCCTCAGGGGCAGTGAAGATGGCAGCAGGTATGATGCTGAGGTCGATATCATCGTCGACGCCCATCATCTGATTCACCACGTGGATGCCCTGCATCTCGGCAGCATGGGCCAGCATCTGGCGTCCGTTGACATCGCCAATGGCATAGATGCCTTTCACTGTGGTCTGGCAATGCTCATCAACATGGATGCCCATGCGCTCGTCGTACTCAAAGCCGGCTTGACGGAAATGATCGAAGACGCGTGGAGCACGTCCTACAGCCATCAGCACCTGCTCAGCCTCAACGGTCTGCTCACGTCCTTTCTTGTCAGTAAAGACAACGCCACCGGCCGTGATGGCAGTAACGGCACTCTGCAGGCAGAAATCTACGCCCCGTTTCTCAAGCACCTTGCGCAGACGCTTGGCAATATCGCTGTCGAGGGCAGGCAGACACTCCTTGAGAAATTCCACCACCGTCACCTTCGTGCCGAATGTGGAGAAAATGCTGGCAAACTCCATACCAATGACGCCAGCACCCACGATGCAGAGACTCTCAGGCAAGCGGTCGAGCTGCAAGAGGTCGCTGCTGTCGAGCACAGGACGTGAGGCGGGCTCCTTCAGCCGGAGGGTCTTAGGAACTGACCCCGTGGCCACTATAATGTTGGGGGCTGTGAATTCTTTTTCCCCCTCATAGGGCGAAGAGGAAGCCACCTCTACAGTATGTGCATCGACGAAATGAGCCTCTGCAGGCACAAGGGTGATATTGGGATGTGACAACAGCGTCTCGATGCCACTGCGGAGCGAAGCGATGACCTCGTCCTTGCGGCTTCTGGCTTTCTCCAGGGAGAAATTGAAAGGCCCATCATAGTAGATGCCAAACTGCTCTGCCTCCTTCATCATGCTGACGGCCTCGGCATTGCGGGCGTAGGCCTTCGTGGGGATGCACCCCTCGTTAAGGCAGGTACCACCTACATGAGCCTTTTCGAAGATAATGACCTTCAGTCCCTTCTGGGCTGCGTAGGAAGCGGCGCGGTAGCCTCCAGGCCCCGCGCCGATAATAATCAGATCAGTCTTTGTCATTTACCAACTGTTTATAAGTAACAATGGGATGCTTGGCAGCCAGCACGTCGTCGACACGACCGATAGGCGTCAGATGGGGAGCCGACTTCACCTCGTCAGGATTCTCCTTAGCCTCCAAGGCTATCTGGCGCATCACCTGGATAAAGCCGTCGATGGTCTCCTTCGACTCATTCTCAGTGGGCTCTATCATCAGACTCTCGTGGAACAGCAGCGGGAAGTAGATGGTGGGAGCATGATAGCCGTAGTCCAGCAGACGCTTGGCTACGTCCATCGTGGTGACCCCCGTCGACTTATCCTTCAAGCCATCGAAGACGAACTCATGCTTGCAGAGACCGTCGATAGGCAACTCGTAGACATCCTTCAGGCTCTCCTTGATATAGTTGGCGTTGAGTGTTGCCAGAGGTCCTACCTCCTTGATATGTTCACGTCCGAGCGAGAGAATATAGGCATAGGCACGCATGGCCACAGCGAAATTGCCATGATAGGGCGACACCTCTGGGAAGAACGACTCCAATCCCTTGCGCACACCCACAGGACCTGCACCAGGACCGCCACCGCCATGAGGCGTAGAGAACGTCTTGTGCAAGTTGATGTGCATCACGTCGAAGCCCATATCACCAGGGCGTGCAGCACCCAGCATCGGGTTGAGGTTGGCACCATCGTAGTACATCAGGCCACCAGCCTCATGCACCATCTTCTCGATGACAGGAATCTGCCGCTCGAAGAGTCCGAGGGTATTGGGATTGGTCATCATCATCGCAGCGATCTCCTGTCCATGAGCGGCTATCAGCTCGCGAAGAGCATCGACGTCGACCGTTCCGTCGCTGAGCGACTTCACTTCAACGATTTCAAGGCCACAGACAGCAGCAGAGGCAGGGTTGGTGCCATGAGCAGAGTCGGGCACAATGACCAACTTGCGCGCATCGTCATGACGACTCTCATGATAGCCCTTGATGACCATCAGTCCTGTCAGCTCACCATGAGCACCAGCAAAGGGCTTCAGGGTGAAGGCATAGAGGCCCGTCAGCTCGCAGAGGGAGCGGCAGAGCAGTGTGCAGACAGCCTCGGCCCCCTGCACCGTCTCTGCAGGCTGCAGAGGATGGAGTGAAGCAAACTGCGGCAGCGCAGCCATTTCCTCGTTGATCTTAGGGTTATACTTCATCGTGCAGGAACCCAGCGGATAGAAACCGTTGTCCACGCCGAAGTTATTGGCAGAGAGATTGGTGTAATGCCTGACAACGGTCATCTCGTCGCACTCAGGCAGCTGTGCGTCTTCCTTACGACGCATGGTTTCAGGCACCTTGTACTCACCAAAGTTGTTCTTGGGAAGAGAATAGCCCTTGCGACCCTCTTGCGAGAGTTCGAAAATCAAGTTTCCGTATAGTCGATTGTTCATATCAGTTCAATTAATTGGTCAATCTCTTCCTTCGTTCGTTTCTCAGTTACTGCAAACATGATCTGGTCATCAGCCACCTTGACTCCTCCGAAGATGCCATGCTCGACGAAACGACGCTGCAAGGCATCGACATCGCCGTCATAACGCACGACGAACTCGTTGAAGAAAGGCTGGTCGTAAACCAAAGAGAAATGGCCTGTAGCCACAAGCTTGTCGCACAGATAGTGGGCACCTGCATAGCTCAACTCTGCGGCCTCTTTCAGGCCCTGCTTGCCCATGAGCGACATATAGACAGTGACAAAGAGAGCCATCAGACTCTGATTCGAGCAGATGTTAGACGTAGCCTTCTGGCGACGGATATGCTGCTCACGAGCCTGCAAGGTCAGCACGAAGGCGCGCTGTCCACGGTTGTCCATCGTCTTTCCTACGATGCGTCCTGGCATCTTGCGGATAAGCTTTTCCGTGCAGCACATATAGCCTACATAGGGTCCGCCAAACTGCATGGGTATGCCCAGGCTCTGCCCGTCGCCCACGGCGATGTCGGCTCCCAGTTCGCCAGGAGTCTTCAGCACAGCCAGGTCGGCTGCTACGCTGTTCATGATAAACAGCGCCTTCTGAGCATGGGCGGCAGCAGCAAAGTCGGAATAATCCTCTACGATGCCATAGAAGTTGGGCTGCTGAACGATAACACCGGCTACACCACCCTGAGCCAGTTTCTCTTCCATGTCTGCCTTCGAGGTGAGACCATTCTCGGCAGGAATCATCACGATGTCAATGCCGTGGAAATGAGCATAGGTCTTCAGGACGGCCAGCGTCTTGGGATCGACGGTCTCCGACACCAGTACCTTGTTCTGTTTCTTGCCTGCAGCCACAGCCATCATCATTGCCTCAGCAGTGGCTGTAGTGCCATCATACATCGAGGCATTCGAGATATCCATGCCTGTCAGCTCGGCCATCATCGACTGATACTCGAAGATATAGTGCAGCGTGCCCTGCGAGATCTCGGCCTGATACGGCGTGTAGCTGGTGAGAAGCTCTGAGCGAGACAGCAGCTGGGGGATGACGGAAGGCGTGTAATGATCGTAGACGCCAGCACCAGCGAAGCACACCAACTGGCGATTCTGCGCACCAAGACGCTCAAACAGCTGTCTCACCTCCAGCTCGCTCATTTCCGAAGGCAACTGATAGTCGCCACGGAAGCGCACTTGCTCAGGCACCTCCGCATAGAGCTCATCGAGGCTCTTGACGCCCACAACATCCATCATGGCTTGCAGGTCGGCCTCGGTATGGGGGAAGTATTTATACATCTTTTGCGAAATGTCGAAATAGAGGAATATCGAAATATCGAAAAAAACATCAAGCCTTCTCGCAGAAAGCCTCGTAAGCAGCAGCATCCATCAGGCTATCCAGCTCAGCCTTGTCGCTCAGCTCCACCTTGATGATCCAGTTCTCATAGGCATCCTGATTCAGCAGCTCAGGCTGGTCGTCCAGGGCATCGTTCACCTCGACGATAGTGCCACTGACAGGCGAGATGATGTCGCTGGCAGCCTTCACGCTCTCCACAGCACCAAACTCCTCGCCGGCCTCCACCTCGTCATCCACCTCGGGCAGGTCAACATAAACCACGTTGCCCAGTGCGTGCTGGGCAAAATCGGTGATGCCGATGAATCCGAAATCACCTTCTACTCTCACATACTCATGCGACTCGCTGTAATAGAGTCCTTCAATCACTTTTGCCATAATATTGTACAATTTTATAGTATTAACAGATTAATCTTTCTTATAGTGCTTATCGTAGAAACGCTTCTTCACCACCACGCCAGGGAACACCTTCTTGCGGATCTGCACCTGCAGCTCAGTGCCAAGCTTGGCATAGGGTGTGTCGACGAGGGCCATGCAGACGCTCTTGTCGCTGCTGATGGTGTGATAGCCTGTGGTCACCTCGCCAATAGCCTCACCGTCGGCATTGAGCACTGTATAGCCATGACGGGGGATTGCCTTGTCCTTGAGCTCGATGCCAACGAGTTTCCTGGCCACGCCCTCTGCCTTCTGACGAGCCAGCGCCTCACGGCCTACGAACTCCTCCTTGTCGAGCTTGACGAAGATGCCAAGGCCAGCCATGATGGGAGAGATCTCCTCTGAGAGTTCATCGCCATAGAGCGGCAGACCAACCTCGAAGCGCAGCGTGTCGCGGCATCCCAGTCCACAGGGCTTGCAGCGGCCTGAGGCCAGGAGCTTGTCCCAACAGTCGTTGATGAAAGCCGGCCCGGCATAGATCTCGAAGCCGTCCTCACCCGTATAACCCGTACGGCTGACAATCACGTCGCCAATGGTCTTCACGGTATAGAATGTCAGCTCCTTGCACTGCAGCCCCAGCACCTCTTCTACTACAGCCTCTGCATCAGGACCCTGCACGGCCAGCTGGCCATAGTCGTCGGAGAGGTTGCGCAGGTCGATGTCGAAGCCTTCAGCCTGCTGCTGCATCCATGCCCAGTCCTTGTCGATATTGGCAGCATTGATGACGAGGAAGAAGTCCTGATCGCCCATCTTGTAGACCAGAAGGTCATCGACGGTGCCACCATGCTCATAGCACATCATGCCATAATACACCTTGCCGATGGGTGCATCCTTCACGTCGTTGGTGAAGATGTGCTGCACATAGCGCTCAGCATCGTTGCCCTTCACGCTGACCTCGCCCATATGGCTCACGTCGAAGACACCACAGGCCGTGCGTACAGCCTGATGCTCGTCAGTGATGTTCGTGTACTGGATAGGCATCTCAAAGCCTGCAAAGGGCGACATCAGTGCTCCCAAGGCTACATGTTTGTCGTAGAGACAAGTCTTTTTCATTTACGATTACGATTAACAGATTTACAATGTATTTAATTCACACAATTTCTCTATCTCCGACACTTCGTCAAGTGTCAGCATCCGCTCGCCCACGCACAGCATCTGGATGATGCGTGCCTTGAGCTCGTCCAGACTCAGCGACGTATGGTCCTTCAGCAGCGTGATGCGCTGACGCACGCTCTGGATGCCTTTCTTCTGCAGTTTCTCGCTGCTGGGAGTGATGGCCTGTAGCATGTGGTCCATATTCGTGTCGTAGAGCAGCGTGCCATGCACGATACAATGGCCGCCCAGCTTATAGCAGGCAGTGCCACTCACCTTCCTCCCGTCTATCAGCACATCGTTATGACTGGTACCCACGGCCTCGATACCCAGGCTGCGTAGCACCAGCAGCATCATACCCATAAACCTGTTGAAGGCCAGGCCCACGTTCTCTTCACGGGTGACATACGACAGCATCACATTGCCTTTGTCGGCATAGACGCACCCGCCTCCGCTCTTCCGCTGGAACATCCGGATGCCATGCTCCTGACAGTAGGACACGTTCACCTCGTTCTCCTGAACCTGATTGCGACCATAGATTACGCTGGGCTCCACCTGCCACATGAAGAAGAGGTCGTCCTCGTCATCGATATGGCGTGCCACCCATTCCTCCATAGTCAAGTAGAACGACAAAAGCCGTTCTTCAGTAAGCTGGGCAGGCAGGACAACGCACTTCATAGACATAAGGTCTCGATTCAGTTTGCAAATTTACTGATAAAATATGTAACTGCCAAACATTTTGCGAAATTTATTTTTCGCAATGATATAGCAGTTGACCTATTCGTGCGAAGCCGCTCCCCACCTGATTGTGGTGTTCAGCCTATTTCAGTCCTTCCCAGTCCTTACGTGGCACAAAGATATTGACGTAGAGTGAGGGGCAGCTGTTCACCTTGTACAGCTGAGGCCCCTTCCAGGGAAGCATCACTGACACTGAGCGCTGCTGGGTGCTCCAGGCATTGCCGCTGAGGATGTTCAGCTGATAGACTTCACCCTGCAGCATCTCGCTCTCCTCGCCCCAGGTCTCCTCCCTGCCGATGGTCATGTTGACGGTATAGGGCTCAGTGGGGTTGTAGCCGTTCTCCTTCGTGGCACCCTCAAGCACGGCGGCAGGCAGGCATCGCTGCACATAGGGATCGTCGACAGGCGAGTGCTTCGACATCTCCATGTGGGCAGGCAGCTGGCGCATGATCTCCCTGAAGCAGGTAAATCCTGTGATCATCTCGATACACTGCTCACCCTCGTCATGGTTGCGGCCCCACATCTCGAATGCCATAGGCAGCATGGCGGCAATGCCATAGGGCGTCTTGCCCAGCAGCTGCTCGTAGACGGTGGAGAACTCATCCAGGTCGCTGGGCACATTGGTGAACGTCACCTTGCCCTTTGCCCCTGGCACATAGTCTTTTTCCATGTTGCCCGTCATCGTATAGACATGACTGCCGTAGGTCAGCGTGTTTCCGTCCAAGCTCCAATCCCCGTCAGACGACTGACCGTCGGCCTGTATCACAGAGGCGATGCCCTCAGGCAGCCCCTGACCGCCGTTCTTCTTGCCTGAACACGCTGCGAGAGCGACGCCCAGCAGGAGACAGGCACAAATGTATAATTGTTGTCTTCGCATAATTGATTGTTTATTTTCTGATTAGTTTTCCTCCTACGATATACACGCCACGAGGCAGGCTGCCCCAGTCTACCACACGTCCGGCCATGATGCCCTGCAGCGTGTAGACAGGGGTGTCAGCAGGAGATGCTGCCCTGTCGACGGCCTTGACAGAAGAGTACAACTCGTCGTCGTTGCTCAGGAACACATCTTCGAAATAGATGACACCTGCCTTCTTGAAGCGGAACTCCACCATGAAGATCTTGGCCGGATCGATGTAGCTGTTGTTGTTATAGTACTTCAGACGGTTGAGGTCGATGCTCACCGTCGTACGATTGTTGATAGTGTCGCGATAGCCTGCGCTGCTGACCTTGGTGCTGGGCAGCACCCTCACCTCGGCATCGCACTCCTGCGGCTCCTTGAGCTTCACTACGAGGTACTTATAGGCCGACATGTCAGCTCCATTGCTGTAGACCCATCCTGCCTGTCCGCCAGCGCTGAGCGTCAGCGCACGGTTCTCCTCGTCGTATTTCATGGTGCCTGCCAGCTTCTGGATGAAACTAGACTTGAAGGGGAAGAAGCTCACGTCGACATGGAACGTCCCACGTGCCTGGTTCCTGCAGAAGTCGGTATAGACTGCCTCTGCCGTGCCCTTGCCCTCATGACGGGGTGAGAGGGCACCGTTTTCGAAGACGACATCCTCACTGGTGAAGTCGGTATAGGCTGACACGTTCTCCTTATGCCCGTCCTCGAAGGTGGCAGTGATGCCTCCTGGGATGCGGTCGCCAGGCACTGCACTCACCTCGCTGGGCACATCGAGGCTCTTGGCCGAGTAGAATTTCTTCTGCTGTGATGGAATCTGGTAGTCGGCTTCTGCCATCAGCTCACGTCCCATCAGCTTCAAGGCTTCAAAGGCATAGCGCTTGCCAATGATGCGATAGCCCAAGGGATTGAAGTGCCAGGGATCCTTGCCGTTGCCTGGACAGTCTTCTGAACTGACGACATGCGACGTGGGAACTACTGACGGCATGCGAGCCACCTGCGTATTGTGGGCATAGCACGAGCCGCCGTTCTCCTGGCGCAGCGTCTCGCCCACGAACAATGGCACAGTGTCGGCACTGAGCCCCAGGTCGCTGAGCATGTCGTTATAGATCTTCTTCACCATGTTGGGCCAGTTGGGGTCGCCATTGTTCGAGCAGCCCTGATGCAGCAGGATGCCTTTGATGACTCCCTCCTCCTGCGCCTTCTTGGCCATCTCGATGAGGCGTCCGTAGGGATTGCCGCCATAGTGCTGCTTGGCAAGCATCGCCCAGTACTCGTTGGGGTTGTCATTCATTTTCTTCTGGTACTTGTCCTTGTCGAACATCTCAATGGGACTGCCACCCATAGCCACAGGTATCACGCCGATGCGAACGTTGGCAGGCAGGGCTGCCACCATGGTACGTCCGAAGTAGTCGGTAGGACCAAGGCCCCCAACAGGGTTCACCAGTGGGGGAATGGCCTTATACCAATGTCCCATGACACGTGCAGGACTGCTGAAGTTGCAGGTTGCCAACAGGCGGAAACGCTCGTCGACATTGCTTCTGTCCATACTCTCAGGCTGGGCATTGCCTTCCATGTTCGACTGTCCGAAGCACAGATAGATGTAGAAGTTCGGATCGACGTCGGCCTTCGCTCCAGGGAGCAGGGTGGTCAACAGTACCCCAATGATCATCAATCGTCTCATTTGAATCGTGTCATTATAGGTTTTCCGTTGTACTGCAAATCTTTAACGTACTTGATGTTACTGTTCTCTTCCACCATGAGCACCTTGAACGTGCGCCGTTTTGACATGCCGTCAAAGTTACCCACGCGCTTACCAATAGTCAGGCGCTGGCGCTGTTGTTCCCAATCGAAGTAAATGGTCGAACTTGCTCCCTGCTCATAGTCCGTGGTCGTGCCATCGTCCTCATAGAGCGTGAAGAATCCGTCAGCGCCAGGAAACACCATCACGCGGTCGCCGTCCAAAGGCAGAATGCTGCCAGCTCTCACAAAGACAGGAATGTAGCTGAGGTCTACGTCTGTAGTTACCGTCTGCCCTCCGTCATAGTGCTGCAGCGTGTGATAGTCATACCATCCGCCCTTGCTCTTGGGCAGATAGGTCTTCCACTTCGTGACACCAGGCTCAGTGACCGGACTGACGAGGAGTGAACGTCCGAACATATACTCATGCTTCTGACTAAGTGCCTCAGAATCGTCGGCAAAGTCGAACACCAGCGGGCGCATCAGCGTCGAGCCCTTGAACGAGACTTCAGCCGTGTTACTATAGATATAAGGAAGCAGTTCATACCGTCTCTTCAGGTTCGTAGCGATGATCCGTTGAGCCTCGGCCCCATAGTTCCAGGGCTCAGTATTGCTCATGTAGCCGTGGACGCGCATCAGGGGCAGATAGACACTGATCTCGATCCAGCGCAGCATGCGCTCGATGTAGGCCTGGTCGTTGTACTGATTGCCTGGACGGAAGAATCCGCCTGCATCGTAGGTCCACCAGGGGATGCCTGCTGCCTGCATGCCCAGGCCGGCCACGATCTGCCGACGCAGGGTCTCCCAGTCGTTGCCTACATCGCCGCTCCACATGGCCGACCCATAGCGCTGGATGCCAGGGAAGCCGCAGCGGGTGAGGATCATAGGCCGACGGCCAGGAGCATCACGCCGCAGGCCTTCGTACACGGTCTTGTTCACCAGCAGCGGGTAGACATTGCGCACCAGCTCGCCTGCCCATTTGCCGTTGTTCACACGGCGTCCTGCCAGGTCGTCGTTCTCAGGCTCAGTAGCGTCCTGCCACCAGGCGTCGATGCCCAGGGGCACCAGGCGCTGGCTGAAGTTCTGCCAGTAGGAAGCGGCAGCCTGGGGATTGAAGAAGTCAATCCAGTCTGTGCCAGGGATATAATAGTTGTCGGCACCCATCTGGCGGCCTACTTCCGAGTTCTTGTCGATTTTCGACCACACGCTGAGCATCAGCCTTTTACCCATACGATGCAGGCTGTCGGTCAGTGCCTTGGGATCAGGATAGTGGTCTTCGTCGAAGCGCATGGCGTTCCAGCCATACTTGCCCCAGTACTGCCAGTCCTGCACGAGCACGTCGACGGGCAAGTGCTCCTGATCAAACCTGTTGGCCGTCTGCAGGATCTCCTCTGAGCTGTGGTAGCGCTCACGGCAATGAATATAGCCCAGCGCCCAGCGTGGCATCAGCGGAGCCTCGCCCGTCAGCTCGCGATAGGAGGCGATGATCTCGTCGGCAGAGCCTATGAAGACGGTATAGTCGACTGCCGTAGCCACTGGCGAGCGCAGCACCGTCTGGTCCTTCACCTTCTGATAGTAGACCACAGGGTTGTCGCCACGCGAAAGCTCGGCTGTCAGTGTATGGCGGCCTGCCTTCAGCGGAACGATGGTCGAGGCTGTGGGAGGCAGCCACGTGTTCTGCATCTCGATGACTGTCTGTCCGTCGATGGTGAGGTTATGGCGGCGTGCCATCTTCTGACCCACGTCGAGCAGCAGCGAGTAGTCGCCGTCCTCAGTCAGGTCGATGGTGGCCTGGAACATGTTGCGCTGGCGCACTTCGCGCCGTCCTCCCTCCGTAGAGGTGACATTCACCACCTCTGAAGTCTGGCGACGCATGTGGGTAGTGTCAGGCAGCAGTCTGACCTGCTGGTCGCTGGGATTGAAATCCACCAGGCCGTAGTTGTTCCACAGCACGCCATAGCCCTTGCTCGAGAGCAGCATGGGGATGGAGATCTGAGTGTTGACCTGCGTCAGCCGGCGCTGCAGGCCTCTGACATTGGCATAGCCATCCTGGAATTGTCCCAGGCCGAAGAGACACTCGTCCTTGGGCGAGGGAATGATGAGCGTGGCCTGGCTGCCTTCCATCTGGTGACCTGTGGCCCTGAAGACGGCCTTGCCAGTCTTGTCGCTCACCGTCAGCACCTGGCGCTGGGCATCCACGTCGACCTTCACAGAGGCATCTTTCACCTCGTCGTGCTTCACATAGAGCCAGTCGGGCAGGTCGCTGTCCGACTGCTGCTCAGCATACTGTATACGCACGGCATTCTTGGCCACAGGGGTCACCGTGAGCTGTCCTTTGCCGAAGGGCACTGTCTTGGCCTGCAGGCTCATGCTGCAGAGTAATGTTGCTAAAAGGAGGATTTTCTTCATAGCTGGAAGTCTCATTTCATAGAGTCAAACTGAGCGTTCTTCTCGATGGTCCAGCCCTCACGCTGCAGGATGGCCGGCTTGTCGCCCTTGAACATCTTGGCTCCCTCCTGACTGCCTTTCAGCTGCCAGTCGAGCCAGGCCAGGGCCACCACTGAGAACTCGCCGCCGAAGGGCCGGCCATAGGTGCCGCCGTGACCCACGGGCAGGTTGGTGGCGCAGGCAGGCACATGGTCGATGCGATGGAAGTCGTCCATGCCATTGCCATAGGCGATGTCGGTCTCGCCGCCCAGGATATAGATGATCGACGAGTGGATCTCCTTCAGCTTCGACTTCGGAGGCATAGGCATGCCACCCACGGCACTGCCGGCATTCTCCTGGTTGAACAGGCCGCTGTTGCACACCATCAGCGTCTTGATGCGAGGGTCGGCACAGTTATAGAGGGTCTGCAGACCGCCACACGACATGCCGGCTACGGCGATGTTCTTCACGTCGATCTTCTTATAGTAGGGCGAGTTCTTGTCGGCATTCTGGGCAATCACCCAGTCCATCGACTCCAGCTGCTGCTCAGTGGTCGACATGGCTCCGCGATAGCGCTCACCTTCCTTGGGCATATAGCCCGTAGCCACCACGATATAGCCGTGAGAGGCAATCTCGTTGAGGAAGTTCACATGCTCGAAGGGAGAGTTGGCACAGGCGCCGTTGCCCCACACCAGCACGGGCAGGGGGTTCTTGTCGCTGAACGGTGCCAGGTCCTGAGGCACGAAGATGGTGTGGGCAGCCAGCGTGGGCTCCGTCTTCATCACGGCTTTGAAGGGTCCGCTGCCTCCGTTCTCCACGATGCGCGAGGCGGGCTCGTCGTCAGTTGTCATACTCATGTTCACCATTGCCAGAGCCACCAGGGCCACGGCTGCTGAAAGGAATCTTTTTGTCTGTTTCATAACGGTATAGGTTTTAGTTCATAATTTGCTGGCAAAGGTACTACTTTTTCTGCAAACCAAGTTTGTTTTATCGACAAAAATCTTTCGATTGTGTCACATAACTACAGAAAATGTCGCCCACCGTGCCGCCGTTCGCATTTTTATTCGTACCTTTGTCCCCTGAAAAAGATAACATCAAACCACAAACAGACATGAAAAAGATCTTCACCACACTCGTACTCGTCATCGCTGCACTGGGCGCACAGGCACAGCTGCTCTATCAGATCACAGGCAAGGGACTGCAGCAGCCCTCCTATATCATTGGCACCTATCACCTGGCAGAAGCCTCGTTTGCCGACTCCATACCTGGCCTCCAACAGGCACTCGAACAGTGCCAGCAGGTCTACGGCGAACTGGTGATGGACGACATGACCTCGCCCGACAACATCGCACGCCTGCAGCAGGCCATGATGCTGCCTGAGGGAACCACCATCCAGCAGCTGCTCAGCAGCGACGAGATGGACCGCCTCAACGCCTATATGCGAGGGCTCATGGGCATGGACATGACCAATCCGCTGATAGCCCAGCAGCTGGGCAATATGCGGCCCTCCACCCTCAGCACGCAGTTCGCGCTGCTCACCTTCATGAAGAAGCACGGAACGATCATAACGGATCTGAGTAATCAGTTCGACCAATATTTCCAAAGGTACGCGCGCGAGCACGCGAAGGAAGTGGGAGGGCTGGAGACGCTCGACTTCCAGATCAAGGTGCTCTATCAGGGGCAGACGCTCGAAAGACAGAAGGAACTGCTGATGTGTCAGGTCGACAATGCGCAGTTCATGGACGAGATGGCCGAGGATATCATCAAAGCCTTCTACAGCCAGGATCTCGACGCCATAGAGCAGGCGATGGACAGGAAGCTAGACTCCTCGTGCGACAGCACGCCTGAGGAGAACGCACAACTCATCACCGACCGCAATGCCGACTGGCTGACCAAGATGCCGTCGATCATGGCCGACAAACCTACTTTCTTCGCTGTGGGTGCTGCCCATCTCGCGGGCGACGATGGCGTGCTCAGCCTCCTGCGCAAGGCCGGCTACACCGTCAGTGCTGTCACCAAGTAACTGGGTAAAATAAGCGAGAGGGACCTCATCTTTCTTGCCGAGAATGGTCCCTCTCCTTCATCTCCAAAGTCTTCCATATGACGTCTAAAGTGTAGTGTCGCGTTTCTGGTTGCAAAGTTACGAATTTATCTGCATACCATCGTTGTCGATTTTGATCAAAATGAAGGCCTCGAAAAACTTTTTTTGTACAAAACAGACAATTTTGGGATAATTTTGTAAATAATAATTACTCATGTTACAAATGGCAAAGTGCATGTTACAAATGACAAAGTACGTATTGCGCATTTTCTCGTCTAAACGGCAGATGTGGGGACTGCTGATGCTGGCTCTCATCTCAGCCGTCTCCTGCCGCCGTCAGGCCACTGCCGAACCGCCAGTCGTGCTCTCGCCTGAGGAACAGCGCCTGGCAGCCGTCGGCACCATCGACAGCATCACGCTGCCTGCCCTGACTGACCTCACTGCGATAGCCGGAGCCGAGTGCCTCGACTCGATCACTGCGGCTGCCTGGATGCTCGTCGACGATGCTACAGGTAGAGTCATCAGCCAGCACCACGCTCAGGAGCAGCGCCCCATAGCCTCACTCACCAAGATGATGACCTGCCTGCTGGCGCTCGAGCAAGGCAACATGTCCGACACGGTTGTCGTCACGCCTGACGTCTACGTGGCACGCAACTCACGCACGCGACCAGGCGACAGCTATGTGATGCGTCACATGCTCGACGAGATGATGCTCACCAGCGACAACGACGCTGCCTATGCCCTTGCCAAGCACATAGCAGGCGACACGCTCGGCTTCTGCCGGATGATGAACGAGAAAGCTGCCTACCTAGGCATGGACAGCACACACTTCGCCAATCCCAACGGGATGCCCAACGACAGCAACTACAGCACGGCAAGCGACATGGTGAGGCTGGTGCGCTACTGCCTGCGTGACAGCACCTTCGCGAGCATCGTCAGCACGGCGGAGAAGGACGTGCCGCTAGCCGACGGGCGCCACATGCCCTGCCAGAACACCAACATGCTGCTCACCTCCTACGAAGGCTGTATAGGCGTGAAAACGGGCTTCACACGGCAGGCTGGCCATTGCCTGGCCTCTGCTGCCACTCGTCAGGGCTCAACCCTCGTCCTCGTCCTCCTCAGCAGCCAGAGCATGGCCTCACGCTTCACAGAGTCTGCCTCCCTCCTGGACTACGGATTCAACGTCCTCGACTCGCTCAGGCATACGCATAGTGTACCAGAGTGACCATAGAGTATCAGAGTATCAGAGTACCAAAGTAACATTTGCGATTTTCAAAATGGCAGTATGATAGTAACAATTTATAAGTATATATTATTATATTATATATTATTATATATAATAATATATAATATAAGAAATGGTGCACCTGCAAATGAAAAATGAAATAACGAAATGTTACTCTGGTACTCTGATACTCTGGTACTCTTTCGACTGGCGCTATGTGTACCATGCCCACAGGGAAATAAGACGGAAATAAGAAAGTTGCAAGTCGCTGTGATATAGCTCGTTAGGCGGTTTTTGGAGAGGATTTTCAGAGGATTTTTGGCCAAAAATTTGGATGGCATTATTTTTTTTTGTACCTTTGCCCTTGCTTAAGTGAAGCAGCGGCGATTGTGGGCTGCGGCTCTGCCTTCGCCTTGCACCACAATTGCACACTAGTTAAAAAAGCTGTTGCGAGAACAGACAATCAACAATCTTTAGTCCCATGAGCACCCGACGGCTCTGAATGCGCATGAAGACGGTACCGCATGCGTACGACGACGGTCGGCGGAGCACATAGTGGCCATCCCTGATGGTGGTGACATGGAGCCGCAGCCGGCGCGGCGCCCGTCGCGAACAGACAAGACTGCATGAAGACAAGTCTATGTGAAACGTCATTCTATGAAGGATAAAAAATAAGTGAGGTATGTCCTCGATACCTCACTTATAGCTCACCAGAGAGCGCTGGCGGAGCAGATCAATCCTCTACGGTGATGGGCTTGTACTTGGGTACGAGAGTCTTCATGATAAACCAGCCGATGAGGTAGGCCACGGCGCAGATGCAGAAGACTACCATGTAAGCAGCAGGCTTGCCCTCGAAGCCGAAGAACTGGAAGGAGCCTCCCTGAGCAGCTGCCCAGTCGAAGAACTTACCGCTGCCGAGGTTGATCGACATCGAGCCGATACCTCCAGCCATGGTGCCCAGTCCGACGATGGTGCCGATGGTAGACTTCGGGAACATGTCGCCGATGGTGCTGAAGAGGTTGGCAGACCATGCCTGATGACCAGCGCCGAGCAGACCAATGAGGATGGCGGGCCACCAGGGGCTGATGGCTCCCAGAGGCTGGGCGAAGAGGCCGAGGACGGGGAAACAGGCGAAGATGAGCATGGCACGCATGCGGCCCAGGTAGGGGTTCATGCCTTTCTTCTCGACGAAATAGGTAGGCAGGTAGCCTCCGCCAATGCTGACGACGGTGACGATGGCATAGAGGGTGAAGATGAGCAGGATGCCCATGGTCGAGTCGCTGGTGTAGCCGTACTGGTCGCTGAAGTAGGCGGGAGCCCAGAAGAGGAAGAACCACCATACGCCGTCGGTCATGAACTTGCCCACGAGGAAGGCCCATGTCTGCTTGAAGGTGAAGCACTTGAAGAAGGGGATGGTCTTCTCTTCCTTCACCTGGTCACGGTTCTGTGCCTCGGCGATGTCGTTGTCCTGCTCGATATAGTTGAGCTCAGCCTGGTTGACGCGCTTGTTCTGTGCGGGCTTCTCATAGAGCCACATCCACAGGCCCATCCAGATGAAGCCGAGGGCACCGATGATGATGAACGCCATCTCCCAGCCCCATGCACGTGCGAGCAGAGGAATGCTGGCAGGAGCGGCGAGGGCACCTACAGAGGCGCCGCTGTTGAAGATGGAGGTGGAGAAGGCACGGTCCTTCTTGGGGAAGTACTCTGCCGTGGCCTTGATGGCTGCTGGGAAGTTGCCGGCCTCACCGACTGCGAGGATAAGACGGCAGGAGAGGAAGAGCCATACGCTGATGGTGGTCAGGGCTGTGATGCTGCCGCCGGCGAGTCCCAGGGCTGCCCATCCGCAAGCTGCATGGAGGCATGCTCCGATGGACCATACGAAGATGGCGATGAGGTAGCCCTTCTTCGTGCCCATCCAGTCGATGAACTTACCTGCGAAGAGATTGGCGATGGCATAGAACAGCGAGAACATGCCGGTGATGGTGCCATAGTCTGAGTCGGTCCAGTGGAAGTCTGGCGCGATGAAGTCTTTCAATGT
>JAEEGK010012643.1_pt1 | contig 19147 bp, 15 predicted proteins | sample 8958771 | NCBI WGS metagenome assembly JAEEGK01 (sample SAMN16246547, study PRJNA631951) | gut metagenome | biome: gut microbiome; feature: rumen; material: SC-attached | host: Bos | place: Iran: Karaj | collected 2018-10
GTTGCTGTTATACGAGCGTAGCACGTCGCTCCAAGCCCTGTCCTTGGTGCGACCCATGTCGAAGTCAAACGATCCGTAGCCGTACAGGTATTTGCCTATCTTCTGATAGCGTTCCGTGTAGAAGCGCAACTGGTTCATTTGTCCGCCTTCTTGCACGCGACGGTAGTCGCCGCTACGGTGCATTAGGTCGAACCAAGCCACTCCACGATTGGCTGTTGAGTCGCATGTCTCAGGGTCGAGTGACAGTCCAGCGGCATTGCCCGTGAGTCGCCACAGCTGCGTGGCGTCAGCATACTTGTATGTGTCGATGTTGATTTGTGCCTGTACCGTCAGCGCAGTCAACATGATTGTCATTGCAATATATCTCTTATTCATAGATTCGCGGTGTTAAGTTGTCAGCAGACTCAAAGTCATTGGCCGAATTGTTGGTGTCTTGTAGAATCTTACGCCCGTCAGTCGCAGTCGAAGCCACCTTGCGGCGCACCAGTCGTCCGTCATAGCCTGTCTTGGCCTCGGTAAAGGCATAGCCTGCATCCAGAAAGTCGAACAGCCGTTTGGTATTGGGATCCGCTCCCGTTTCTCCGTTGTATTTCAGGATGTCAACAGCGTCGATGATGAAGCGTGTAGGAATTTTCATATATTGTCTGCCAGTCTTGTAACCATAGCGGTATGTCAGGTTGTTGCTGACCCAGTCACCAGCCACGTCCTCGCTGGTTTCGAAAATGACGATGCCGCATGGGCCGCCATTCATGAGGTTCATGAAAGTATTGTTGGTAAACGAGAACAGTTGGACGAGTTCTGGCACAGCAGGATTGTTTTCGTATCTGCTGTTGTTCTTGTCCTTGGCCTCGAAGTCGGCACTCAGCAGGTTAGGAGCTGCCGATGCACCTTTGGCGGTGTGGTCAACGGCACTGTTCACCAGCAATACGCTGCCACCAGGGGCTACAGGGAAAGACTTGTCGGCAGGAATGCGGAACACCTGCTTGGCAATGATGGAGTCAGTCAGATACTGCAAGGGGTATTCCGAGTCGGGCGATGTCGATTCCAACAGGGCGATATGCAGGCCTGCCACGTCGTATGCCTCCTCGCTGTTGTTATAGAGCTCTAAGTAGTTAGCGTAGATGTAGTTCTTGTTATTGTCGTCCTTACAGCCTTGGTAGTACACCTTTCCAATCAAAATAGACTGGTCTTGTGAGATAGTCGTCGTCATGGCGATGGGTGCCGTTGTCGAGGCATCGAAGGTTTGGGCAGTCAGACTACCCGAGATGGTATAGCCCTTGTTCTCCACTGGTTGGCCTGTAGTCTGTGCATATTCGTCGGCACTGACTTTCCAGGAGGCCGATGCGTTGTAGACGTCAGGGATGATATTCTCGAAGTGGGCTATGCCCTGTGCATCGGTCTTTGCCGTGAAGGTATGGGTGCCGGAAAGTGTGATGTCACGCCCTTGAAGGTTAGCTTTCTGATAACCGTCAGGGCAAGTCACTTGTATGTCTACGCTAATGGCCTGTGTGGCATCGTCGAAGTCGATACACGATGAAAGTAAAAGGGCAAGCAGGCAAAAAAGTATGTTGTTTCTTGTTGTCATAATTGTCTTCTTATAAGTTAAGGAATAGTTCCACGCCAAACGAGAAAGTGCCCGTGTTGCGCTGGGTCAGCGACGAGCTGTTGCTCTGGGTGAGGAAAGGTTCGTAGAACATGACGTTGTTGGCATAGAACGAGAGACCGGCGAACTTGCCGAATTCCTTGGTCAGCCTGGCCGAGACGTTCCATGTCACGGGATTCTTGCTGTAGTTATAGCTGCTGCCCGTCTGTTTGGCAATCTCGAAACTGCTGATACCTGCGGGGGCGGTAGCATAGTATTTGCCGTCCTCGCCTATAAAGCCGCTCAGCATGTCGTCGGTAATGTCGTGCTGTACGAGGTCTGTCGTAATCCATGCGCAGGGACGTATATGGTCTGTGCGGCTCAGTGTCGAGTGGTGCCAGATGACCTGTCCTGTCAGCGATGCCACCATGCGCAGCTGCGGGATGTGCGTCACCAGTCGCAGGGTGTTGACAAACTGCTGGTAGCGTGTCTGTTCCTGTTCGGCAGGCCATACCATCTTGACGGGTGTCGTGTTGTAGCTTGAATAGCTGGTAGGCATTGGGGTAGGGTTGCCATAGTGCAGGGCCTTCGAATAGTTCTTGGTTTCCTGCCATGCACCTGAAATGTAGACGTTGGTCTGCAGTGGTTTGATTTTACCCAGGTCGAAGTCGAACTCCACACCTTTGTTGATGTTCACGTCCGTATTGCCGATGCGCCCCGTCGTCGTCCACATGGTCTTGGTGAATGCGGGATTGTTGATGTCCACCTGTGTGGCCTGTCCTGGCATGATGACAAGTCCCTGCTGCGGGGTGTAGTAGTTGACGGGGTAGGTCAGGTATTCAGTCATGCTGGCAAACCCGTTGGTGGTACGGTCCTGATAGGCAATGATGCTCAGTTTGCGTTGTCCTGGCAGCCTGATGTCGATGCCCGCCTCCATCTTCGTTGTGTTTACATTCTTCAGGTCGCGGGTGTATTCCACCTCGTACACGTGCGTGTAACCATAATAGAGTTGTCCTGCGGGATTGTCCTGTGGCATGTAGTTGGCCGAGGCATAGTCGGCATAGTGCTTGTCTGGGTAGAGGTAGTTCATGCCAGGCGTCTTCGAGTTGATGCCGAAACCGCCCCGCAGCGTCAGCCAGTCGGTCAGTTCTATGCTCAAGTTGGCACGGGGCGAGAGTGCAAAGGTGCGCACGTCGTCGAAGGGCTGCATGGCGGTGAAACGGGCACCCAGTTGCAGGCGCAGGCTCCGCTTGCCCCAGTACTGCCAGCTGAAATTGTCTTCTACGTAGGCTGCCATCTGGTGCAAGCCCGGCACATCGCTGAAGGGTCTTGGCCTGCTGCTGCCGTTAGGTTTCAGCGGCAAACGCTCGTCGTCGTTATAGTAGCCACGTCCGCTGTTCCAGTCGTACTTGTATTCCACGCCCATCTTGAAGTTCTGGTTGGTCTTCCCGCTCTTCAGGTAGAAGCTGTTGTTAATCTTGGCAAACAGGTTACCGGGCCGGCTCTCGTTGTAGCCGGTGGCTTTGTAGGAGGTGTTCACGAACTGCAGTCTGTTGTAGCCAGTGGTCATGGCCGTGTAGATGGGGGTCAGTCCGCCGCCGGCAAAGGCCGTGTTCTTCGTGTCCGACTGTGTCAGGCTGAGTCCTACGGTGTATGAGATATGCCGTGAGAAGAACTTGTCGAGACGGATTTTCCCGTTGTGCGTCAGCGAGAAAGTGATGTTCTTGTCCTCCGACTCTGTACCGTCCTGAATGGCGTCAGGGTCCTGTCCGCTCCAAGTCTTGGCATAGTTGTAGCGCAGTTTCGTGTCGGTATGCCACGTCTTGCTGATGTCAAAGCCATAGCCTAACGAGAGGTTGTAGCGGTCGAAGGAGTTGGTTTTCTTGCGAGGGTCGCCCCAGGCTTGTGCATAGTCGATGTTGAAGTTCAGCACGCCGTACCTGTCCATGCGCAGTCCCTTGCCTAACGAGTAGTTCATCATGCCCGGATTCACCTTGCCCTTCATCTGCCAGGGGGTGACACCAATCTTCGAGTGCACCACCACCATGCCGCTGGTCAGGTCGCCATATTCTGCCGAGGGAATACCGCGAATCACCTCCACTTCCTCGATGTCGTCTGCCGAGATGTTACGCATGTCGGTGCCTGCCAAGGCCGTGTTCGAGTAGTCGCCTTGCGACAGGTTGCCGTTGTTCGACATGGGGACGCCGTCAACGATGATGGGTGAACCGAATGCTGAGTTGCTGTTATAGGCATTGGGCGAGGCAGAGCGTATTTGCAATCGCGACCCGGTGGAAGATGTCAAGTCCTGGTTGCCCATGAGTCCGCCGGGTACCAGTTGCATGATGTCTGCCAGCGATGTGGCTTGCAGGTGGTCGATGGCTTGGCGCCCAATAATGCTGCTCGTGGCCTTACCGGACGCATTTTGCCTGGCTACGACGTTGACTTCCCTCAGTGCCAGTGTGGTGGGCGTCATCTGGAAGTTCAGCTTCATGTTACGCGTCACCTTGACCTGTGTCGTAATGGGTTCGTAACCCACATACGAGATGTTGATAGTGTATGTGCCTTCCTCTACATTCTTGACAGAGGCTACGCCGTTCATGTCTGTTACAGCCACGGCACCCGAAGGCTGAAGCTGGACAGTCGCCATGATAACAGCTTCTTTCGTGTCTTTGTCCTTCACCGTCAGCTCAACCGAATAGGCACCCGTCGGCTTCTGCGCCCATAACGATAGCGGCAACAGCAAGAACAATAGCAAGGAGGTTATTTTTGTCAGTCTCATCTTCCTTTTTTTATAGTTTGTCATGTTCAAGGGTGCAAAATTACAAAAAAATTGTAATTCTTAATTCATAATTCGCAATTATTTAGTACCTTTGCCTCCATATTAATATAATTTCAATGAATAGACGACTATTTTTGTTAGTGGCCACGGTGTTGATTGTCTTTTGCGGGCAGGCTCAACCGTTGCGTCAGGATGCCACGATACGCATGGGTAAGTTGAAGAACGGCATGACCTACTATCTGCGTCATAACGGCAAGGACCCGAAGATGGCTGACTTCTATATTGCCCAGCGTGTGGGCTCTATTCAGGAAGAACCCCGCCAGCGCGGACTGGCCCACTTCCTGGAGCACATGGCTTTTAATGGTACGAAACATTTCCCTGGCAAGGGTAAGAAGCTGGGCATTGTGCCCTGGTGCGAGACCATTGGCGTCAGGTTCGGCACCAACCTCAATGCCTATACCAGTGTGGAACAAACGGTTTACAACATCTCGGCAGTTCCCTTGAAGCGTGACGGCATCATCGACTCGTGCCTGCTCATTCTGCATGACTGGAGCCACTACCTGCTGTTGGAAGACAAGGAGATTGACAAGGAGCGCGGCGTGATTCATGAAGAGTGGCGCCAGCGTCGTGCCGGACGTGCCGTACAGCGGCTGATGGAGCAGGCCATGCCCAAGGTGTATAAGGGCACCAAGTATGAGGACTGCATGCCCATCGGTTCGATGGATATTGTCGATAACTTTCCCTACGAGGACTTGCGCGACTACTATCATAAGTGGTACCGCCCTGACCTGCAGGCCATCATTGTGGTGGGCGACATCGATGTGGATAAGATGGAGAAGAAAATCAAGAAACTCTTCTCGTCCATCCCTATACCTAAGAATGCCGCCAAGCGCGAATACTATCCTGTGAACGACAATAAGAAGATGATTGTCGATATCGAGAAGGATAGCGAACAGCCCGTCGTGCTCTGCCACCTCTATCAGAAGCGCGACGCCACGCCCGATGATGAGAAGAACGACGAGAAATACCTGCGGGGCGACTATGTCGACGGACTGGTTACTTCGATGCTGAACGACCGTCTGTCAGAACTGAAACAGCAGGCCGTGCCACCCTACCAGAGTGCTACGGCCCGTGTGGGCAATTTCTTCCTCAGTCGTACCAAGGAGGCTTTTGCACTCTCCATCAGCTGTAAAGAGGAGAACGTCTTAGGTGGTATTATCGCTGCCGTCGGTGTGGTAGAACGTGCCCGTCAGCATGGTTTTACGCAGTCCGAATTCCAGCGTGCCAAGAGCCAGAAGCTCAGCCACGACGAGCGTAAGTACCGTGAACGCGATGACCGTCGCAACGCCAAGTATGTCAGTGCCTGCGTCAATCATTTCCTCAGCAGCGAACCGCTGATTTCCATGGACGACCAGTTGGAACTGACGCGCCGCTTCGATCGTGAGGTGACGCTGCAGGAGGTCAACGAGGCTGCCCGTCAGCTCATAACCGACCAAAATCAGGTGGCCCTTATGTATGCCCCTGACAAGGCAGGATTCACGCTGCCCACTGAACAGCAGATAGAGAACGTCATCCTGGCAACCCAGCAGCTGAGCTATGCTCCATATCCCGAGAAGGAACCTACCGTCGATCTTACCGCCTACCTGTCATCTCTGAACTCGAAGTCGGCCTCTATCGTCAGCGAACGCAACTATAAGCACGGCTTCGTAGAGTGGACGCTGTCCAATGGCATGAAGGTGTATATCAAGCAAACCAACTTTGCTGCCGATGCCGTCTCGATGACCATGCGGGCTGAGGGAGGCACCTCGGTCTATGGCGATGAGGACATCCCCAACTTCGCACTCCTCAACAGTGCTATCACGGAAGCCGGCGTGGCTGAGTTCGATGCTACCACCCTGCGACGCATGCTTACGGGTAAGTCTGTACGTGTCAATATCTCGGTAGGCACACGCAGTCAGACCATCAGCGGCGGAGTGTCACAGCAGGATTTGCCTACACTCTTCCAACTGGCTCACCTCTACTTTACACAGCCTCGTCGCGACACCATAGCCTTCCAGGGTTTGATGAACCGTCAGCGTTCGTTCCTGACCAATCGCAACGCTGCGCCAAAGGTTGACTATAACGACTCGCTACGCGCCATACTCTACGACCATCATCCGCGTGTAAAGCCAGTGGTGCAGAGCACCCTCGACCATGTCAGCTACGACCGCATCTTAGAGATCTACAAAGAGCGGTTCAGCGATGCCTCGAACTTCAAGACGGTAATCATTGGCAACTTCGACGAGTGGGAATTGCGCCATTTGTGCTGCCAGTATCTTGCCACGCTGCCCTCTACCTACAAGGCCGAGAAAACCAATTGGCAGAACGTGCCGCGCATGACCGAAGGGTCGAAGGTCAGCGTCTTCCGCAAAAAGATGTCCACCCCGTTGGCCAATGTCAGTATCTTCTATTCTGCCGACATTCCCTTCTCACCGCAGGCCGACTTGGAACTCGACTTCCTGACACGTGTGCTGAAGATAGCCTATACCGACTCAGTGCGCGAGGAGAAGGGAGGCACGTATGGCGTGACCGTAGCTTTCGACTTCGACAAGGATGAACGTCCTAACGCTACGATGAAGATTTCGTATAATGCTGATCCCGACCGTTATGCTGAGCTTAACCCCATCATCTACCAGCAGTTGGAAAATATTGCCAAATACGGACCTGTGGCGTCCAGCATGGAAAAGGTGAAGCAGTATCTGGTCAAACAGTATCAGCAGGCTGAGACCACCAACGACTATTGGAGCTATATCATCTGGCACGAGCTGGACGACAATGCCGACTTCGACAAGGATTACTGCAAGATGGTTGAGGCCATGACGGCACGGCAGGTGCAGCAGATGGCTCAGCGGCTCATCGACGCCCACCGCTGCATCGAGGTCACGATGCTAAGTGAGAAATGAAAAAACAGAGAAACATTAATCTTGAAACACTTATAATGTTATGAAGAAACTTGTTTTATTTGTCGCAGCCGTTGCTGCACTGTTTGCTTGCTCCGACGAGAAAGCACCGTTTAATTATCGTGGTCTGGCAATGAACATGCCCTTGACACAGTTTATGGATTCACTGAAGGCACGCGGCTTCGCCGTCGATACAGCAGCCTCGGACAGTGGTAAGACATGGGTGATGAAGAGCGAAGGCGTCCCTTACCATGTACTGTTGGCCTTCAAAGGCGAGAAGTTGCTCATGGCTCAGGAGAACTACACTATGTCAACCAACGACAGCACACGTGATGCCTGGCAGGAACTGCGTGACAATCTGGAGAAGGAACTGGGCACGTGGCCCAATATGCCTAAGCATGGCGACGACCACAAGGTTGCAACCTTCGAGACAGATGGTGGTTTCATCACCTTAACGCTCGAGAACACCTATTCGCCTAACCTCAACGTCCGTTATACGGTAAAGGACGAGGAAAAGTAGTGTTGACTAAAAAACGTGTCGCCAATAAGCGGCACTTATCCAAAAATAAGCGTGCTTTATTTTGCAATAAGGCACGCTTTTGCTTAATTATTATGACTCAGAGTGATAGACCCCATGAGTCATTTTGCGGACTGTTCGAACTTGAAGGTGTAGAAGATATCTCCAGCTGTAACTTCTAATTTGAGAGGGCGTGCCTGATGGTTCTCATTGGAATCAAAGGTCACGTTAAGTTTATTCCCGACTATCTCCGCCTTGAACCAATCCATCGTTATGGTGTGGTAAATACCTTCTTCTCGAGAGGGGAAATAGTAGTTTCCTCCAGACTCTGCGTTCTCTATCCATGGATCCGAATAGTTGTGGCAGGTGAACGTCATCGTGCCTCCATTGGTGGGGACATGATAGATTCCGTCAGTCTTTTGTACCTGCGCTTCGGCCTCCCAAATCATAGAGTCCCAGTCCCCTTCCTTTTTGTCGTTGCTGTCGCAAGAGGCGAGGGAGAGCGTGGCAGCTATCATCACGAGAATGTTTCTCCAGTATTTCATTGTTTTCTTCATCATAGTTCTTATAGTATCTGACGGTCTGGTAGAACCTACTTTTTCAATTTCTCTATGAAAAAGCAAATTGCCTGCTTTAATGGAGAAATCTCATTCTTAATAATCCACAGTATTTGTGATGCATCTACATCAAAGTAATGATGGGCAATGATGTCTCTTAGAAGATAAAGATTCCATCCTTTAAAATACGTTTTCTTAAACGAGGGTTCAGATTTTGATGATTGCGGACGATATCGACAGAAGAGCCTGTTGCCTCCTCCAAAAACTCCTTGGCATCCATAAGAAGGAAGGGATTAGGTGTCTCTGTATCAACAAACAAGTCAATGTCGCTGCCTTCTTTTTGTTCTCCCCTTGCCGTTGAGCCAAAAAGAGACAAAGACGTTATGCCATACTTATCTTTAAGTATGCTCATATACTTTTGTAGCAGAGTGATACATTCGTCTTTTGTCATATTCGTAATCATAATCATTGCAAAGATAGGAAATAATTTTTAAATTTCCAAATAATTAGACGAAAAACTACTTGTCGAGCCCAATACACAGGGATAGCCAAAAGGGATTCAGCAACGTTCAATGACTCAGACAGACCCCATGAGTCACGACAGCAATTCATGTTTTTCTCCTCTTTTGTCGCAAAACTCGGTTCCTGTCGCAACAACCTCATGAAGAAAACGCTTAAATGTTTGTTTTCATGGGATTCTTGCCGTAACTTTGCGATAGAAAAAGAAAGGAAAGAGTTCCAACTATTTAGATTTAGGTTATATTGTTTCATAAGTTTTTTGTTTTAGTTATTGGTTAGTAGTTTTCTCATAGAATTTGGTTTTAGTTAGTTTGTAAAACAATCATTTCGGGCCCGCAGCGATGCAGGCCCGAAGTGGTTATTATGCGTTGTGTCAGAAAATTGGTACTGACATACTATGGATGTCAGGTACAAGTCCCTTTAACATCAAGAGTTGCCAGAGATCACTTTCCGATATTTCTGATTTTTGCTATTAGGCTTGTCGGGCTCCGTCATTTCGATAAAGCCAAGTTCGAGCAATGGCTTTATGAATTTTGCTATATTGGTAGGATGGTAACTGTATCCAATATGTTCAAGTATCTCCCTCGCACTTCTTGGAATAGAACAAAACTGAATGATATTCTTCTGAGTACCATCAAGATCCTTATAAGGAACTCCAGCTTGATTAGCTCTGTCATCTCTATCATTACCTTTTTGATCTGAATTTTTCAAGTCATTGTTTTCCAGCGTCTTATCTCTATCATCTCTGTCATTATCTCTATCATCAACACCCCTACGCTTCACCGTCACCACGAACTCATTGAGCGTTTCATCATTCACGAACTTGATGTCTGGGGTGTACTTCAACGCTCTTGTGATACCACTTCCAGCGCCAGTATAAGGAAGGAGATTGATGCCATGATTGAATAACAATTTGTTTCTTGGCACAGATGCACCATGCAAGATGCTTTCCATATTCACACCCTCAGGCAATAGTCCTGGGCTGTGTATCTCTATCCTATTATCAAAGATAAACACTCTTAACGGAGCTTCAATCACATACGAGCGATGCAGGATGGCATTTGCTACGATTTCTGATAAACTGGTCATTGACACCTCCAATTCGCCAGAACTATTGAAATCTTTCTCCACTTGTTTGTGGCGCAGGTTTCTGGTCAGGAAAGAAATGATATAGTGGTACATGTGTACCGCATTACCATCGGCATCATTACCGCTTTTATCGCGGAACTCTGTACCACCAATGCTATTTCCCACAAAACTGATACAGCGCACAGTGAAGGCGGGCAACCAACGCTGAGGATACTTGCCCATCAGCATCAGTGCTGCCAATGTCAATGTGCCATCTTCCACAATAAGGCCATTATTCTTCAAGATGCCCTCCGGAGTCTGGCTAAGAATGTCGGCTATCTCAGTAAGGCTCTTATGCTTCAATTCTGCGATAGGTAATTGCTGACGCTCGTAATCGCTACGGAAACGACTCAGCAGATAGTCGCGCACAGTATTCTCATCCAAATCCTTGATACTCGTTCCCTTGATAGGCATACTGTCTGGATGCATTTGTCCGTTCTCCATCAGCATTGCTATCAGTTCCGCATTGTCAAACACCTTGCGCTTATCAGCACCCTGTTTCACCCATACGATACCTTTACTATCACGATAAGGCTTGTTCTTACCCTGCTTAATGGTTGCCACAACAATCACGCCATCGTCCATCTGAATATTCTCGATATCAAGTAGAATCTGAGGTACAACACCCTCAGAGGCCAAACTTCCCAACAGGTTCGTTGTTTCCTGTACCTCTTGGAATGATAAGGGATTTATGCGTCCCGTCTTGTCGTCGATGCCAACCACAATCATTCCTCCGCGAGAGTTGCTTTGCGCCACCATCTCACAGCTCACGTCATATTTGTTTTCGCGAGTCACACGTTCCTTAAACTGAACTTTAGTCTGTTCTGCCGTGTCTCTTAGTCTGAGTATATCTTCTTTCGTCATAATCCGTTTGCAAAATTAATCAGTTTTTATCAAATATAACTCATAGGCTCAAATTACTCTCTTATAGGTAAATCTTCCAACGAGATAATTCCCAGTTTTTTCAATATAATACTATCGGGGAATTGAATTTGGGCCTTTGTGGTTTGTCCTTTGGGTGTTACATTCTCAATTCGATGTATTGAATGATCTTTATTTTTATATAGCACTTGTTCCACAACTTGGATAAAATCCAATTTTGTATCAGCTACTGATGGCTTTAGTGCAATATTTAGACCAGCTTGGCCACTTAATCTTACAGAAGGGTATACAACACCGTCAAATCCCATATCGGCAATTATTTCTGATGTCAATGTTGCAGAAAACATATATTCGTAATCATCAACTACATTTTTGGAGAAATCATCGCTGATAAAATGCGCAAGATCTTTTTCTTCAAGAGAACTATCCTTATGCACAAGTAGGAATGCTTTCCTCATCATATTGAGCAATTTGTTGTCCTGAACGTTTGGAAATGTTGTGTCTGTTATAAGTGAAAACACTTTAAGCGGTTCTTTTATTTTCCAATAAGATAAGGTGAATATTTCCCTTCCAATGGAATCTATACCTTCTTTACATAATGATGAGCACTCGCATGCACAAATAGCCCGTGCATTTTCTTGATGATTTTGGTCATCTGATATAACGCCATAGAACATCGTATTTCCCGGCAATGATGCTCGTTGATATTCTTTGCAGTCTTTTGCAGGGCGGTAGGTCATTTCTGATTGGTGTATAAACCCTCTCCCTTTACGAGCACGAAGAATATAAGCACCTTTTATGATAATTGGAACTATAGCAATGGAACATCCTTCAATAATGTCAATTATTTGTTCTGGATTAGAGCTACTATAATCCAATGCTTTTAATTCCTTAACAACGTCTCGCATATTAATCTTTTTTAACAACCGGGTCCCCCGAATATTTTGCCTAAATTCAATGCTTGCCTATTAACAATCTTGTTTCTTTGCTTTCTGTTTACTTGATGTTAAAACCATTAAACAACTGTATGGCAACCTTTTCAAAAAGGTCAATTTCCTCCTCTAGAACAGATAGAGCCATAACTGAAACAGTATAAATATAGTTACCCTTGTAAAATACGTATTCGATTTCTATACAATGAACAGTTTGTCCGTATTCGGGATAATCCTTTTTCATGTCAATTCGCTTCTTGATTGCATGATTTCCACATAATTGACTCCTCATTGACTTTGCACCCAGATATGTCATACCATTCTGTTGTGCTTGCTGTTTGTGCATTTTCTCGAGTTGAGGAGGCTCTTGCTCAGAAACATAGTCCCAGACATCACCTTTGAGACCAACTTCTTTAGTTGCACCAAGCTTCACCAAAATATGGGTATCGTCATTACGCACTTTTAATAATGTCGAGCCAGATAGGATGGGACGTCCAATCCATTTTAGATCTTCAATAAGTTGCCAAGTGATTTTGTGAGCAGAATTGGTGTATTTTGCTGTATTACTATTCCACAGACCTGAACTGGTCTGAGAAAATGCAAATAATGAAATTGTTGCTAACAAGCTGGTAATAATACTTTTCTTCATATTTTAGTGTTTTACAGAATAACGAAATCCCTTAAATACTTTAGATATCTCATCTTCACAATCAACAGTATCGTGCAATTCTTTGGGTATCTTTACTGCTATAGTAAGGATATAGCCGTTAAGGATAACTATGTATTCTTCGGCATAAGTTTCCATTGGTTCTTTGTAGCGGCTATCCTTGAAATACTCTTTAAAAGTAGTTTTAATGGCATTTTGTCCAAGCAGAGAACATTTTTTAAAGTCTCTTTCGTAAATAAGCATCCCTGTTTTCTTTTCAAAATTGACATCCATTTTCTCTATTAATGCGGTATACTGATTATATACTTTCCAAAGATCATTTATCTTATCAGAAACCTGAGCATTTACAAAGACGACAAATGGTTCTCCTTCAGCACGAAATACTGTATGCTTTTCAGTCCCTTCTACCCTTTCCCATTTGTACTCCTTTGGTAGATTCCACCCGAAGCCATATGTATAATTTGAATAAATAAAGTGTTGGGAATCCCATTTCTCAAAATGAGAATTAATAGAGCCTCTAAATGAATTAGTCGAGCTTGCCTTTATATAAAGTTTATCTCCTTTAATGGATACTTCACCGAACTTTTGAATTGCAGTTTGTCCTAAAAGAAGAGGGGCGTCTTGTCCATTTATAACGACCGCAATAACATCTTTGACTATAATATCCCCAACCTTTAACGTGTGAAGCATGAGTTCAGTTTGGTCAATGATTCGACCATCCGCTGTTAAGGATTTAGATTTACCAGTAAAGTCAAATAATGATATGTAATTATTGTCCAACATCATTTCTGCAAGAGTTTGGGATATGCTAACTGCTGCTGCTCCAGTATCAAACACCATCTTTACTTTCAGCCCATTGATCTCACATGGAATTTTATAAACGCCTTTATCTTCAACCATTTGAATAACGGTCTGAGCGTATATAGAAGATATCGATACCACGATAATTAATAATGTCAATACTCTTTTCATGTTGTTAATTGTGAATTAATAAACATAGAATGAGCTTTCTGCTATTTTGTTCCCCTCATACCATATTTCAATCTCGTGGCTACCAACAGACCAAAAACCTCCAGATTCATTTCCCCATCCAGAAATGTAGTAGAAATTCTTCCCTATGTTTTTACCACCGACATTCTCAAAGTATGTATAACCCTCTTTTGATCCCTGACCAGTGATAAGTCTTCCATTTGTGAATAGTTTTACGCCTATTTTTGCTCTTTCTGAACGTAAGATATTAACATCTATTTTGAAGCCTATATAGAAGCATTTACTTTTAACCAACTTCTCGTCGTATGGTATTACATTTTTGCCATCCATTCTTTCTGAACAATAATGAAAGGCTAGCACCTCAAAAGGACAACCAGCGTATTCTTTATATTTCTCAAGTCTGGGGTTATATCTATATAATTCATATGCCTTATTGTAATAGTTTTGAGCAGCCTTTATTTCTCCTTGTTTGTAAAGGGCTTCACAATAGACTAAATATACGTTTGGGTCATCTGCCCCATAATCAATTGCCTTTTTTGCATATGTTTTGGCTTCTTTCCAGTTATATTCATCTGCTTCCAATAAAGCAAGTGCTGACAATGCTTTTTGTTCTTTAGAATCTATTTCTATAGTTTTTTCAGCTTCTTCTCTAGCCGCTTCAGATTCGCCATTTAAAGCAAGAACGTATGCAAGCATCCCACGTATTTGGGGATTATTGCCATTGTGTTCTAAAGCGAATCTATAATAATCTGCAGCCTTTGATAGAATACCTTCATGTTCATAATAGCCTCCTATTTCTTTAATAATATCAATATCAGAAACTAGTATTTGTGCAGCTTCATCTACTAACGACATTTCTTTGTCTAGACTTTTCTTGTAATCATATTCTTCAGTTTTATAGATTATCCTTGATCTGGCATTGTCTCCATCAAGAGATAACTCTGAGCCTTTGCATGCATATGGTTCCCCAGTTCCTGGTTTTATAATATAATATTGCTCTGATATAATATCCTCAAAACTATTAATTGGTGTAGTAGCAACGTAAAACGATGAAGATGGATACTCGCGAAATTCATCTACTCGTATTTTATAGAATTCTTTAGAATCAAAGACTTCATTCGCATATCCAGGAGTGACTATTAAATGTAGCGATTTAGAACGCGAGGAAGAGACACGGTCAAATAGAGTTTTTCCCAATTGGTTATTGGAAAGATTAAAACTATACCTTACTTTATCACTGAATGAAGATATGTAATTGGGATAAGATTTAAAACTCAAACATGCAGCAATCAATATGAATACTGCAATTATTCCGATAATACAAACAATACCATATTTTAAACCTTTTGAAAGGTGAATAGAGTGAATTGATAATGGAGAATAGTCTTTCTTATGTGGCATCACATCTTCAATGATATGGTCGCAAATAGTACTATTGTCAGAGTTAATCTTTTCTTCTTGGGAAACGACAGAAATATCATTATTTTCTTTTGCCGTATTGTTAATTGTTACCTCTTCTTCAATAGATAGATTATCCGCCTCCTGCTTGTTTTTTATATCATTTTCACTCTCCTTTTTTGTGCCTTGTTCAGCATTGTTTCCTTTAGTGCTTAGCATAGATCTCCATCCGGAAATGCCGTCTTTACGAAAACACATAGCAATAGCAAAGATGCCAAAATCCCGAATAAAATGAGCCAACGTGCCAGCAAATTGGTTCCCAATAGAGATGTCGCTAGACCAATTAATATTTATAATGCGAACTAGAAACAGTATTGTTAAAGCAATTAAGCCATATCTTTTCTTCAAAAAGGTTAATCCCCCAGCAATAAGAATAAGGATATTGATGATTATCAGAATAATGACATTCTCGTAATTCTCAACACCAAGTAATCTATATGTAGTAATAGCGCTAAAACAACTTATGATTTCTCGAATAACCATATACATAGATAATCCAAGAATAATCTTAGCTACAATATTGAAATCTCTATTAATTGAAGTATCCATATTCGATATTATATTATTAACGCGTTATGGTTTTGTTTATATTTTAGAGAACGGCTATTTAAACTCGTTCTTTAACAATTTGTCAACTGCCTCTACATAAGAATCATATGTTATGTTATCTTCATCCAGATAGCGTATAACTCTACTAAATGTCTCATCCATAAAAAGTACGTAAGTACAATTCTTGGAATCGCCGTCTTTAGCTTTATAACTAAATGTATGTGTTACACGCCATCCAGATAATTTGTTGTCATAACTATTTTCATTCTCTTGTAACTCTTTTGATAAGGATTTTATCAGAGTAGCATTTGAATCCATTACCATTAAGTATTTGTCAAGTTTCGCTTTTTCTTCTTTAATTTCTGCCAGATGGCTGGAAGGATTAGAAGAATCTAATAGTGATTGTATAATATCGCGTTTCTCGTAAAAGCCGGCAGATGCGTTGTCAAAATTCTCCTTTGCTTCAAAGGCTTTCATTACGTTGTCAAAAGCTAGAGTGTCTCCATATCTGTTATGAATTAAACTGTCTATTTTTGTTTCAATAGGCTGATAACTATCAGGATTGTGCAGAGTTTGTGTTACTGTAATTTTGATTATGTCTGCTATTTTTTTGTCCTTTGAGGAACAAGCTACCATCATTGTTATACAAATGGTTAATATTGAAAACTTTACAAATGAAAATATATGTCTCATAACCTTTGCTGTTTTGTTGTATATACTTCCGCTTATCTGTCGTATAAATCAAACTTTTGTAGAGTTTAACAAGTCCTTTATGTCAACATTGAGAATGCTGGCAATCTTAGTAAGAGTAGGTAAGTCTGGCTGTGATGTGTTAGTACACCACTTCGATACTGTAGCTGGGTCTTTACCTATTTGCTCTGCTAGCCATTTGCCTGTTCTCTTCTTCTCCACAAGAACAACTTTGATTCTGTTAATATCTTCAGCCATTGGATAAATGTATTGATGTTTGACGCAAAGATATGAAATAATCGACAAATATCCAAGCCATTGGAGAATAAACAGCATTTATTTATTGTTTTTTAGGAAAAAAGATGGTGTAATGACTCATTTCAATACTTTCAGAGAAATTCGGAACCGTCCCGCCATTTTCGGGCAAGGAGAAATAAAGCGGAAGTATTTGGGAATAACGCAAGAGTAATTAAAAATAAAGCGGAAGTATTGAGCTATAAATGCCGCTTATCGCTCTCACATCACGTGCTTATCGCTCGTGGCCTTTGAGCTTATCGCTTCTGCCTCTTAAGCGATAAGCAAACGAGCCTTCCGCTTATCGCTCGTCAACCGCTTGGATATCGCACGTTAAGTTGTTCTCAACTATGCAACTAGTTATCGCAATAACTGCGCTTCATATTGCAGTAGAAAGCGTAGTTATGAAATTTACAAGCATAGTAGTTGCACTCAGAGCAAAACGGCATATTACTACCAGAGGAACAGCCTTTCTCTCCAAGAGAAACAACGTTTTGCAAAAGAGGCAGGAAAACAGAAATCATACCAATCAAAGGAACATCTCCAATATAACCAGTAAGTAACTCCAATGTAACAAGGATGCTGCAAGCGAGCAACACTAATTCATGTTCGGTAGATGTCCGGTACTTGTCCGGTATATGTTCGGTTTTAGACCGAACAAGTAGAGAGCATATAACGAGGAAATAGCGGACATGAATAGAAGGAGCATCGAAGCAAGACTGGGGCTAAAGTATGGGAAGAGTGGAGGTAAATATGAAAAGCGGTAGAGAGGTATTAGTGAAAACAGTGAGGACAGGTTAACGTCTCGTCCAACTGCAGAATAATACAGTAAATGCTGCAACATTCATCGTTAGGGGTTCGAAAAAACATAATTTTCTAGAGAATCATAAAATATTGGCAGAAAACAGTGAGAAAATCATTCAATTTTTAATCGAAACCCATCGAAAATTAGTATAAAGTATGTGAGAAATTCTAAAACCTAGTGACATATGACATAAATTGAAGGTATTTTATTATATCTCAATAGTTTACAAAATTACATAGTGACATAATAGTGACATAAAACCGACATAGAAGTGACATAAAAGCGACATAATAGTGGCATAGTTGCGTGTAATAAGCATGTAATGTGTGCATAGTAAGCTAGCAGATACAGAGATATTAGGTTACAACTAGAAAGGCTATGAGTAGTTACTCAATTCTCTAGAGAATTCAAGTGTTAGTAGGCCTCTAGCGATTGAGGAGATTAGTGCATTCGGTTCAATTCTCTAGAGAATTCTTTAACAAGGCATAATCTCAGGCAGTGGAAGTACTAATGGCGCGATGAGCTAGTATACTAGTCGACAGTTAGCATCCATAAGAGAGGTAAAAGTGGCGATAAATACAAGAAAATGCCAGATTTATGTCGGATGTATGTCACTTCTATGTCGGTTTTATGTCACTTTTATGTCACTAAGTGCCTTGTAAATAGTCGTATAATTATCTGATATTCAAATAATAGCATAAATAATATGTCACTATGTCACTAAAAATTGAGAAATTAAGAAATAGTTTTGAAATTGAGGACAACGGGGACAGGTGAGTGTTTCATTGAAAGATATTGTTTACTATTTTAATAGATTTCTTCCACTATTTCCTTCTAGTACCTGCATCTGCTGGATAGCAATCTGGTTAAGCTTTACGAGTCGTTCGCCTTGTGGCACTCCGGCACCATTCTTGGTAATAATGCCAATAGCCGAGGTCAATTCCACCCACCGCGTAGGACTCATCGTAAAGGCGTTGCTGCCTGCCTCAGCTAAAAGGGGGTCGAATTCGACCCCTTTAAAGTTGGGGTTGTTCAATTTCTCCCAAAGACCCAGATACTCCAACGTGTTCTTCTGACGTGCTCACACAGGGACAGTCCCCTTGTGAGGCTGACACCCAAACTCAAGAATCGCTATCATTCTTGATAGCGTTTTTTTTGTTCTACAATAAAAAAGTATATGAAAAATTTGGCAAATGTTCATTAATTGATTAACTTTGTGACGCAAATGTAAGCAATTAAGAAAGAATATTTTAAAAGCAAGGAGGCACAATAATGGACGCAAAGAAGAAAGAAGCAATTATGGAGTGTACGAGTTTCGATGAACTGCTCGATGCCGAGTACGGGGAGCGTGGAACAGAGGCTCGTGAGAATTTTGAAGTAGAGGCCGAGGCATTCTGCTTAGCGGAATGCTTAAAGGAGCAGCGTCGCTTGGCAGGACTGACTCAGGAACAATTAGCCGCTAAGATTGGCACAAAGAAGAGCTATATTTCAAAGATTGAGAACGGGCACGCTGACGTGCAGCTCTCTACGCTCTTCCGTATTTTCTCAGGATTGGGAAAACGCATCTCGCTCACAGTATTGTAACTTAAATAATTCACAGATCAGGGGACTCCTGATTGAGCGAGAGAACACAGAGGGTATAAATCTTTGTGATACATTTTCTTCGTTTTTGTTTGGAAGTATCGGAATAATTGCCTATCTTTGCATTCAGATAATGGTATGAAGATTTTGAAGCTTACACAACATTTCCAGTCTCGACTTGATGCAGAGGCGGACTGGCTGTGGGACGAAGGCATCCTGAATCAAAAAAGTTGGACGAACTTCGCCACAAGGATTTGCATGCCGAATAAAAATCAAGA
>JAEEGK010012644.1_pt1 | contig 19147 bp, 11 predicted proteins | sample 8958771 | NCBI WGS metagenome assembly JAEEGK01 (sample SAMN16246547, study PRJNA631951) | gut metagenome | biome: gut microbiome; feature: rumen; material: SC-attached | host: Bos | place: Iran: Karaj | collected 2018-10
CGCTCGGAGCGGTTCTTGGCCCACGCCACGTAGGCCTGCACCTCGGCGCGCTGAGCGGGAGTGGTGATGCTGTCGATAAGCTCGTGCTCCGGACAGAGCACCATGAATGTCACACCATATATAGTATCGGGGCGGGTGGTGAAAATCTCGAAACTGAGAACGGGCTGGGGGTCGCACTGGCTGATATAGGCCTGTGCGCCGGGCAGCACATTGGCGTTGGGCTTCACGTCGAGGGGGAACCAGACGGCGGCACCCTCGCTGCGGCCGATCCAGTTACGCTGGATCTCCTTGAGCGACTCGGACCAGTCCACCTCTTCCAATCCGTCGACCAGGCGTTGTGCGTAAGCGGAGATACGGAGACTCCACTGGCGCATCAGCTTGCGCTCGACGGGGTAGCCGCCACGCACGCTGAGGCCGTTCACCACCTCGTCGTTGGCCAGCACGGTGCCCAGCTCGGGACACCAGTTGACGGGGATGTCGGCCAGGTAAGCCAGACGGAAATTCATCAGATAGTCCTGACGCTCGTCCTCGCTCATGGCCGACCAAGGCTTCTCGCCCTCGGTGGCCACGGTGCCTTCCTCCAGCTGCTTCACCAGCTCGCTGATGGGACGGGCCTTGTCGAGCTCGCGGTCGTAATACTGATTGAACAGCTGGATGAAAGTCCATTGTGTCCACTTATAGTATTTCGGGTCGCAAGTGCGCACCTCGCGCTCCCAGTCGAAACTGAAGCCCAGTTTATCCAGCTGCTCACGATAGCGGGCGATGTTGCGCTCGGTGGTGATGGCGGGATGCTGGCCGGTCTGTATGGCATACTGCTCGGCGGGGAGGCCGTAAGCGTCGTATCCCATGGGATGCAGCACATTGAATCCACGCAGACGCTTGTAGCGGGCGAAGATGTCGCTGGCGATGTAGCCTAACGGGTGGCCCACATGCAGCCCCGCTCCCGAAGGATAGGGGAACATGTCGAGGACATAGAAATGAGGTTTGTCCGGCTCGATACCACACCTGTAGGTATGATGTTCACGCCAATAATTCTGCCACTTAGGCTCGATTTCGTTAAAGTTGTAATCCATATTCTATATAATACCTGCGGTGGATAACCGCACTCTCGATTCACTTTTTACACTTATCCGACGGACACTCTCCGCCAATTACTTGTTATCTCTTAATAATTTACAACACTATCTGTAAATTACGGGATTCTGCAAATATACAAAAAAAAAACAAATCTGCAACAAAATATTTTCAACCCTGTCCCGACGGCCTTCCTCCCCACGCCATACGGCCATGGTCCAACCCCTGCCGCAACGCCCTCCCCACGCCTCCCCTGCCCTGCCTTTGCTCCCTTCCCGCGCATTCCCTGCCACACCGCAGTGCCGGGAAGTTGCAGCGGACGGCACGCCACAACTCACTTGGGCCGTTCAATCCCGGCTCGATGTGGCCTGCTTCTCGGCTTGTTTTCCGTTATCATATCGGGTAACGTTGCTATAACGATACTATAACGATGCAGGATTGAACGGCCCCTCTCCGTAGCGAGGGGAATCGTTGCCGCTCCACGGCGCAGGGCGGGAGGGCGAAACGGGGTGACGGGAATGGGCGGCGACGGGAGCCGGGAATGGAGGGTGATGGACGCCGATGGGCGGCGTGGGGCTTGCAGCCGCTATTTGACAGACTTGCGCTGGCGCAGCTGCACGAGGGCGGCGTTGTAGACCGGGTCGCGCACCTTCATGATGCGGTAGTAGTGTCCGCGCCCGAAGAGGCAGTCGGCCAGGAGGGCCTTGATTTGCAGATGCAGGAAGGGGTCGCGCTGGGAGAGGCACTGCCCGGCGGCCAGTGCGGAGCTGTCGGCCACGGTGTCCCACTGCACCTCCTTGTTGGCGGCAAAGCGTTCGAAAGCCGAGTCGACGTCGAGGCTGTCGTAGTGCGCCAGATAGGTGTCGAAATCGGCTATCCGCGGCTCGCCACGGTGCATGTCGGCCCAATACTGCGGGAACTGGTTGAGGATGCCCTTGCGGCGGCAGTCGCGGTAATACTGGGTTGAGGGGGTGGTGTCCATGGGCACGAAGATGTCGGGCATGATGCCGCCTCCACCGTAAACGGTGCGACCGCCTGCGGTCTTGTATTTCAGCGAGTCGGGGAAATGGATGGAGTCCGCCGAGAAGAACTCGCCGTGTTTATAGCGGCGCATCATGTCCTTGTTGTATTCGTCGGTGCCGTCGTCGTAGGGACGTTGTATGCAGCGGCCCGAGGGGGTATAGTAGCGGGCGGTGGTGATGCGCACCTGACTCCCGTCGCTGAGGTTGTACATGGTCTGTACCAAGCCCTTGCCGAAGGTGCGGCGCCCGACAAGGAGGCCGCGGTCCCAGTCCTGGACGGCACCGCTGACAATCTCCGAGGCAGAGGCGCTGCCCTCGTCGATAAGCACCACGAGGTCGCCACGGCGGAAAGAGCCATAGCGGCTGGCGCGGAAGTCCTGACGGCTGCGGGCACGGCCTTGCTGGTAGACGATAAGCCGTCCGCGATCGATAAACTCGTTGGCGAGGCGGAAGGCGATGTCGAGATAGCCGCCGGCATTGCCACGGAGGTCGAGGATAAGCGATTGCATGCCTTGGCTTTTCAGCTCGTCCAAGGCCTTGCGGAATTCGTCCACCGAACTGCGGGCAAAGCGGAGCAGGGCGATGTAGCCGATGGAGTCGTCCTCCATGAAAGCCACCTCGATAGAGTGGATGGGGATGCGGTCGCGTTCGATATGGAACGTGATGGTGTCGGTGCCACGCAGCATCTCGGTGACGACAATGGTACCTTTCTTGCCGCGCAGATGACGGAAAACAAAGGAGTTGACCGCGCTGTCGCCTGTAGCCGGGATGTTGTCGATGCGGAGAAACTTGTCGCCGCGGAGCATGCCCACCTTCTCCGCCGGGCCGCCGGCGATGATTTCCTGCACGCGTATGGTGTCGTTGACCACGGTGAAGGTGATGCCCACCCCCTCGAAGTTGCCCTGCAGGGCCTCGTTGGTGCGCTGCACCTCGCGGGCGGGGACATAGATGCTGTGGGGGTCGAGGGTGCGGAGCATGGTGCGCACAGCCTCTTCGCTCAAGCGGTCGGTGTTGGGGTCGGAGACATACTGCGACTGAATGAGGTTCATCACCTCCTGCAGGCGTTTCATGCCCGGCACGGTGTCGGTGACGACGATTTCGTTTTTCTTTTTCCCAAAGAGCCCTTTGAAGAGCTGGGCATGGGCGGGAGCGGCAAGGGAGAAGACGATGAGGAGTAGGATCGCTCGTTTCATATTAATTGGTTATCTGTTCATTAAAGTAGCCACCACGGCAGTGGCGCGGGGATTGGAGATGCGGAAACAGGTTGTCTGGTCTGGGTCGCGGAGGGAGAACACCTCGACAGTCACCTCTTCGCCGGGCATGGTCTCGGTGAAGAACTCGATGGCAAAACGGAAGGGGGCAGGCTGAGTGAGCATCCTGTCGGGACAGGGGGTGGGGTCGTCGGGGTTGGTGGAGAGCTGCGGCAGGTAGTCGAAGGCCCACTTGATATACTCGGCATTGTTGACATGGAAGGTATGGTCGAGCATGGACGACTTGACTGGGAAGGAGGATGCCGACAGGGGGTTGCCTGCATCCTTGGGGACACGCAGACGGTCCAGCGACGAGCGGCTGGTGGCGCAGTCGTCGTGGGTCTCGATGCCGGCCCAGTAGTCGCGGATGCGCACGGCTTTGCGGGAGAGCATGTCGATGATGACCCAATAGGTGGAGCAGGTGACGGCCACGCCCTGGGCGTCGATCAGCTCGAACTCGCGGAAGGCGAAGAGGCCGTCGGTGCCGCGGGACCAGGTGCGGACGGTGACCGTCTCGCCCTCCATGGGCAGGCGGTCGACTTCGTAATACATGCGGCATAGCACCCAGGCCTTGCCGCGTTCTATCAACTGGCGGAAACCCATCTGCGCCGTTTCGGCGTGATGGCCCGCCGACTCCTGCAGCAGGCGCGCCAACCCCCACATGGTGAGGCGGTCGCGGCAGTCGCAGAGGTAATTGGGTATTGTTACAGTTTCGGTATAATACATAATGAGCGAAGTGTGGATAATGGCCGGCCTTGGAGCCGGGGAAGCGCCGTTACATCCGTTCGGGGGCCACGATGCCGAGGATGCGGAGGGTATTCTTCAGCGCCACGGAGACGAGGGCGCAGAGTTTCACCCTGAACAGGCGGAGGTTGGCATCGGTCTCGCGCAGGATGGGAGTGTCCTGATAGAAACTGTTGAAATTCTTGGCCAAGTCGTAGGCGTAGTTGGCCACCATGGCGGGGCTGTAGTTGGCAGCAGCGGCGGAGAGAGTGGCGGGGAGGTCGTGCAGGCTTTTCACCACGGCGCGTTCCTTGTCGGTGAGGGCGGCGGGAGCCGCGAGGGAGGCCGACAGGTTCACGCCCTGTTCCTCGGCCTTGCGGACGATGCTGCGGATGCGGGCGTGGGTGTATTGGATGAAGGGGCCTGTGTTGCCGTTGAAGTCGATGCTCTCGGCAGGGTTGAACAGCATGTTCTTGACGGGGTCGACTTTAAGGATGAAGTATTTGAGGGCGCCCATGGCCAGGTCGTGGTAAAGCTCTTTGAGCTGTTCGGGCGTCATGTCGTCGTTCTTGCCGTGGTCGCGGCACATCTCCTCGGCGGTGACTTCCATCTCGGCAATGAGGTCGTCGGCGTCGACAACGGTGCCTTCGCGCGATTTCATCTTGCCGTTGGGCAGCTCAACCATACCGTAGGAGAGGTGGTAGACCTTGTCGGCCCATTCGAAGCCCAGCTTGACGAGGATGAGTTTGAGGACCTTGAAATGGTAGTCCTGCTCGTTGCCCACGACGTAGATGAGCTGTTCGGCGCCGAAGTCGTTGTGGCGCAGCAGGGCGGTGCCGAGATCCTGGGTCATGTAGACGGAGGTGCCGTCGCGGCGCAGGAGGAGTTTCTGGTCGAGGCCGTCGGCGGTGAGGTCGCACCACACCGAGCCGTCGTCCTTGCGGAAGAGGACGCCCATATCGAGCCCTTTCTGCACAAGCTCTTTGCCCAGCAGGTAGGTGTTGGACTCGTAGTAAATCTTGTCGAAGCCGACGCCCATCTTGCGGTAGGTCTCGTCGAAACCGGCATACACCCAGCCGTTCATCTTGGTCCAGAGGTCGCGGATTTCGGGGTCGCCCTCCTCCCAGCGTTTGAGCATCTGCTGGGCTTCGACCATGAGGGGTGCCTGCTTCTTGGCCTCTTCCTCGTCCATGCCCTGGGCGGTGAGCTGGCTTACCTCTTCCTTATAATGTTTGTCGAATTCGACATAGTACTTGCCCACCAGATGGTCGCCTTTCATGCCGCTGCTTTCGGGCGTTTCGCCGTTGCCGTAGCGTAGCCAGGCGAGCATCGACTTGCAGATGTGGATGCCGCGGTCGTTGACAAGGTTCACCTTCTTGACGTTGGCCCCGTTGGCGGCCAGCAACTCGCTGACGGACCACCCCAGCAGGTTGTTGCGGATATGGCCGAGATGGAGGGGCTTGTTGGTGTTGGGGGAAGAGTATTCCACCACAACAGGACTGGCGGAGGGATTGGGTTTGGTGATGCCGAAGTCGGGGTCGGCAGCCTCGTCGGAGACAAAGCGGACCCAATAGGCGTCGTCGACGGAGAAATTAAGGAATCCCTTGATGACATTGAAGTCCGCCACCTCGGCGACGGTCTCCTTGACGGCGGCACCCAGCTCGTTTGCCACCTGCTCGGGCGATTTGCGCGCCTGTTTGACATAGGGGAACACCACTACAGTATAGTCGCCTACAAACTCTTTTTTCGTTGCCTGAAGCACCACGGTGTCGGGAGACACCTCGATGCCATAAAGCCGTTTCAATGCTCCGGCCACAGCCTGCTGAAGATTCTGCTCTATCATTATTTACGGGTTTTCTGTTTTTAAAATCAAATTGCAAAATTACAATTTTTTTTTGTATCTTTGGGAAAATTAGTATCTTTGTTTTCCGAAAGTAAGATGTATTATTAACTGATAAATCTGTTTATGAAAAAATTAGCAACTACTATGGCTTCCCTTGCCTTCCCGTTTTTTGCCTTTGCAAGCGAAGCAGATTTAGAAATGCCTAAAGGGTTTGCACAGCATCCCGACACCCAAATCCTGTACTGGGGGTTCCTTATCGTTGTGCTGGGTCTGTTGTTCGGCTTATGGCACTTCAGGAAAGTGCGCAATCTGAAAGCCCATCAATCCATGCTCGAAATAGGCAATGTCATCTTCAAAACCTGCTCGACATACCTCAAACAGCAGGGAAAATTCCTCATCGTGCTGTTTGCTTTTATCGGAGCAGCCATCGCACTGTATTTCGGATTGCTGAGCCACATGTCGATTGGGGCCGTGTGCCTCGTGCTGGCATGGACGGTGATCGGCATCCTGGGTTCGTATGGCGTAGCTTGGTTCGGTGTGCGCATGAACACGTATGCCAACAGCCGCATGGCGTTCGCCTCGCTGCGACGCAAACCCCTCGACCTGCTGAACATCCCGCTGCGTGCAGGCATGAGCATCGGCATTGTGCTGATATGCATTGAGCTGGTGCTGATGCTGATCATCCTGTTGTTTATGCCCGAACACCTTGCGGGAAGCTGCTTTATCGGCTTTGCCATCGGCGAGAGCCTCGGTGCCAGTGCCCTGCGTATTGCAGGCGGTATCTTCACCAAGATTGCCGACATTGGAAGCGACCTGATGAAGGTGGTGTTCAAAATCGGCGAGGACGACCCCCGCAACCCCGGTGTGATTGCCGACTGCACGGGCGACAATGCCGGTGACAGCATCGGACCCACCGCCGACGGATTCGAGACCTACGGCGTGACGGGCGTGGCATTGGTGAGTTTCATCCTGCTGGCCGTGCCGCCGGAGTATCAGGTGTTGCTGCTTGTGTGGATTTTCGTGATGCGTATCCTCGGCATCGTGGCTTCGGTGCTGGCTTATTATATCAACGGTGCCATTGCCAGCGCAAAGTACCGCAACGCCGACGACCTCAATTTCGAGAAACCCCTCACCAGCCTGGTGTGGATCACCTCTATCCTCAGTATTCTGGGTACCTTCCTTGCCAGCTACTTCCTTCTGTCGCCGCTGGGACACGGCTACTGGCTTGCCTTGGCCATCATCATCAGCTGCGGCACCCTGGGAGCCGCTCTCATCCCCGAATTCACCAAGTTCTTCACCTCCCCCACCTCCAAGCATGTGAAGGAGGTGGTCAAGGCTTCGGAGCAGGGCGGTGCCTCGCTGAACATCCTTTCGGGCATTGTGGCCGGCAACATGGGCGCTTTCTGGACCGGACTGGTGTTTGTGGTGCTGATGATTATCGCCTACCTGACCTCCTCGGCCTTTGACCTCGCCCCCGTTTTCGGCGACTACTATTCCATCTTCGCCTTCGGCCTGGTAGCCTTCGGCATGCTGGGCATGGGTCCGGTGACCATTGCCGTGGACAGCTACGGTCCCGTCACCGACAACGCACAGAGCGTGTACGAGTTGTCACTTATCGAGGACGACAAGGAGAAGGCCACCCGCGAGATAAAGCAGGAGTTCGGCTTCACCCCCGATTTCGAGAAGGCCAAATACTACCTCGAGGCTAACGACGGGGCTGGCAACACCTTCAAGGCTACGGCCAAGCCCGTGCTTATCGGCACCGCTGTAGTGGGCGCCACCACCATGATTTTCTCCCTTATCCTGCTAATCCAGAAGACACTCGGCATCGAGCCTGCCTCCATCCTTAACCTCCTCAACCCCTATTCCATCATCGGGTTCATCCTTGGCGGCTGCGTCATCTACTGGTTCACAGGCGCCTCGATGCAGGCTGTCACCACCGGTGCCAACCGCGCCGTGGAATATATCGAGAGCAACATCAAGCTTGACGCCGACGCCCCCAAGAAGGCCGACACCGAGAAGAGCCAGGAAGTGGTGAAGATTTGCACCAACTACGCACAACGCGGCATGATCAACATCTTTATCGCCATCTTCTGCTTTGCACTGGCTTTCGCCTGCTTCTCGTCGCCCGAGAGCATCGGAGGACAGAACGCCGTGTGCCTGTTTATCAGCTACCTGATCAGTATTGCCGTGTTCGGACTGTTCCAGGCCGTGTATATGGCCAACGCAGGCGGTGCGTGGGACAACAGCAAAAAGGTGGTTGAGGTGGACATGAAAGCCAAGGGCACCCCCCTGCACGATGCCAGCGTGGTGGGCGACACCGTGGGCGACCCGTTCAAGGACACCTCGTCCGTGGCCCTGAACCCCATCATCAAGTTCACCACCCTCTTCGGTGTACTGGCCATGGAGATTGCCATCAGCGAAGGCTTCCGCCATATCGCCCCTTGGGTCGGACTGGTGTTTCTGGCCATCGCTATCTTGTTTGCATACCGCTCGTTCTATAAGATGAGAATCAAGCAATAATCGACATCGCTATTGATGCCCAATTATGCCGGCGACATCTCCCCTACCCGCTTGCGGAAGGAGGTGTCGCCGGTTCTCGTTCCCGGCAGCCAGTGCATAGCGTCAGGGCACAGACCCCGAAGAAAAATCATAAAAATATTTAAAAAAGTGCAGCAAAATCGATATTGTGTGTCATAAGGACAAGAAAAAAGCAAACGCATACAATATATAATGCGAATTGACGTTAAAGAATGACTTAATATAAACGCATGATGAAAAAACAATTTCGCACTGCACTCATTGGTGCCTGCCTTATATTTAGCACCGCATTACATGCTCAATGTCCTGAGATTACCATCGACGCAAAATATGACCATGAGCCATCCCAGTTATGCCATCAGAACGGGTGGGACACACTGGTCACCTGTGTCAACGGTTCGCTAATCCTGCACTGTTCATCGTTTATCACCACCCAGCATTTCAACGGGACATACATTGTCGACTCGATTCCCTACAATCCCGTCGACCCTACATTCCACGCGGGTTCGCGACTGAACATCAGTACTGACGACTCATGGGAGAATGCGTCCATCTCTTTCCCGTTCACGTTCCTCTTTTTCGGGTATCCTTATACCCAGGCAGTGGTGGGGTCGAATGGTATTGTCACGTTCGACTTGTCCCAAATAGGACAATATTGTGCATACGAGTATAGACCCACCAACTATTCCAATCCCGCCATCCCGAGCACCTCATTCCCCTCGAAGAACGCAATCTATGGCGTGTATGAGGACATCCACCCGACACCGAATGTGCTTTCCGCCACCCAAGGAATGTTCCGCTATGTGGGAGGCGAATTCCCCTGCCGGCACCTGTGTGCAAGCGTGAACGAGGTACCGCTGTATCCTAACAGCTCCCACGGGAACGACCGTTGCACATACCAGATTGTCTGCTATGAGGGCACCAATATCATCGAGGTGCATATCAAAAAACGCGCCTGCTGCTCATCCACCAACGGCGGCTGGGGCCTTGTGGGCATCCAGAACGCCACCGGCACAACACAGGAGTCGCATTACCACGACATCAATTACTACGGCACCCCTTCATACTATATCTACCCCGACGCTCCCGCTGCTTTTATCGCTCCCGGCAGAGGCGACCAGGCGAATGGCTGGACGGACACCTGCTCGTACGAAGCATGGCGTTTCACCCCTCAGGGTGAGACCGTGAGCGCCATCACATGGTTGAGACTGATAGAGGATGCCAACGGCAATATTATCGACTCGGTAGAATTCACCAACAACCAGGGCGACACGAACGGTATATACATGACCCCAGATAGAACGATGGTGAAAATCACCCCCCACCGCACATCACGCTATTTGGTGAAATGCACCTATCAGGGAGCCAACGGCTATTGGTATGGTGTGGACGGAGTCAGTATGCGCGACACCATCACCGTGGGCATGGACACCTCGCGCAGCATGTCGCTCTTTGCCGACCGCGAAGTGATCTGCGAAGGCGAGCGCACCACCATCGGACTTCAATACCCCACCGACCTACAGACCCTTGACTCCTGCTCATGGAGTGCCAAGAAAGAGCTGAACGGTGTCATCACCCTTATGCCTTCCAGCGCCTTGACAATAGGGGGCAACTCGGTGACGCTGAACGACCAAAGCGGCCATCTCACCCCGAACCACGTCGACTCGACCTGGATTGTGTGTTCTGCCTCCTTCCACAATGGTTGCAACAACAATGACAGTCTGCTCATCACCACTTACCCCAACTATCATTTTTACGACACTGTGGGTATCTGCCAAGGCGATTCGTACACTTGGAACGGGATGACCTTCCGTACCCCGGTGGACACCAGCAAGCACTACTATTCCGTCACCGAGTGCGACAGCACCCGCCATCTGCACCTTATCGTGTCGGACAATAGTCAATCGGTGGATTATGTGCAGGACTGCAAACCTTTCACCTGGCTGAACGGGAAGACCTATTCGCAGAACAATACCGACACCCGCGACCAAGACACCGTGAGACTGAAGAATGAATGGGGCTGCGACAGCACGGTGACCCTTGATTTCACTTTCATCCCCATGAAAGCCATCATCGGCCATTCGCCCGAGGTGGCCACCATCGACGAGCTGACAATCGACTTGCAGGATCTCAGCTACGGACATAACAGCCGCAAGTGGCTGCTGCCCAACGGACAGACCAGCACCGCCGAACAGACGAGCGTTATCTTCCCGCTGAGCGGCGTGGACAGCATCGATGTCCGACTGGCTGTACACAACGATTACGGCTGCGACGACACCGCGTTGACGGTCATCCCGCTGCACCGCATCTCGGAGTTTATTCCCAACGTCTTTACCCCGGGCAAAGAGAGCAACAACAGGTTCGAGCCCTATATCCAGGGCAATGTGACGAACATCTATGTATGGATATACAACCGCATGGGCGAACAGGTGTCGCACTTCGAATGCCCCGGTGGCTTCTGGGACGGAAACGACATGCAGGGCCGTCCTTGCCCCGAAGGCGCTTATATCTACATCATCCGCTACCGCAACTCGCTCGAGCCGTTGATGACGCAGGAACTGAAAGGAACCATCACATTACTGAGATAAAAACACGAAAAAAATGAAAATAGCTGTTGTCGGTGCCACCGGACTGGTAGGAGGCGTGATGCTGCAAGTGCTGCAGGAACGTGGTTTCGCCGACTGTGAGATACTTGCCGCCGCTTCGCCCAAGTCGGTAGGCAAAGAGATTGATTTTGCCGGACGGAAACTGACGGTGATGAGTGTGGAAGATGCCATCAAGGCCAAGCCGGACTATGCCGTATTCTCGGCGGGGGCTTCCACCTCGCGCCAGTATGCACCGCAGTTTGCCGCAGTGGGGTGCACCGTAATTGACAACTCGTCCTGCTGGCGTATGCACGACGACGTACCCCTTGTGGTGCCGGAAATCAACATCGACACTGTCACGCCTGACACACGTATCATCGCCAACCCCAACTGCTCCACCATCCAGTTGGTGCTGGCCATCTCCAGGCTCCACCGCCGCTACGGCATCCGCCGCATGGTCATCTCCACCTATCAGAGCATCACCGGCACGGGCATCAAAGCCGTGCGCCAGCTTGAAGCCGAGGAGGACTATTTCTTCCACCACGAGGTGGCCAGCTCGGCACTGCGTCCCGCCATGGAGCAGGAGTTGGGCGAGGGATACCAGCCCGCCTACCCTTGCCAGATTTTCCGCAACCTGTTCCCCCACGGCGGCGATTTCCTGCCCGACGGATACACCACCGAGGAGGAGAAGCTGGTGAACGAAAGCCGCAAGATACTGGGAGACCCCAGTATCATGGTCAGCGCCACCGTAGCACGTGTGCCCGTGGTGGGCGGCCACAGCGAGTCGGCCAATGTGGAATTCCATCAGGAGTTTAACCTCGAGGAGGTGAACAGACTGATTGCCGAGACCCCCGGGGTCATTCTCTACGACGACCCAGCCCATAACATCTACCCCACCCCGGTCATGGCCCATCACCACGACGAGGTGTTTGTGGGACGCGTCCGTCGCGACCCCTCACAGCCTCGCACCCTCAATCTGTGGATTGTGTCCGACAACCTCCGCAAAGGTGCCGCCACCAATGCCATCCAGATTCTCGAATCCCTTACAACCAAATAACCCCTTCGTCCACAACATGAAAAAAGCACCCTTCACACTTGCAGCAGCCTTCTGCGCCTTCTTCATCCTGGCACTCACGTCCTGCGGCCCTAAGATTCTCCTCGACGAGACGCGCACCTTCCAGAACGACACCTGGATGCGTTTCACGCCCGAACACTATGACATCGAAGCCCCCAATTCCGAGGACTGCTACAACTTCACTGTCAGCGTGACGGTGGACACCTCGCGCTACCACCAGCCTTCCATCCCCATCATGCTCGAGATGGAGAGCCCCAACACCGAGAAGCGTACCCTCTTCAGCACCCTCATCCTCCGCAATGTGGATAACAAATGGGTCGGCCACTTCAACGACGACGGCACCATGACCGTCACTCAGACCGTGCGCCAGTTCTACTTTTTCAACACCCCCGGGCATCATTCAGTGAACCTGAGCCAACGAACCAATAAATACGAGATCCACGGCATCATGGCTCTCCATTTCAAAGTGGAAAAGGCCAAACTGGAATACCCTGAATAAATGATTGACCGCTCAATCAACAAGCATATCGACCGTATCGCCCTGCGGTTGAAGACCATCCCCGAGAATCCCGGTGTGTACCAACACCTCGACGAGTCGGGGACGGTTATTTATGTGGGCAAGGCCCGCAACCTGCAACGGCGCGTCAGCTCCTACTTCTCACACTACGAGGACAAGAGCGCCAAAATCAAGATGCTGGTGCGCCACATCTACGACATCCGCGTCACGGTGGTGGCCACCGAGGTCGATGCCCTGCTGCTGGAGAACAACCTCATCAAACGCTACCAGCCCCGCTACAACAGCATGCTCAAGGACGACAAGTCCTACCCCTACCTCTGCATCACCGATGAGGAATACCCACGCCTGCTTTTTACCCGCAACCACAATCTCAAAGGCCAATACTTCGGGCCCTACCCCAACCAGCGTATCCTGCGCGAACTGCAGGACATCATCGACAACCTCTTCTCCTACCGCAAATGCAACAAGATGCAGAAGCGCCCCTGCATCAAACACCAGATAGGCCTCTGCAAAGCCCCTTGCGCGGGATTGCAAACCCACGAGGAGTATATGGCCGACATCAACGGTATCCGCAATATCCTGAAAGGCAACTTCTCCGACATCGTCGAAGAGATGAAGCACGAGATGCTTTCGCTCGCCGACCAGCTGCGTTTTGAGGAGGCCGAAATGGTCAAGCGGCGCATCCGCCGCCTCGAGGAATACCAAAGCCGCTCCACGGTGGTCAACACCAGTGTGAAGGATGTGGACGTGTTCGGCATCTTGTCCGACGAAAAATATGCCTACGTCCACATGATGCGCATCAAGAATGGCAGCATCATCTACAGCTTCTCCCACGAGATACGCAAGCAGCTCGACGAGACCGACGAGGAGATTCTCTCCACCGTTATCCCCGCACTGCACGAGCGCACCGAGAGCACCGCCCGCGAGGTGGTGCTGCCCATCCACGTCGCCGACCTGCCAGAGGAATACCTGAAACAGACCGTCCCCACCCGTGGCGACCGCCTCCAGCTGCTCGAGCTCTCCATGCTCAACGTCAAGGCTTACCAGCTGCAATGCCGCCACCAACGTGCCCTGGTCAATCCCGACGAGGGTGAGCTTCAGCGCAAGCACCAGCACCTGTTGGAACGCATACAGAAGGCTTTGGCTCTGCCGATGTTGCCTGTCAACATCGAGTGCTTCGATAACTCCAACATACAGGGAGCCTTCCCCGTGGCTGCTATGGTGCGCTTCACCAACGGCAAACCCAACCGCAAGGAATACCGCAAGTTCAACATCAAGACCGTCGAAGGCCCCGACGACTACGCCTCTATGGCGGAGGTCATCTTTAGACGTTACAAACGCCTGTCGGACGAGGGGCAACCTCTGCCACAACTGCTGGTTGTCGATGGCGGTGCAGGACAGATGGAAGTGGCACGACAGGTAATCCAAGACCAGCTGCACCTCGACATCCCCATTGCCGGCCTTGCCAAGGACGACCGCCACCACACCTCCGAACTGCTCTACGGATTCCCGCCGCAAGTCGTCGGTCTCAAACCCACCGACCCACTCTTCCACCTGCTGGAACAGATACAGAACGAAGTGCACCGTTTTGCCATCACTTTCCACAAAGACAAGCGCAGCAAAGGCACCTTCCGCACCGCCCTCACCGACATCCCTGGCATCGGCGACAAGACCGCCCGCGACCTGCTCCTGAAATTCGGCAGCGTGAAAGAGGTGCGCCTACAGACCGAAACCGACCTAGCCAAAGTGGTAGGCCCAGCCAAAGCCAAAGCCATCCTCGCCTATTTCGCCACACAGCAGTGATTCTTACAAAACAACAACTCACATATACAATCCCAATTTGAGCCGAATACACTTACTATAAATGTGTATTTTTTGGAATTTAATCCAAAAAATACACATTTTTTTCCAATCTCCAACTTTATATAAAAGAAAGCCCCTGCCTCGATGGCAAGGGCTCTTTATTTATTTGTTGAGGGCAGCGGAGACTGCCCGCAACAAGGTTTAACGTATTATTAAATTAATTATCCTGAACGGGGCGTACAGAAAACCCGTAGCCGCGAAAATTGCTGAATATCACGTTGAGATCGTTGCTGTAGAAGTACATGTAGTACGCGCTGCTCTCATTGAAGGGCGTGGACGACCAATAGTTGCCGAGGTTGCCCACATAGTTGTCATTCGTGCCGTAGCGGTAGCCCGCCGCAGGCAGGAATACTGCACCAGCTGCCTCCATCTGCGCCCACTGTGCGAGAGTGTAGCTGTTGTGTGTCCAGTCAGGATGGGTGTTAGGATTGATAGTGGCGAATCCTGAAGCGAACGAACACTCCGAAGGCAGTTTCCAACTGTCGGGAAGTATAATCAGCCCGCCCACACCGTTAATGTTGCCAGTACCACATTTAGATGAGGCATCGGTGCGACTGTTGAAAAGATAGTCCCACTCAGATTTTGTCAAAGTGCGCCATAGGTTGTTGGTATTTCCTCCGTTGCTGATAGGGTTGCAGCCCCAGTCCACGAAAGTGCCATAGTCCATATAGTCGGTGGAGGATAGGGTTGGATTGTTGCCCGTGCCCCAACCAAAGAGGTCTATCCAACCACTATAGGTGGAGCTGATATAGCGGTTATCACTTCCGCTGACATTACCTCCGTAATATCCAAAACCATCGGATGTTTGTGTACCTACATAGTCATACTGGTGTTCCGCAAAACGCCATGTATTGGTGCTTGCTTGGTACTGTAGGTTGCCCTGAGAGAAAAACACTTGCTGCGTTGCACTCACCGAGAACAGGCCAGGCAACGCTCCATCAGGGATAATAGGAGAATCAGGAATAATAGGAGTAATAGAATCTTTATGGCAGCCTACGGACATCACCATTACGGCAGCCATAATACAGACCATCATTAATTTACTTAATCCCTTCATATTTATACTATTTTTGAATTAATAACCTGCCACGACAGTAGGGGCCTATTTTTAGTTGCGGGCAGCGGAGACTGCCCACAACAAGATTTAACATTTTAATAAATTAAATATCCAGAACGGGGCGTACAGAGTGCCCGTAGCGGCGATAGTTGATGCCCGTTGCGCGGAGTTTATAGCTGTCGAAGAGCATGTAAAACGCACGGTTCTCACCATTGGGTGTGGACGGCCAATAATAGCCGTGGCTGCCCACAGTGATGACTATCGTGCCGTCGCGGGAACCTGCCGCAGGCAGGAAAACAGCTCCGGCAGCCTCCATCTGCGCCCACTGAGATAGAGTGTAACTGTTGAGTGTCCAATCAGGATTGTTGTTCGGATCGTATGTGGCGGTGAATCCCGAAATGAACGTACACCCCGAAGGCAGTGTCCAATTGTCAGGCAGGATTACCAGTCCGCCCACACCGTTAATATTGCCGATGCCACATTTGTATGAGGCATTGGTGCGGGTGTTTAGCAGGTAATCCCATTCGGCACTGGTGAGCGTGCGCCACTGATGGGCCGCGTTACCACCATTGCTGATGGCATTGTGCCATGCCCAATCGGCCTCGGCATAGCCGTCTGTCAAGCCGTTGATGTACGAGCTATCAGTACAATAATCGCTAGGTAACCCGCTGGTTGACCATGGTTGATAGCAAACTGCCCCACTGTTCCACCCGCTAGTTCCCCAACCGAAAAGGTCAATCCAGCCAGTATAAGTGGAACTACTATTGCTGTTGTCAGAGCCGATATAGTCATACTGGTGTTCGGCAAATCGCCAAGTATCGGTGCTTGCTTGGTACTGCAGGTTGCCCTGCGAGAAATGCACTTGCTGCGTTGCACTCACCGAGAATAGGCCAGGCAACGCTCCATCAGGGATAATAGGAGAATCAGGGATAATAGGAGAAATAGAATCTTTATGGCAACCTACGGACATCAGCATAACGGCAGCCATAAAACAGACCATCATGAATTTACTTAATCTCTTCATATTTATACTATTTTTGAATTAATAATCTTTCTCAGTACAAGAAGTTGTTGTAAGGGTATCTCACCGCGTGGATTTTCTTCACTTCCTCGTACATCACGTCGCGCAGGGCATCGATATTTTCGCGGTTGGCGGCACTGATGAAGAGGGTGTGCAGGGTGTCGCCACTCTCGACCTGCTTCGCCATCCAGCTGTCCTGCAGCATCTTCAACGTCCAGTTGGCCTTGGTCATGGGCGTCAGGTCGTCCTCTTCTTTTTCAATATAGGTATAGGCATCAATCTTGTTGAACACAAGGATAGTGGGCTTATTGTTAGCTCCGATTTCCTCCAGCGTGCGGTTCACGGCGTTTATCTGCTCCTCGTAGTCGGGATGGGAAATATCCACCACGTGCATCAGCAGGTCTGCCTCGCACACCTCGTCTAACGTCGACTTGAACGACTCCACCAGTCCGTGTGGCAGTTTCCTTATAAACCCCACCGTGTCGGTGAGCAGGAAGGGCAGATTGCCCAGCACCACCTTGCGCACCGTGGTGTCCAGCGTGGCAAAGAGTTTGTTTTCGGCAAACACATCGCTCTTGCTTAGCAAGTTCATCAGTGTCGACTTGCCCACATTGGTGTATCCCACCAGTGCCACACGCACCAGGCTTTCGCGGTTCTTGCGTTGCTGCACCTTCTGCTTGTCGATGTCGCGCAGTTTTTCTTTCAGCAGGGCTATCTTCTCGGTAATCAGCCGTCGGTCGGTCTCAATCTGTGTCTCGCCAGGGCCACGCATACCGATACCGCCGCGCTGCCGCTCGAGGTGCGTCCACATGCGGGTCAATCGAGGCAGCATGTACTGCAACTGCGCCAGCTCCACCTGTGTCTTGGCGATGCTGGTGCGGGCACGCTTGGCAAAGATATCCAGTATCAAGGTGGTGCGGTCCAAGATGCGGCACCCGAATTCCCGCTCGAGATTGCGCAGCTGGGCGGGCGACAGCTCGTCGTCGAACACCAGGAAATCGGCATCCAATGCGTTCTTGTACTCTTTGATTTCCTCCAACTTGCCACTGCCCACATAGGTTCGTGTGTCAGGACGCTCCAGTTTCTGAATCACCTGCTTCACGGGTATGCCCCCTGCGGTGTCGAGCAGAAAGGCAAGCTCGTTGAGACACTCCTGTGTGCGTTCCATCGTAGTGCCGTTGGCACACACGCTCACCAGTATCGCCTTCTCCGGCACCACCTCGGTACTGAAGGTGTTGCGTTCCTGGGGCGTAGGGCGTTTCTTGGGCATTCCCTCAGCCTCCCAGGCACCCGTGGGACTCTTCCATTTGCCGTGATTATTTGGTTTCCAACTCATAATGTCTCTCTGTCTTTACCCTTCCATGCCACGCGAAAGCACCTCGTGTGCCACCTTGCTGCTGCCGCGCTGCACCACATTCCGCAGCACCTCTTCAATCTTTTCTCCCGCAGTCTCCCAGCTGTATTTGTCATGCACAAATGCATAGCCATTGGCAGCCAGTATATCGCACCGATTCCTGTCGCGCAGCAGGGCTATCAGACACTCGGCAAAGGAAAGCGGAGTGTCGCCCACCAGCACCTCCTTGTCCTTCTCGGCACAAAGGGAGTCGTTGGCCAATGAGGTGGTGACGCAAGGAAGTCCCATGGCCATGGCTTCGAGCAGCTTGTTCTGCAATTCCGACCCTGTCTGCATGGGGGCGGCGAATATACGGGCGGAAGCATAGCACTCCCTGATATCCTCCACAGGGCCTGTCTCCGTGATGCGGTCGGTGGCCAAATGGCTCACATTATACTGGGGATTGGCACCGGCCAGCAGGAGTTTGGCTTCGGGGAACGACTCCCACACCAAGGGCATCACCTGCTTGGCCAGATACTGTGCCGCACGGATATTGGGCTCATAGCGCATATTGCCGCAAAAGACAATATCATACTCCTTCACCCGCTCGATAGGTTTGAAATAGTCAAAGTCCACCCCGTTGGGAATGACGTGTATGTCGCCGCTCTTCTTGTGGGGGATGGCCTCGGAATCTACCTCGGAGATAATGGTGAGGTCGTCAAAAATCTTGAAAGAGTTGTATTCCGACGAGCGCAGCATCTTGAACTCGAAGTGGAGGATATACCGCCACAGTCCGCGGGCCTGCTCCATGCGCCGCTCAATATTCATCGACAAGGCATCCTGAAAGTCCATCACCTTGGGCAGTACCGAGCGGCTGACAAGCGGCATGGTGCGCACCATCTGGCTGAAGATGACATCGGGTTTCACTTCCTGCTCCAAGCGGCGGCAGGCTCGGCGCGCCTTGCGCGAATCCCAGTAGCCTATCTGCAGCGACTTGGTATAGATAAAGTTGCGCAAAACATTCTTGTAGTTCACCAACCGGGGAGAACTCACCACTTTGATTACCGAACAATAGGGGCGCAAATGCTCTATATGCTCCGGCAGCACTTTGGTGTGCGACACACAGAAGAGTATGACCTCGTTACGGCGCGACAACTCTTTTATCAGATTGAAGGCACGCAGCTTGTCGCCTTTCTCAAGCGGATAAGGGAACCGGGGTAAAACAACCAATATCTTCATGTTG
>JAEEGK010012645.1_pt1 | contig 19146 bp, 8 predicted proteins | sample 8958771 | NCBI WGS metagenome assembly JAEEGK01 (sample SAMN16246547, study PRJNA631951) | gut metagenome | biome: gut microbiome; feature: rumen; material: SC-attached | host: Bos | place: Iran: Karaj | collected 2018-10
ATTTGTTTCTTTAAATTTTCATCAGCATCTTCTCTACATTGAATAGAAGCTCCTTCAGGTTCTAAACATAATAATAAATTATCTGAATTCCAATGAGAAACTATTCCTGCTTCAACAGCAGCATTCTGCATAAACATTTTATTTTCTTCTGACCATAATGCAGGAACTGTTAATACCCATCTTATTTTTTCTTTTTTTACTATATCTCCTATTTGCTCTTTTAATTTTTCCAAAGCTTTATTTGCTATAAATTTTAAACTTTCACTTATTACTTTCATTAATGACATTTCTCTTCCATCTGCAGATATTGCATTTTTTTCTCCTCTAAATAATGCCATTTTATACTATAGAAAAAGATGAAAAAAATTTTTTTTTTAAAATTTTTTTTTTTACTGTTTGAAATAACATTGCTGTTTCACCATCATCAACAATTTCTGCATATTTTTGTAATGCTCTTGAACCAAATGCTAAAAAGGAACCATCATTATCAAATAATATTGCTGTTGGAGTTTTTTGATCATCGTTGTCTTCTACTGGGTTGAATACTTCTATTCGAGGTTTCTGTCCATTTGTTACTCGAGGTGTTATTCCATATCTATTATTATTTTTTTATATCAACTTTTTTTTCTTACCCTGATGCTCCTGTGCCAAAGTCAATTGCTATTACGTGAGTAAAGGTTGAGTCTTCTTTTAAAAAACCTGCCATTTTTTATAAATGATATTTATATTTTTTTTTTAATTTTTAAAAATTTATTATATAATTTATTCAATTTATAAACCATTTTAATCAATGTTTTAGTTACTTTTATATATAATTTATCCTATATTATATTAATCTTTTATATATATTTTAAATTTAAAAAATAATAATCATTCAAATAAGTGGTCAAGTTCTAAATTTACAATTGTAAATAATTTTTTATCAATATCATTTTTTTTCACTGTTGAATTTAATTTTTTATATTCTTGACAAAAATCTTTTATTTCATTATCAGGAATTTTATTTTTTGTATTAATATCCCATTGAACTTTATGTGTTTCATTAAGTTTAGGTTTATTTAATGAAATAGTTGGTTTCGACAAAAATTTAATCATTTGAATTTGATTAGGTTCTAATAAAATATATGTTAATATTTCTAAAATATGCATATTTTTTGTATATGATAAAATGTCTGTTCTTAAAAATAATTCTTTTTCTCCTTTTTTAAATAAGGAATTTTTAATTTTTAATTTTTTCCATGAAAAACAAGAACAACAAAATAGTAAAATTAAGATTTCACATAAATTATATTGAAAATGAAATTTTTCATATGATAATGATGAAGTGAAAGATCTTTTTAATATACTTTTATTTTTATCTTTATCTTTTTCTTTATCTTTATCTTCATTATTAGTGTTTTGAATATTACAATTTGAATATACATTATTATTATTTATTAATTCTTCTGTTGTTAATGATTTATTATTATTATTATATATTTTTACTTGATTTTTGAATTTACTTTTAATTTTTAAATGATTAGATTTTGGGCTTTGAAAATTATTTGTAAATGTTTTAATAATATTAAATGTATTTTTCTCATTAGGTAAATATTCTTTTAGTTTCTTAATAAAAATATCACTATTATTATCTTTAAACTGAAACATTTTAGTCATTAATTTTTCTTTACAATAAAATTTATTAATTCTCGCCATAATAGAATATAAAAATAAATAAACTCCTGAAATTAAAGAAGAAACATTTGCTAAAAATTCAGTAAATTTCATATATTTCCTTGAAATTACATTTCTCACAGTATCAGCTCTTAGAAAAAATTTAGCTAATTTATCATAATCTTGTGGCTTTTTTTCGAATCTATCAAAACCTTTATATAAACTAAAAGAAGAAAACATAGAAAAACCTGCAATATATTTAACATGATAATTATTAAATAAATAATTTTTATCGGTCATAATTTTTTCAGTGATATAATAAATTTCCATTTTATTAAAATTTATAGGATTTAATTTAATAAATTCTTGTCTAATAAAAGGAACAATAGGATTATCAAAATTATCAATATCAATTCCATTATCAATATGATATAATTGGAAAGTACAATCATTTTTAGTTAAAATATCATAATAAGTTATATAATCTTCAACTTGAGTTTTTTTCATTGATACAGTCAATTCAACATATTCATATATTTCATCAGTATATAAACCTCTAATTGTTATATCATCATCCAAACAATATCTTTGATTTAAACCATTTTTTTCAAAAGAATCATTAAATTTATTAAAAAAATGCTGTGTTGTACAAAAAGAATAATTTAATGGATTTTTTAAATATTTTCTATCTCCATTTTCTTGAATTAATTTAACTTGATTAATAGTTATATCAAAATAATTTTTTTCTTCCCCTTTATTTGGTCCTGAACATACCAATCCAAAAGCATGAGTTAAGGAATAATTGTTAAAATTAATTGTATCTGTTGATGGAGTTTGCATTTTATATGATATGATTGATTTGGAATTTCTTTTTATTAAATCTAAAAAATTTATTATTACAAATGATAATGATAATACTATATAAATTAAAAATAATATTCCTCCTGTATTCGACACATATTTTTCTTTTGTTTTAAAATGAAAACTAAGAGCTATTCCAAAGAAATCTAAACTTTTTAGAAAATCATTCATATTTTTTTTCTTTTTTAATTTATAATTTATAGAATTTTATTCTTTAATTAATATTCAAAGAATATATTTAATGGAAATTTGAAATATAATTTTTAATTGATATTTTGATTATTATTTCATATATAATATAAATGAATATATATATCAATTAATTTAGTTAAACAATATCGATAATATTTTTTATAAAAATAAATAAAAAATAAAAACAATTAAAAAAAAAATAAATACAAAAAAACAACATTAAAAAAAATAACATTCAAAAAGAAAAAAAATAAACATATAAAATGGATAACTTTGAAATTTTAGAAAAACTAGGAGATGGAGCATATAGTATAGTATATAAAGTAAAGAGAAAAGCAGATTCCAAAATTTACGCATTAAAAAAAGTAAAACTTCAAAATTTAAATGAAAAAGAAAAAGAAAACGCATTAAATGAGATTAGAATATTAGCAAGTATAAAATCTCCATTTGTAATATCATATAAAGAAGCATTTATAGAAGATTCAGATTCTTCATTATGTTTAGTAATGGAATTTGCAGATAAGGGAGATTTATATCAAAAAATAACAGAATTTAAAAAAATAGGATGTCTCTTTGAAGAAATAGATATATGGAGAATATTTATTCAAATGACTCGTGGATTAAAAGCACTTCATGATAAAAAAATATTACATAGAGATTTAAAAAGTGCAAATATATTTTTAGAAAGTGATGGTTCAGCAAAAATAGGAGATTTAAATGTATCAAAAGTAGCAAAGAAAGGTTTAGGTTATACTCAAACTGGAACTCCTTATTATGCTAGTCCTGAAGTTTGGAAAGATAGTCCATATGATTATAAAAGTGATATTTGGAGTTTAGGTTGTGTAACTTATGAAATGTGTATGTTACATCCTCCTTTCAGAGCTAAAAATATGGAAGGACTTTATAATAAAGTGATTAAAGGAGAATATGGAAAAATTAGTGATAAATATTCTAATGATTTAATGGAAGTCATTAAAATGCTTTTAAAAGTTAATTCTTCTGATAGACCTAGTTGTGGACAAATTTTAAAATGTCCAATTGTTAAAAAAAGATTAGAATTTTTTAAAGCTCAATGTGGATTTGAAGGAGATAATGTTGATGATAGTGAATTGTTGAAAACTATTAGAATTCCTAAAAATATTCTTTTTTTAAGTGAAAAATTACCTGGTGCTAATTATCAAGATGAAAAAAAAAAAAATACTTTCCCTAATAATAATTTACCTAATATTAAAAATAAAATTGGAACTATTAGTCACAGAGATGGAATGAATAAAAATAATATTATTAATATTGGAATTGATAAAGGAATTAGTGAAAAAGAAATTAAATTAGTTGATGAAGACAAAAAAAGAACTAAATCAAGAGAAGGAGAAGACAGGAAAAATAATAATGTTATAGTTTTTCAAAGGAATTATAACAGGAATAGTAAAAGCCCAGGTAATAATTATAATTACATTTATAATTTTAGTAATAATAATAATAATCATAGTTATAATAATAATCTTATTCAAAAGAAATATCAACAACAAAAGAAAATTAAACAACAAAAATATATTGAAGGATTAGGTTTGTCTGATATTTATAAAATTTATTCTCCAAGTCTAGATTTGAATTATGGACAGAATCAAAACAAAAAGTCTTTTGAAAATAATTATATATATCATAATAGGAAACCGATGAATTATTATTATAAAAATAATGATTATTCAAGTCCTAAAGTTATTCCTAATAGAAGGTTAAATCCAATTAATGCTAAACAAATGCTTAGGAATATTAAGCTTTAGAAAAATAATATTATTTATAATATATTGTAATCTATTTTTTATTTTTTATTATAAAAAATATAATTTTATATACCCATTTGAAATATTAGAACAAATTTTAAAATAATTTACCTTTTTCAAATTAATTATTCAAATTAAAAAAATATGTGATTAATTTGGTTTAACTTACTATATTTTCTCTTAAAATTTTTTATTTAGTATTAACTGCATTAAATTTTAATCTAAAATTTTATAAAAGATAAAGAAATTAAAATAGCAGTTAATATTGATATATTTCATGTAGGGGATTTACTTTTTATTTATTTTTGTTTCCCATTTTTTTATTTTTTTTTCTTTTTTGAATTGTATTTCTTTTTTATTTAGAAAGAACATTTTTTAAATTAAATATATTAAATTTAGTATTATAAGTTATTAGAAATAATAATAAATAATTTTTATTTAAATTCAAAAAAACTATATTTTAATTCATATAATAATTTGACTTTATTTTTAAAAAAAGGACAATTTAACCTTTATGATTTTTTCATTTATTTAATTAAAATCTTCAATTAAATGATTATTTCTTGATTATCAATAAACATTTCTTTAATAGCATTAAGAGTATTTTCATCAATATTTTTTTTAGAAAAAATTATGAAACTTTTGAGAATATTTTTCTTTTTTTCTATTAACTTCAATAGCTATTTTTCTTTGATTTTCATTAATTAATTCTTTTTGCCTTTTAAATTAATCAATTTTATTATTTTTATTAAGAATCTATTGTAAAGTATCTTCTCTTTTTTTTCTTGTTCTTCTACAATTTGTTCTATTAGTTACCGACGGAAAACAATAAAAGAAGCTTCCCTTTTTTTTCTTTTTCAATTTGTCTTTCTAAATTTTCTTGATAAATTATTTCATTTTTATATTTTTTTATTGATGTATTATTATATGTTTCTTTACTATTTATTTTTTTTAAATAATTATATGTAGTGTTATTATAATAATTATTTGTTGAATGATTTGTATTTATTTGTTAATGGAATATAATTTGTATATTTTTGTTATCATACAATGAATTTGATTTTTTGCTTTTTTCATTATTATTTTTTTTTTTTATAGTTTATTCTTAATATTATTTCTCTTAATGATTTTATTTCTTCTATTCTTTCTTTTCTAATATTTTCTATATGTTGATATATTTTTCTTTGTAAATCAGAATTTTATATTTGATAAATCTGAGTTAAATTTAAGAAAGTCTGAAAATAATATGTAATCAAATCTTGGTTTGTATCTCCTAATTGTTGCAAGCTTTTATACTTTTTGGAGATGATATTCTTATTTTTTAAGTTGGGTTTTTATCTAAATCTATTATTGAATATGTTCCTGTTGTCTGCCTTTGGGATATTTTTTGTTCTTCCATTTAATTTTTTTTGTGTTCATGAGTATTTAACTTATTCATTAATTAGATTTATTTTATTTGATTTTCAATAATATTTTTATTTAAAAAATTTAAATATGATAATAATTAAATTTAAATTGAAATTAATATTTAAATTAATTTTAAAGGTAAAAAATTTATAAAATTTTTTTTATAAAAATAATGTGTTTTAATTATGAATTTTTATTGGGGATTGGGGATTGGGCCCAATCCCCAATCCCCAATCCCCAATCCCCAATCCCCATTTTTTTTTTATTTTATTTATTGAAATTTTTTTCATTAGGTTTTTTAAATATATATTTTTATTGAATATTTTTTAATTATTTATATAAGTCTATTTTTTAATATTTATTTTTAGTTGAATGATATTTAATTCATATATGATATTATAATAATTTAAATTTAGTGTTTTACATATTTAATTTTTGGTTTATCTGTATGATCTTTTTTTAAAGTTTTAGATTTATGCCTTTGAATTTTAAATCGATTTATTGGTTGATTTAATTCTTCATTTTCATCATATCCACCAATTGTTCCAACATAATCAAAATAATTATTGTCCTCCTTTTAAAAAGAAAATATTCAAGGAAGAACAAGAAATAATTACCAAAATTTTCAATGTCAATATATTAATATTTCAATTAGACAATTTAATCCCAGAACATCAATTAAATAAGATTCCCAGTAACTTCCTCTAAATAAATTTAATCATTGAAATAAGAAAACCAAATATGGTCAAGTTGATTCACAAATTAAAGGAAGAGAGACTTTAATTAATATATTAAATGAGGAAAAAGTTGATTTATTAAAAAAATTTCAGATATAACAATAATTCAAATGAATTTATATCATTAATTCATTTTTTTGATATATTAAAAAATTAAAATTCAGTTCTTAAAAAAAAATTCTTTGTTTAATTGAATTAGGCATTAAAAAACATAAAGAAAAAGAAAAAAATAAATTTCATGCAGAAAAAAATTTTCATAAAATTACAAAAGAATTAAAATTAAATTCAAAAAGAAAAAAAAAGAAATACAAAAACAAGAAAATTTCCAAATTAATAATATTTAATCAAATTTAAATTCAATATCAATTAATTATAAAGATAAAATTCAAAATTTAGAAGAGATATTAAATATAAATGATCTATTAGACTCGGAAGAAAAGAAGGAAGTAATCATATATATATTTATATGAATAACTCATTTATATTCATTATAAAGTAAAAGAAATGAATAATATAAGTATAAAGAAAATGAAATTCCTAAAGAGATAAATAGGATTATTGTATGGATTAAAAAGAAAGATAATTAGGAGTAAGAATTAATAGAGAAAAAAGAAAAGAAAAAATAGATAATAATTAAATATTTATTTAATATTAATAAATATGTTTATGTTTTAATAAAAAATATCGAATTTCCATTTTTTTTTTAAATTTTTTTTGCTCATTCCTTATATCAATCTTTTCTACTATTTATTGTTTTTTTAAATTATTTATTATTTTATTTATTAATTTCTTTTTATTATATCTTTTCCATTTCTTTTCCTTTATTTTCTTCTTCATATTGAAATATTGTATCATTATCATTTAATATTAATATAAATGATATTATATTTAAAAATCCTCCTATTAAAAAACAAATTCTATAAGGTATATTCAATAATTTAGTTTGATAATATTTAGATGTTGTAAAAGCTGTCATTGATGCTATTATATTTGAAATTGTAGCAAAAAGACCATTAATTCCTATTAAAATTATACTATTATTCATTCCAAAAACATGCATGATATGTGGATTCATTGTTGTTAAAAATCCACTAAATATTATATACATTAAAAAATTCAAAATCACAAACATTAATTTATCATCTATAAATAGTGCAAAACTAAATGAAATTACCCCATTGAAAAAGATTAAAAATTTTAAAATTATAGATGTTCCTATTTTATCTGATAAATAACCAAATAAAGGACTTATTGTAACCAAAGAAAGTGAATTTATTATACCTAAATATTGTAATATTTTTCCATTTATTCCTATTAAAGCACCAAAAGTCCTTGCTATTGCTACAATAAAATGTTGATTAAATGTAGAAAAAAAAGATATACAACATATTAATAAAAATCTTTTACTTTTTATTGCATATACAACTGAATTTTCATTTTCCTTATTTATATAATTAGATTCAATTAAATTTTCACTTCTTTTTTCTCTATATTCTTTATCATCATTATATTTTTTCATTAAAATCATAGAAATTATTCTTAAAAATGGGAAAATTATTATACATAGTATAAAATATATTTGTATATTTTTACATATTTTCTCAGGATAATAAATTTCATTTTTTTTTGGATTTAGTGTATAACCTTTTTTATTTATTATTTTTTCTCCTAAAAATTTAAAAAATGCCATTGAAATTATATTAGGGATCATAATTGATGAACTAATTAAACCTTTTCTTTTAGGTTCATACATAATTAAATTTTTAGTGTAAGGGATTGAAACACCATTTCCAAAACCCATTAGACATATTAAAATATAAAAAATATATATATTTTGTTGAATATAATATCCTATTAAACTTATAAAAATCAAAAAAGAACCTAAAATTAAAGTTGAATGAAATCCAATTTTTTTTTCCAGAATCCCCGCTATAGGCCCTGCTATTTTGGTTGAAATTTGGTTAATTGGATTAAAAAAAGTACCATAATGCATTGTTACAAAGCTTTGTTTTAAATGAATGAATGATGTTATATATACAGATAATCCTATTATTGTAGTCATTGGAAAATTACTTAAACTAAAAATAACTGCTCCTATCAAAGTTTTTATAAATTTTTTTTTTATTTCTTTTTTCATTTTGCAAATTTTTTATTATTATAAATATGAGATATGTATATATTATGATATTATTTAAATATTTATTAATTGATAATATTAAAATTAATGTTTAAAATTAAAATAAATAATTAGAAATGTCAAATGAAAATTTTATGAAAATGGATTTTTCATTAAACACAATTAAATACACCAAATTCGAAAGAAAAATAAGAGATAGTATATTTTATATGTATTTCCTTTTATTAAAAGACACTGATTCAAGTTTATTTTTAGAATCAATTAGTTTAGTCTTTCAATATTTACAAATATTGTATTATCCATTTGACTCTTATGTAAAATATATCTTAATTATAATTTTTATTTTAGTTTGTAGTAGAATGGAAGAAAGAAAAAATTTATAATCGAATTAGTAGTATTATAAAATACTTTAATATTATATCTTTTGCTTCAGGAAACAAATCAATGTATTTAACAATTTTTTATTTTTCAGCATTATTGAATTTACTTTTATCAGTATTAATAATATATATCTTAATTAAATTTTACAAAAAAGAATATAATATTAATTATCCAATAAAAATATTAAAATCAATACTTCCTCATACATCAACAACTTTTTTTCTTCCAATTGTTTTCTGTTTTTTAAGTAGTTTAGATTGTACAGAAACACATACAAGTTTATATTCAAGTGATTTAAAATGCTATACAATTCTATATTATATAAATGGAGGAATAAGTATAATTAGTATATTTCTATTTATTCCAATTAATATTTTAAATTTAATGATAGGTTATGACTATACTTTAGTTGGTAATTCAAATTGTAGTTCAAAAAATACATCTAAACCTGAAGTTTTTTTTGCTATTTCTAAATTTTTCATTTCTGTGATTTTCGTTGGATTTAATGGTAATTTAAAAATTCATTATTATTTAATTTTTTCATGTAATTTTTTTGGTTTAAATTTAGTAATTTTAAATTTTGTTTATCCTAGATTTAATAATTATACTTTAATTTTTATGAATAAATTTCTTTCACTAACCTTCTTCTGGGCTTCTTTTGTGTTATTTATAGGAAGAATTACAATAAATAATAAATTTGATGGTTGTTTAGCAATTTTTTTCATTATAGAACCAATTTTTTGTTTAATTTTACTTAGTTCTAGAAAAAATATTCAAAATAAATTAATGGATAGAATAGGAAGAGAAGAATCTTTTCAAGATATGCTAAATCAAATTCAAAGTTTTACTTATTTAATAGATAATAAAGAGAATTATAGAAATGCATTTGTTTTATTGAAAGGATATATTAGTGTATATGAAGAATCTTGTCCAATTCAAGAATGTCCTTTAAAAAAATATATAAATTGTATTAAATATGGTAATAATGGAAATGCTTTTTTATTTCAACATGTTGAATTTTTATATTCTAATTGTTTAACTAGATTTCCAAATCAATTGGAAGTTAAATTTGCTTATGCTTTATTTTTAATTGAAAGAATGAATAAGAAGAAACAAGCTGGAGAATTACTAAAAGGAATTGATGAACTTAGTCCTTCAATAGAAGAACAATTTATTATTTATAGATGTAATAAAATAATAGAAGATGATTTTTATGATATTAGAATTGATGATGATAATAATTTAGATTTGATTAAAGATTTAGAATATAAAAATTTAAAAACACAATTAATAAATTTAATCACCAATGCTTCTAATTTATATATTGATTTTTGGACTCAATTATTTGCTTCTCATTCAAGTGGTAATGAGGATTTATCAAAATTAAATGAATGTGGAACTGAAATTAATGTTCTCATTGATGAAATCAATTTGATATTTGAAAAAATGCAAAAATTAAAAAATGATGATTATGAAATAACAAAAATTTACTTTGATTTTATAAATGATATTTTAAATGATAAAGAAAAAGGATTAAAACTTAAAACTTTAGAAGAAGATATAGGAGAAATAATAGAGCTTCCTAAAGAAGATGAGATATTTAATGTAAATCCAAATTCATTATCCACAAATGATAAATATCAATATATAGTAGTATCGGCAATTCATGATTCTTTTGGTATAATTACAAATATATCTTTAAGTGTTTCTACTATTTTTGGTTATGAATATAAAGAATTAGTTGGGAAATCACTTGATATAATTATGCCTGAAATTTTTCATAAAGAACATAAAAAGACATTATTTAATACTTTAAATGAATATAAAAAAGAAGAAATTGAATTTTCAAATAAAAATAAAAATAAAAAATATAAAGAAGTGTTAACTTTCGGAATAAACAAATCAAAATATTTGATGGAATTATTATTAAAAACAAAATTAATTCAAACAGAGAATGATGAATTATTTTTTATTGCTTCAATTTCAAAAAATCAATCATTTTTTCATACAAATCAAAATAAAGATGAAAATCGTTTTTTATATGTTTTAACTAATAAAAATTTATATATTCAAAATTTTACTGCAAATGCAGTTTCATCTTTAGGTTTAACTTCATCTGTAATTAATAATAAAATTGAAATTTCCTTTTTTATCAAACAATTTTATCAAGATTTTTTACAAGTGGCAATTAAAAGTGATCATAATTTAACACCTGAACAAAAATTAAAAATTAAAAAAAAAATACTTTTAAGAAAATATAGGAATCCTATAAATATAAATTGGAGAAAATTAGATTTTTTTGAATCAAGATATATTTCTACTAAATTTGATGCTAAAAGTTCTCTTCTTGGAAAAGAGTATAAACATGAATGTGATAATTTTAATGATTATTTTACATTAGTTTTTAATGAAGTAAAAATAAATGAAAAAGTTATAGGATACTTATTTAGATTTGAAAAAATAATTTTAAGTTTAAAAGGAATTGACACTACTCTTCTTCCTTCAAAAACTTTGGCAAATAGAAAATCATTTAATAAAATTAGAACAAAATTCGAAAATCCAATTCCAAAAAGGAAAAATTATTCAAATGATTTATTTTTATTATCAAATGAAAAATCATCTTCATCTTTTACAATTAATAAAAATTTTATTCCAAATTCAACATTCAATTTTGAATTAGATATTAATAATTTAACATTTAAAGGAAATGATGAAATTAAAAGCAATAATTCCCTAATTGAAAAAATGAAAGAAATTGTAACTCAAGAATTAGATAAATTAAATAAAAATACAGGAAAAGATGAAGAAAATGAAGAAGAAGAAGAAGATGAAGAAGATGAATGTTCTTCTGAAAAAACATCTTCAAATAATTCATCGTCTTCATATCATAATGAAAATTTAGTAACAAATTTAAATGAAAAAATAGAACCTTCTGATAAATTTAAAAATAATAGTTTAGGAAAATCTAGAACAGAAGATGAATATTATAAAATAGATTTTACAAAAATTAAATATTTAAAATATGATTTTAAAAAACATGCTTTAAACGAAGTGAAAAATTGGGAAAGACTTTCTTTAATAGAAATAAGATTAAACGAAGGAAAAAAAGAAGAAGAAAAAGATGAAAATATAAAAAATATAGATATATTAAATTCAATGACTTTAAATAAAAATCAAGATATTAATATGATAATAGGAAACGATAATTTTCAAGATATTAATTTAATAAAAGAAATTGAAAATGCTTTAAAAAAACAAGAATCTCAAGAAAGTATTTCTTTATTAAATAAAATGTCATGTTTTGTTTTTATTTTATTTATTTTTATGGGAGGATTAAGTTTATATTATATTATTTATTCTTCAAGTCTAGTGAGAAAAATGGGAAATCTAGTTACCAATACATACAGATTATTAATTTTTAATAGTATAGGACCTTATTATGTAAGAGAATTAACATTATTAAATAATGAAAATTATACTTTAATACCCTCCAAATCCTCAAGAGATGATTATATAAATAAAGTATTAAATAAAACTTTTGAAGTATTTCAAGAATATCATTCTCTTTTAACTATTACAAATTCTTATAATTTAAAATTAAAAAAAAAAAATAAAGAAAAATTAGAAGAGAAATTGGAGATACAAAATATTCAAAATGATTTTTCCATTAAAACAACAAAAACTTCTATGCAAAGTGCATTTATTGAGTCAAGTGCTTCTTTATTTAATATAGCTAATAAAAATATTAGTGAACTTATTCCAACTGAACAAAATATATTTTTTTATTTAAAAAATTCATTGAATATTTTAACTAATGCTTATTATACTCTAGGAGAAATTTATATGGAAGAATTAAACAATTTAATCCAAAGAATTCAAATTAAATTTATCATTGGATATGTTTTTATACTTTTAATTTTAGTTTTTATTTATTTTATAATTACATATGCTTATAATAAAGTATCAAAAAAAAAAGAAAGTTATATTGAAGTTTTTTTTGAAATTGGAATTTCTGTTATTAAATCTTCCCTTGAAAAATGTGAAAATTTTCAGAAAAAATTAAAAAATGATAATGAAGAAGAAGATGTTTCAATTTTGTATGAAGATTATAATAAAGATAATTTCATTAAAACAAATCAAAAAACTCATGAAAATTATTCAAAGATTAATAATTCAAGAAAAAGAAATTCTCAGTTATCGAAAATATTTAAAATTAGATTTGGAGTTTTCTTAATAATGGTTTTATTTTTTTTCACTTTTATTTTTGTTATATATTATTTATATCTTGAAAAAATTTTAATAAATGAAAAATATTTCCAAAATCAAATAATAATGGAAAATGCATTTTATATAGTTTTTAATTGTTTAAGAGAATATCTTTTTGATACAAATTCAACAGTTAGATTAATAAAATCCCAAAATATATTATTAAGAGATTTGGAAAAAATTTATGAAGTAAGAAGAGATTCAATGAATTATATGAATGAACATAGAAAATCATTACCATATAAATTTATTGATAAATATAGGGAAATAAACGAGAAAAGTCCATGTGATTTTAAAACAGAAGAATATTTTGATAATTATGAAGAATGTATGAATTATATAAATGGAGCAACTCAATATGGTTATACTATCATGAATTCTTATTTTGTTGAAGAAATAAGATTTGCAAAAGAACTTTCTGTTGTTATTCTTGATTCAAATAAACCAATGAATAATTTAACATTAACTGGAACTACATATGGACAATCTCTTTGGCCAAAAGATCAAAAAGAATTACAATTATACATTCAAAATGATCCTATCAATTTTTTTAATTATCCAACTGTAAATGAATTAAATATTGTAATGTCAAATTTATTAATCCCTTATCTTATGATTTTAAAACAAACTACCATTGATGTATTAACAAAATTTTTAAATGAAGCTTATATAAAATTTATTATTATGATGTGTGCTTATTTAATTTGTATTTTTTTATTGTTTTTATTTGTTTGGATTCCTTTTGTCAGAAAATTAAATTCTATCATTTATAAAACAAAAAATATGCTTTCAATCATTCCAAAAGAAGTTTTGGCTTCTATTTCGAATATTGAAAAATTATTAGATATCAAAATAATGCCTTCAAATTCAATTAATAAAAATCCAAACCAATAAATTTGTAAATTCTCAATGTAATTAATATTTTCTTCATACATTCAAAATAATATTATATAAACAATAATTAAATTGAATACAATAATAAATAACAATAAAAAATTATTTTATAATACAAATAAAAATATTAAATAAAAAAAATTCAAAAATTATTTTTTAATGTCTTAAAACATTAATTAAAATATCCATTATGAATTGTTTGAAAAAATAATGATTTAAACCTATATTATCATTTTAATCAAAAATATATTTTTTTATTATTTAATGAAATCTTCTCAGAATTTCCTATTTTTCTTTTATAAATGCATACACTTCACAAATTGTTTTATTTATTTTTATTAATAAAAAATAATAAAGAAAAAAAAATTTATATTTTATTTTATATTAATCATCTTATTAAATCTTCAAAAAAAGAAAATATAAATTCTTCTTTTTAAACCAATATTTTTTTGAATAAAAACAATATAAAAGATTAAAAATAATTAAAATATTAAATAATAACATAAAAAAGTAGAAATATTAAATAAAATCTTTTGAATAAAATATGAATAATAAAAAAAAAAGTAATAATAAATGTCGGACATAGAAAATAACAAAGAAGAAGAAGATATTCATTTTTTCCAATCAATCCCCATTTCAAAGAATCCATCAGAATCAATAATTACTGAAAAAAGAGAAGAGAAGACAGAAAAAATAAATCAAACAACAAAAGAAGAATTGATAGACCCTACAACATATTATAAAAATTTTATTCGTGATCCAGGAATAGAAGGAAGAAAAGCAAGTAGAGTTTTATTTGTTCGACATTTTAATAATTGGATAAAAGCAGTTTTAATAAATAAATATACTCATTTATTAGGATATGATTTATCAGTTCTTGACTTAGGATGTGGAAGAGGAGGAGATTTAATTAAATTTTTTCAAACTAAAGTTAAATTATATGTTGGTGCTGATATTTCTGAAGAAAGTTTAAAAAATGCAATGGAAAGATTAAAAAAAATTAAAACTGAAAAATTCAGAGATAATTTTTATGTGAAATGTTTTTTTATTACTGAAGATTTAAGTGAACCCAATAATCATTTAATGGAAAAAATTAATAGTGCTTTTAGATTTGATTTAGTAACTTGTAATTTTTCTCTTCATTATCATTTTCAAAATGAACAAAGAGTTAGAACTTTTTTACTTAATGTAGTTACAAGATTATGTGATGGAGGATATTTTATTGGAACTATAATTGATGATAATGTTATTGTTAAAAGATTAAGAAATAGAAAATATAAAGGAAATTTATATATTGATGATAAATTTAAATTTGGAAATGATTTTTATTTTTGTCAATTTTATCAAAAACATTTTCATAAAAAAGATGGTCCTTATGGAATTAAATATGGTTTTTATTTAGAAGATTCTTTAGATAAAAGAGATGAAATTGGACAAATTAAATCTGTTAAAGAATATTTAATCATTTTTCAAGAATTTGTTAATTTATGTAAAGAATATGATTTATATCTTGTTGAAAAGAAAAATTTCTTGGATTTTTATCAAGAAAGTTTAAAAAGTGGTCAATATAGAAAATTATTTAATAAAATGGTTCATTTAAATAGTGATTCAATAAGTCAACAATGGGAAATTGTACAATTATATAGAATTTTTGCTTTTAGAAAAGGAAAACAATTTGTAAATAATGAAAATAATCAAAATAAACATTTTAAATATATTCCATTTTTAAATCATACCACAATTCCTTTTAATAATTATGAACCCGAACTTATACAATCTTCATTTAAATAATATTCTTCTATATTTCATAAATTAAATTATAAATTTAAATAATTTAAAAAAATCTAATATTATATATTTTTACAACTTTAAATAATTTATAAAAAAATGGAACCATGGGATAATTATGAGTTTGATAAAATATTGTATCAAAAAAATTATATTGCTTTATATAGAGTAATAGAAAAATCAACATTAAAACCTAAAATACTCAAAGAAATTAATAAAAAAAAATATAAGAATTTTCATGGAAAAGATTTTGATGAAACATATAATGATATGATTTTTACAGAAGAACCATGGATATCAGAGAAATATATTAATATAGATGATGATTTCATTTATCTTTTGTTGGATTATAATTATATTAGCTTAATGAAATATTTAAAATTAATTGAAAATCCACTTTCTGAAGATGAAGTAAAAGAAGTTTTAATTAAAATAAATAGAAATTTAAAAGCGATCATGCAAAACAATCCAAATTATAAATTAGATAAATCGAATATTTATATATTATTAGATACAATTGAAAATTTAACAGTACAATTACTTGGAGAAAAAACAACAAACCAGATAAATGAAGTAGCTTCAATTGAAGAAATGAATACTTTAGGAAAAATAATATATTATATGCTATTTAAAAATGAAGAAGAGATTTCACAACCAAAAAAAAATATAATTGATATAAAAAATAGAATAAATTCAATCAGAGATTATAATTTAAGAGAAACACTTAAAAAATTATTATTCAAAGGTTTAACTTGGGAAGAATATTTTAGCAATCCTTGTTTTAAAAAAAAAAAGAAAAAAGAAGAATATGAGTACGAAAAATTTAAAACAAAATGTAATATTCATAATAGAAAAGTATATTATTATTGTGAAGACTGTAATGAAAATATTTGTGATGATTGTAACGATGCCCACAATGGACATAGAATCATTAGTTTTTGTAACATTGGATTAAATGACAATGAAAAAAGAAAAATAGAAAAATTAATTCAAGAAATAGAAGAAAATATTAAAAATCTACAAAAAAAAAAAGATGAAATTGTGAAAGCCTTCAAAAAAATTGAGAAAATTGAACAAAAAGAAAAAAGAAATATATTTCAAAGCAATGAAAAACTGAATTATAAAAATTATTATTTTCATAAATTAGAAAAAATTAGAGAAAAGACAAAAATAAACAAATTTTATGAAATAACAGATTATACTTTAACAAAAAATATAGGTGAAAATAGAATTTTAGCAAATTTTAATATTACAAATGATTTAATAAAAAAGCCAATTAAAATTTCATATATGGAAAATTATGAAGATCAAAAAGAAATTTTTATTGACGGTTTTGAATATAAAGTAGGAGTAAGACAGCAATATATGAAACATTCATTTCCAACAGCAAAAAATTATTTAATTGAATATAATTATGATATAAATGATTTTACAGATTGTAGGAATCTTTTTGCTTATTGTCAAATAGATAAAATAAATATAATAAATTTAAATTGTACACCAGTTATTAATATGAGTGGAATGTTTGCTTATTGTTCACAATTAAAATCAATAGATTTTTCTAATTCATTTGCAGATAATTTACAAGATACATCATCAATGTTTTATAAATGTGAAAATTTAACTGAGATTAATTTATCACATTTAAATTTGAATAAAGTTGAAAATATGAGTGAAATGTTTAGTGAATGTCATTCATTAAAATATGTTAATTTTTCTAATTCAACAACTGATAATCTGAAAGATATGAGTGATTTATTTAATAATTGTTATGAATTAGAAAAAGTAGATTTAACTAATTTTAATACTTATAATGTTATTTATATGAATAATATGTTTTATCAATGTTATAAAATAAAAGAATTAGATTTATCAAGTTTTAATACTTCTAAAGTTGAAAAGATACATAATATGTTTTATAAGTGTCATTCTTTAACACATTTAGATATATCTAATTTTAAAGTAAATAAAGTCAAAAATATCAACAGTTTATTTTTGGAATGTAAAAATTTATTATATTTGGATTTATCGAACTTTGTTTCCATTAAATATAATGTTGAAATAAATAATATGTTTAAAGATTGCAGTTCTTTAAAATATTTAAATTTATGTAATTTTGAAGCGAGGAGTATAAAAAAAATGAAAGAAATATTTAAAGGATGTTCTTCTTTAATATATTTAAATATAAGAAAATTTGATTTTTCTTATGTGAGAGATGATAATTTATTAAAAGACATTTTTAAAAATGTGAATAGAGATTGTATAATTATTTATGACAAAATGGATATAAAAATTTTCAAAGAAAAAATCGGTTTTTAAAATTTATATATTTTTAAATTGATATATTTGTTGTAGGAAGTTAATTAGTCAGTAAGTAAGTTTAAAAATCTTTTTAATTAGTTTAGTAAATTTGCCCAACAATTAGACTCATATTTAATAAATAAATTAAAAATAAAAAAATTCAATTTTATAATTTTTTCTTCCTTCTTTTTAACTTTTCCAATTTAGTTAAATTTATTATAAAAATTTTGATGAAATGATGTTTTATTATCTTTATTCTTTTCTTTCATATTTTTTTTAATCATTTTTATAATAGTAAAATAATTCAATGATTTCTAAAGTAATAATTTTTTCAGTCTTTCCATCTGATTTCTTTTTTTTTCATTTAATATCTTATCTCTTGGTTTTTTCAATGTTGATATTATCTTCTTTTTACATAAAACATCAACATACCAACTATATATTCTATCTTTTAATCTATTTTTAAATTTATCATTTATATTATATCCTTCTTTTTCTCCTAATTCTTTTAATAATATATCTTTTGTTATAAGCACTAGAAGGAATATCTTCTGTATCTAATATTTGTTTTATTCTTTTATCATACATTGTTAATTTTTCTTTAAAAATATATTCATATTTCTCCTTTAATTTTAATAATCTACATACTAAATAAGTCTCTAAATCTGGTAATCCTAATGCTATTTTTAATCTACTATTATTAGTGCTTATTGGTAATTTTAATAATTTCTTTATGTTTGTCAGA
>JAEEGK010012648.1_pt1 | contig 19144 bp, 16 predicted proteins | sample 8958771 | NCBI WGS metagenome assembly JAEEGK01 (sample SAMN16246547, study PRJNA631951) | gut metagenome | biome: gut microbiome; feature: rumen; material: SC-attached | host: Bos | place: Iran: Karaj | collected 2018-10
GCAACAAAAGCACCCCCAAAGCCCATAGCAAATGTGTGTGGTTTCACATTCATGAACTTGGATGCCGACGGAGCATGAGACGTGCACCCCATAAGCACAAAAGCAATCATCAAAAACAACCCCAGCATAAAATTTCTATTTTGAGCGTTACTCATTTTCTCTCCCCTCATATTCCTCTAGGGATTGCAGCTCTCTCACCTTCCGCCTTTCCTCCGATTCTTCCCTTTCTTTTTTCAATTTTATCTGTTGCTCTTTTTCCTGCATTTTCTCCTGCGGACTCTTTTTCCCCTTCACACCAAAAACACCCAAAGTAACAGCAAACCGATTCTGTTTATTATCTAAATCCCTACCGTAACGAAATTCCAAAGCAATTGTAGCCTTTTCTAAATGATACGAGACAAAAAATCCCCCGCCCACCTCATAGTAAAAAAGCGGATGCGGCTCAGGAATAGCAAACGCCATAAAGCCTTCCACATTATCGGACAAAGATCGTTCTATCCCATTTCTAGAAAAATGTTCCGTTAAACCAATTTTCAGTTCATTTCCAATAGGAATTTGCTGCATCAGCATAGCCCCATAAGAAACATCTTTCCAAAAATCATCACTCAAATAATTTCCAATATTCACAGGAGAATAAATAGAACTCCATGCAGAAAGGCCCACATACGGAGAGACAAAACCCAACTGAACGAACGGAGTTACTGTTTGGCCACCAAGTCCAATCGAAAAAAATCCTTTATTCCAAAAAATAGTTTCTGTTAAATCAAACACCCACTCTGAATGTTCATCAAACTGATCTGTATGACTGTCATAATACACGGAGTCATTATCCAAATTGCCTCCATATAAAGCAAGGCTCATATTTACAACAGCGTAATCTTTTTCATAACTGCTCATGAATGCCGTAGCCGATGGCGGACGCATCACAGAACTGCACCCCGACAAAACGAGCATCGTCGCCGCAAGCAGAACAACAAAATAAGCCAACCGATTCATCACTTATAAAATAGCTTTCATTTCAAAAAAATCCAATGTCGCCCATCGGCAAATTTCAACTATCCATCAGGCGTTTCATACAAGAAGGAGATGCCCCATCAAGTGGGGCATGACAAGTGCTGTTTCGCAAAGGACGAAGCACAAACAAAGTTGAATCGATTATATTCCCAACGCCGAGAAAATGATATTACTTTTTCTTTCCCGCTTTCGCAGCAGGCAATTCTGGGAGCATCGCGTCGAGCAAACGTGCGAGCAAGCCTTTATCTGCAATTTGTTCTGCGGTGACACGCAACATCGGCTTTGCGCCATCGTACGGCAATTGCAATTTTGCATCCGGGAGCATAGCTTTCGCAGCGGCCACAGGTTTCACAAGCAAGCGGTCATCGTAAATACCACCGAATATTTTTCCGTCAGCGTACAAAATGTACTCGCCCATCATTTTGCGGGTTGTCACACGGAATCCACCATCAAACAGTTCACCTTTGAACTGCAACAAAACATAATCACGAAATTTTTCAGAACTCGGCATAAAAACTACGAAGGATTTTCTTCCAATTCACGAATCTTTTCTTTCATCGTATTTGAAAATTTTTCAAATTCAGCAATATAGGATTCATAAATGCGAGCAAGGACTGCATTAAAAGCTTCTTCGTCATATACATGAGCAGCAGAATTTCTATCGCGAAGCATATTCAGCCAAGTCGATTCGTCATCCAAAAAATTGTATTTAAAACCGGCCTTAAGAATTTCACGCGGTGAACCATTTTCAGCTTCGACAATCGCATGAGCCCGCATCACTTCTTGCAATGTTTTCCATAACAATTCAAAAGTCAAACTAAATTGACCAATAACCCCCGTTCTATAAATTTCATCAGAGAGCGCAAGTTCCCTTTTGGAATTCTTCAGAACTCGAAAGCTATTTAAGAAATTATCAAACTTTTGCATAAAGAAGCAGGCCCTCCCTATCTATAGAAGTCCTTAACTTATCCGATACAATTTCATCCAGATTCACAACATCAAAAGACAAAAGAGTATCAGCCTGTTCTTCAAGCAATTCCTCAAAGCGCAAGACATTCTCACCCGAAACAGCAAGGTCAATATCGCTCCGTTCGCGATTAGTCCCACGTGCACGAGATCCAAACAGAATAACCTTATCAAGAACGCAATCCTTTGCGAACTTTCTAATCTGGTTCTGAATTTCAAGCGATAGATTCATCGTGACCTCATGGACTTTTTTCAATATACATTATTTTTTCGGACAATCAACCAGCATTTATACGGCAGAGACCAATATCATAAGACATTTTATCCTTCAAAAGCCCCATGCGAAATGGGAATTCGGGATTTCCGAATTACCATCCTTGAAAATCAACCATCTCCAATTGGCAGTTGTTCAATCACAGAAACTCCACCACCCCATTGAAAATAAGCATATTCAATTTTTTCAAATTGCCATAGGCATAAATTACTCCAGCCCATAATACCAAAGTAATCTGATACTATTCCTGCCTGCACAAAAGGCGATGCAAAGTCAAATCCAAATCCATACTTAAAATATCCCTTACTTTTTTGAAATGAAACTTGAGCACCCACAGGCCATTCAAAGCTCCTATAAGCCCAATCCTCATGCCATTCATTGGAATGCTCCACTTCTTTCACGCCTTCGGCTATATACACATCACCAGAACGATAATTAACCCGGTCTCCCAAAGTTACAAAGCCGACAACATTTGATACAAGTTCATTTTCATTCTTTTTCATAAACGCCGAAGCAGAAGGAGGATGAACAAGCATAGTGTTGCACCCCGACAAAACGAGTGCTGCCATAAAAGCCAAAGTGTAGAAAATCCATTTCATTAATAATAAAATAGCTTATTCCAAAAAAATGCAATAGCACTTCGTCGCCGCAATTTAACCAGTCATCAGAATTTTTTCACAGACAAGCCTTCATGAACGGTTATGCACCTGTTTTAACAGCATCGTAAAATTGTATATTGGGGGCCGATGATTCATCAAGTCGAAAAGCCCGTACATCGCAGCAAACTTCGCCGCATGCTGGGCAAGGAATTTTATATCGCCAAGCGCCGCTTCGCTTGGATATTTTCACGAACGCGATTTTCTAAAGTTGACCGCTCCGTGAATTTTTCCAACGTCTGGATAGACCACAAGTCCATTCTTCTGCGCCAGTTGAAAGATGTGGATATGCATCTCCAATACAACAAAATCACCAACCTAAAACTGGCGGTTGCCAAGCTGGATGGCGTGGTAATTAAACCCGGCGAAACGTTTTCCGTCTGGCGCCTGGTGGGCAGGCCATGCAAACGGAAGGGTTACAAAGAAGGCATGATGATCCACAACGGAAAAGTCGGCTCGGGCATAGGCGGCGGACTATGCCAACTCGGGAACTTGCTTTATTGGATGGCGTTGCACACGGACCTCACCATAAAAGAACGCTGGCGCCATAGTTTTGACGTATTCCCCGATGCCGGAAGAACAATCCCCTTCGCCTGCGGGGCCACGCTGTCGTACAACTACATCGACCTTCAACTGCAAAACAACACTGATCACGCATTCCAAATCAAGCTCTGGGTCGATGACGAGTATTTGAATGGGCGCATCACATGCAAGACTCCGCTCTACTCAAAGTACGAAGTCTACGAAACCGACCACCGCTTTGAACTCCAGTGGTGGGGCGGCTATACACGGCACAATTGCATTTGGAAACGCATTACCAACTTGTCTACTGGCGAAGAAACAACGGAATTGATTACCGAAAACAACGCCATCATGATGTACAATCCGATGCTGGAACGGTAGAACTATTTTTTCACAAGGCGTTCAATACATTCTTTAAACTCAGTGGCATTGCCGATATGATATTCATCTGTACCTAAGTTCGATGTATCACCATTTAAATTGTATTCCGTATTAAATTTCATTAATTCTCTATTTTCATCTCTACAGATTTCCGGAGTCATTTGGGAATCAAATACATAATCCAATGTGCATGTTCCGTTATCTGATTTCATGACTGCACTAACTTCCCCATATTCTCTAAAAAGAGAAGATGCGTGAAAAGCCTTGGTAAATTCCATTTCAAAAGTTTGTCCATTAACCGTGAACGAAATGCGATTTTTGTCCCGACTATTGATAACAACATTTGAAGTCGAAGCATATTTTTCTATATCCGCACCACCATAAAAAGTCTCTTCAGGATAGTCAAAGCCACCTAGACCAACGCCTTCATACGTTGCAATGACAACATACATGTTCGTTTCCATATAATAGGAATTCGTATAATCATCAAATTCATCCTTTATCATTGCATACGGATCTATCTCTTTTCCATTCAAATCAGTAAAAGACACAAAAAGTGAATCTTGTGTATATTCATAATACGCAATCATGCTATTCTCTCTAGCACTAAGTTGACTCTGATCAAGACATTTAATCGAATTTGTTTTGGGGATATAGCGACATGAATTTATCATTTTCCATTTGTTTTTAATCTGCCCATTCTTTCCCCCAACAAAAACGTGCCCATAACTATCCATATCTTTTTTACTGAATGCAACAAGCGTATCACCAATAAAAGCGTAATCACCATTAATACGCGAGGTATCCTTTACCGTAGCAAATTCTAGCGATTCATCTTTCTGAATACAGACATCCTTATCAAGAATTTGAAGAGCCAAATAAGACTGATTTGCCTCATCTAAAGCCATGGGCATCCGAAATCCAACAAAGCCATTGGGACTTGCAGACGGATTGGAACTTTCGCTGTCGCTACAGGCAAGTATAGCCATCATACAGACAAACAATCCAATAATGTTAAACATCTTTTTTTTCATAATTTCTCTTTTTTTGATTTCAATTTTTTTGCACTATAAAATTAACTTATTTTTGATAATTAACGGTACGTTTCTTCAGCACTTTTGCACTTGGTTTTTCGACTAGTTCATGCAGCACAACGGCCATCGCACTCACAAGAGCAATTGAAATTGCAATTTTTAGGATGTTATTTTGCACACCGCACAACGGGAAAAGCCATTGTTCTATTTCCGTATTGAACGTTTGAGCCAAGAAAAACGCATAGCTTGCGGCACTCGCATAACGGAGCGTTTTGGAGTTCTGCAATCGCGGAGACTTGAGCCCCGCTAGCGTCAACGCCATGCAGCCAAACAGCGGAACCGCAATCCAATCGTAAAGCATGTAGTTCCCGACAAAGATGTTCAACTTTACCGCCACAGAAACGCAAGCAATCAAAAGCACCGCCTCAGCGATAAACGCTTTCCAAGTCGCAACCCACTTTGCATTCACTGGGAGCGAAGCCAGAACAACGCCAATGAAAAATTCAAGGCCGCGGAAAAACGGATTGGAATAAATGGAGTCCGTCGAAAATGTATGCACTACAAGTGGCGACCAGAACAAAATAATCACGCTCAGGCCAATGGCCACAAGCTTTGCACGAGTTCCCCATTGCTTTACAACTTCCTGCATCAGCGGGAAGAACAGATACGCAAGCAGCAAGCAAGAAATAAACCACGTTCCGCCATTATGGCTGACCGGGAACAATGTCGAAAACACAGTCTGCAATCCAAGCAGTTCAATCGGCAAAAGCACCAGATTCTGGAACGCACTTTCGGAGCCCAAGCTAAGCACATACACGACCGAAACTAGGTAATACAGCGGGATGATTCCGATAAGTCTTTTCAAGTAATAATTCTTGAGCGAGTCCATCTTGAAAAGTTCGCGTCCCTGATAAGTGCGGAACAAAACGAATCCGGACAGCATAAAGAATCCGGTCATGAAAATTGCGCCCATCGAGACAAAGCCCGTCAAGGCGCCAAAGCTACAACCGTGATGAATGTGGCAATGGAACAGCTGCACCATGATAGCCGCCACCACCCGGAACAAGTCCAGCCCCGCCATACGCTGGGAAATTTTCTTTTCGTCAATAATCATACAACTAAATTATAGTTCTTACTTATTAAAAAATGCATAGTGCGTCATAAAATAAAAGCGATTTCGCGGTTCATCGAATTCTCGACCATAGCGGAATTCAATGGAGAAATTCTTATAAGTTAAGTATGTTCCGAAACCAAATTCATTATAATAATCAGAAGAGGAGCAATCAATTCCTTCATTTATTTGATCAACCTGATAAGCATTGTGTGAAATATGTTCACTCAAACCAACTTTCAAATTATCATTTATGGGATATTCTTCAATCAACATCACACCACCATAAGAAGTCGATTTGTTAGGAAAGAAGGACTCCAACGCCAAACCGCCCCAACCCTGCAACCCAATATACCGACTAACAAACCCCACAACACCTCTATGAGAGAGGTTTTCCAAAGATAAGCCTACGATTAAATGATTATATCTAAACAAAAAAGACAAATCTAAATTTCCATAAAATTCCGCACCATCATAATCATCCCATTGTATAGATTCCCCATTAACATGCTCCTTATAAATATCACCAGCACGAACAGAACCGCCGACAATAAAACTAGTCCCTATTTTATTTCTTTTTTCATGCACATTCATGAACTGTGCCGCAGAAGGCGGATGGTTTGAACACCCAGCAAAGAGCAGGGCTAACGCAAACAAGACAACAGAATAGTACTTACAAACCATTCTTCAAAATTAGATTATTTCTAACAAATGCAAGAGCATTTCGTCAGCAGATTTTATCCGCTTATCAGATTTTTCAGAATAATTGCAAAGCTACGACACTAAATCCTCGCCTTCGCGAGGACGACATATGCATAATAAAGGAGATTCCCGGTCGGAGCCGGGAATGACAATGCCACTAAACACATTCGCGAGGAAGGTATCTGAGTAGGCATCACTTCCTACCGTCTACTGCCTACTTCCTACTACTCTTCTTCCTTCACGTTCATAAGCGTCATAGCGAGTTTCCAAGTTTCCTTGTTTTCGAAGCTGTCGCGTTTGCCGCCGCCGTAACGGGCATGGGCAAATTCTTCGAGCAAAGGTTTCCAGCCATCAAGTTTATCATCGGCAACGAGGGCGTCCAAATTCACGGCAGAAGCGGCGGCAGCTCCCGTCCCGGCTGTTCCGAACTTTTCAAAGGCATATTCCTTGCAAATTCCTTCGAGTTCCAAGAGCCATTCACGGCTATCGGCCACCATCACGCGCTGCTTCAAGACCATCATCTTTTCGCGGAGGGAATTCTCGGCGGCACTCCGTTTTGCAGCCAGAGCCTGCGCCGCAGCACGACGACGCACGCGCCACACGCCCGCAGCAACCAAGCATAACGCCACTACAACGCCCACCACAATCGGCAGCATACTGACCGGAGCCTCCGCACGCAGCGGCACGCTATCGCTACGCAAGTCCAGCGACTGCCCCGTCGGCGTCGGGATTTCAAAACGCATCGCGGGGATGTTCAAGTTACCCGTATCCTGCACAACGAGCTTGTAGTTAAACGTAATCTGCGCCATTTCCTTGCCGTTTTTTACCGAACGGCTAGACTCCTGCGACATGCCGACCTGCAAAATGCCCTTGGCATTCGCCGTACTCATCGGCACCACCAAAATGGCACTGCCGTTGATACTCCACGAAACAGTCACCGGGAAAACTAGAGTATCGCCGACAGTCGCCGTAAGCGGACCGTCAGAGTTCCCTGCAGAAATCGAAATACCAAGCTGTTCCGGAGTCGGGAGAGGAGGTGCCGTAACGTTATCAGCGCCATCCGCATCGCCTACATCCGCAGAATCAGCGACATTTTCAACAGCACTGGAATCAATAGCGCTTGCGACATTCCCAGAGTTGTTCGGCTCCACCGCAAGAACAGACGAATCTTTTGGCACCACAAGCGATGCAGAATCTACAGAAACTTCCTTAGACGGCGCTGCTTTCGAAGCATTCGCCTTTTTAGACTTTGACTTGGCAGTCTTTAAATTTTCTTTCTTACTCATACTCCAATAATATACTAAAAATGGCGTTTAGATGTAAAAAATTGATTTTTGACAATTTTTACGTGAAAAATGTAAGAAAAATCAAATTACTCACGTAAATTTCGCCTTTTTTTTAAAAACTGCTTTTTAGAGCGCCATTATATATAAAATAAACCCCGGCACAATGGCCGGGGTGACAGTTCAAACAATGGAATGGCGTTTTTTGCGAAGTCCGCAATCACGCACACAGAACCTAAACGATATTAGAACGGACGGACGAACAAACCGTTCAGCAAGCCCGAATACATCGTTGTCAAGATATCGATGAAATAGCTAGAAGGTCCATTCGAAAGAGTCTTCTGCTTCGTATTCAAGCCGGTCGTGCACTTGTTGAGCCACGTCGAGTTCCCAGCGATACCCGTAGCGCACCACGCTCCATACCAGTGGTTAGAACCAGTCGTACCACTAGTGTTATCTTTACCTACGGACAAATTCCATGAATAACTTACAGCCAAAGCCTTGTCATCCGGATTGCCAGAGGCTTTCTTCGAGATAAATTCGTTCAACGTGGTAAGAATTGCGCCAGCACGCGGGTCCTGATACCAGTAATAATCCCATGCGATACGCCACGGAATACGCACAGATTCCTTATTGAACAACCAGTAAGTGTTCTTCGCAGAACCGTTATCCGGGTCTATAGCCTTGCCGTTAGCATCGCTCCAGTCCGGGAACACGCCAGTACCCCCATCCTGAACCAGCTTCATGTAAGCGTAGTTTGCATCCAGCACGCCCTGCCAATTATGCGCCGGGTCAACCGCAGCAAAGAGACGAATTGCCACCGGAGAGAAGTAGCTCAAGTTGTAAGCCGCTTTAGCAGTTTTCCATCTTGCATCGTCACCCGAATAGATGAGCAAGGTTGACGGGTTCACTTCTTTTTCCCACATGGCATTCACAAAAGTAAGCGCATCGGCCAAGTAAGCGTTTGCAGCATCAGCGTTACCGGCGGCCATCATTTTATAATACATGAGAATCAAGGACGTCGCGATATCCAAATCGGCATCGGTTGCGCTGGTATTGTCAACCGACTCCCAATAGAATGACTTGGTAATCCAAGGCATCAGCTTTACATTGTTATAGGCCCTAAACGCACGAGTGTAATTCCACAGACGGTTGTACGTATCCAAATCGTTATTGAAGTACGCCAAAAGCATGCCGTAACCCACGCCTTCGGATACCGTGCAGCCGCGTAGCTTCATTGTTGATACCGTAGCGTCCTGTACGCTACAAGCATCCTTATAGTAACCAGACTGTGTGGACCATACAACACGGCCAGCAGGTTCATACGCAGCAGTGAACACATCGCCAAAATCTCCGGCAAGGGAGGCATAATAAGTGGATTCAGTCTCTTTGGCCACAAAGTGATAACCCTTCCAAAGAGTATAAATTTCCGCGCCTTTAGCCTTATTTGCACTTGTGGCAAGCGAAGGATAATTCACCGGATTCGGAGCCGAGGCGGAGCTTGCCGGAGGCGGCTCGACTGCAGAACTTGCCGGAGGCGGAACCGCAGCAGAACTCTCCGGAGGCGGAACAACCGCAGAACTTGCCGGAGGAAGCACTTCAGCGGAACTCTCAGGAACCGGGACAGCAGCAGAACTTTCAGGAACCGGGACCGTAGCGGAACTTGGAATTACCGGGAATACCGGTGCGGATTCATCATCACCGCAAGCTCCAAGAAAAAAAGCCGAGCCTACTAAAACCGGCAACAAAATATGTTTGCGAATCATAAAGCCTCTCTAAAAATAGGCCCAAAGAATCAGGGCCAGTAAATGCCAATGTAATATATATAAATATAGTTCTTATCGCTTCTAATGAAAGTAAAAAATGAACATTTCTGTGATGCAACGCAATTAAGAAACTATAGTAAAAGAAAAAAGTAAATGCTCATAAAAAAGCCGACCCCGGCAACAATGGCCGGGGTGACAAAAGTAAAGGTAAAAATATTAATGTCGTTTACTATAATTTTATTTCAACACAATCATGTCGGTGAAATTGGCGGACTTGCCTGCAATGCGGACCATATAGACACCGGCATCGAGGTCAGCAAGGCTGAAAGCGGATGAAACGTCACCTTTCGCAACAACTTGACCCTGGAGATTGAGAACTTCGGCGGTACCGGCGGATACACCCGTGAAAGAGAGAGTACGGCCATTCAGGATAGCCTTGGCAACAACAGCCTTAATTGCCGGAGGGGTCGAACAACAAGTAAAATTCGGTTCCAACACACAAACAGGCAAAAAACCACAAGCCCCCTTAGGACCGACACCACAAATGCGGAACTTATATTCGGCCGGAATAGCCTGAATCTTGAACTTCACAGCAACGAGCTGCTTAGCGGCATCAGGACCCGACATCTTCACGTCGCCCTTGTACCAAGTCGGCTGCTTGAAATCTTCCCATGCAAGGTCCGCAACGTTACCAGCAGTAGCCTTCTTGAGATGTGCAGACGGATTTGCGTACAAAATGTCAGCATCAACAGAACCGAGACCAAGTTCGAGTTCCGGAGCAGCTTCAGAAGCATAGCTAATGCAAATGCCACCCCATTCAGTAGCGTCACCGGCTTCCGGATCGCCACCGCCTTCGGCTTCACCGAGAACGTTAAAGCCTATACCGACGAACGGGTTATAAGTCAAATTGCCCTTATCGAGGACTGCAGTACCGCAAACGCCGCTGCACCAAACGATAACGTCAGAAAGGTCACCACCATCGAGCGGTTCAGCAGATACACCGTCAGCCCATACAACCTTGGAGGCACCCTTGTCGTTATGATCGTCGTAGGCAAACCAGTAACCAGAAGTTTCAGTACCGTTATCAAGGCCCGTTACAACCTGCGGAGCACCTTGGGCGCCGTCCCACAAGTCAAAGGCAAAAGCCGTAGATGCTGCGAGAAGAGCAGCCGCAATTGTGAGTTTCTTATTCATAATTCTCTCTCTTTTTTTAATTGTTTAGCCCATTTTGGGTAGTTCGCTCAACAATATATTTTTTTTTTGCAAAAAATGCCATACCAAAAAGGCTCTGAAAAAAAAATTTACACAATCATGACAAAACCGCGATATCGGCTTAGTTCGTGGATTCGAGAGCATTTTTGTAACAAACAAACTAAAAACAAGTTATTTACTGTGTTCTACATCACAACTAAAAGAAATGCACCCCTTATAATATGCATCAGATATTTTCTTTTAACTCATAGATAACTACATTACTAATAATGCCCCCGTGTTCAACGGTAAACAAAAAATTAAGCTAAATAGTTTACTATCTTGATTTTAATTAGATAATTTTTTGTCAAAAACAAAAGGAAACATACTCATGAAGTTGACAAAGCTACTGACAAGCCTTCTGGCATGCACGGCTATAACGGCCTATGCTGCCGACGCACCGATTGCGGTTCCGAAAAAGGCCGGTCCCGTATCCTATTACGGTGCCCTCCACACCAGCGGTAACAAAATAGTTGGCGCAAAGAACAACCAGCAGGTCATGCTCCGCGGCGTAAGCCTTTTCTGGTCTGACGCGACCGGTGCAGCCTACTACAACCCGACCGTCATTTCATGGGCTGTAGATAACCTCAAGATTGACGTGTTCCGCTACGCAATGGCAATCGAATATTACGATTCCGATGGCGGTACCAAAAACAAGGTCGACGCAGGCAACTCCTATAAGGGAGACCCGGACGGTCAAATGAAAATGGTCGACAAGATGGTCAAGGCAGCCATCGAAAACGACGTCTATATCGTGATTGACTGGCACAGCCACAGAGCCCATGTGGAATCTTCTATTGCAAAGACATTCTTCCAGACCGTTTCTAAAAAATACAAAGACGTTCCCAACGTCATTTACGAAATCTATAACGAACCCGTTAGCGGTAGCGGTGGCGACTGGGGTGCTGTGAAAAGCTACGCCAACACGATTTGCCCCCTCATCCGCGCCAACACGGAAAACTTGATTATCGTCGGAACCCCGAACTGGTCACAGCACCCGGAACAGGGCGCAAGAGACCCGGTCAACGCGACAAACATCGCCTACGTTTTGCACTTCTACGCAGCAACGCACTCCAAGGGTAGCTACGGCGGAAACGTTTCCAGCGCTCTCAGTGCAGGTTATCCGGTGTTCATCAGTGAATGGGGTACAACCAACGCCGATGGTAATGGCGACCCCAACACCAACGCCTCCAGCGAATGGACCAGTTTCATGGACCAGAACAACATTCCGAACTGCAACTGGAGCTTGCGCCAGCAGACCTCCGATGTCGATCAGAAGAGCGAAAAATCGGCCATCTTCGCAGGAACCAAATCTCTCCATACTACGGCAGAACTCGATGCCGCCACTTACACCGCTTCGGGTAACTTCATCAAGAGCTATCTCACCAAGAACGCTCGTTCCTGGGCAGACTCCCTCGTCAAAGGCAAGAACACCGGTAGCTGCGCCTTCAAGGCAACAACAGCCAAGCAGTCCGACGGAAAGGTTTCGGGCGTCCTCAAGTCCGGCTGTACCTACACCTCCAGCAACGAAAAAGTGGCATCGGCTTCGGGTAGTGACATCGTCGTCGGAGATGACGGTTTAGCCATCTTCACGGGCAACGACGGTTCCCAGTCCATCGTGACGGTCAAGGCTGTCGCAGGCCAGACAATCACGAACCTCGAAGACATGACATGTCTGTATCCGAATACTTGCAACTCGGGCACAAAGTCAAGCCAGATGGCTGACTTTGAAACCACCGACGGAAATGGCGATAAGGATTACCCATTGACAACGGAAGACAAGACTGAACAAGGTGCCAAGTTTACGCTTACAGCACTTGACCCGACTATCGTTTCTGTCAGCAAATCTGCATGCAAGAACTCCAAATGCTCCAGCGCCCAAAAGAATCAGCAAGTTTGGATGTTGCATTTCAAGAGCTACGGCACAGGAAGAATCGTCGCATCGGCCCCTGCTGTAGCGGGCTTCCGCGCCATGCAGGATACCTTCGAAATCAATTACAAGAAGGGTATCGATAAGATGACGAACAAATTCAAGAATATGAAGCTTGCAGTGGGCGCATCCGTCACAGAAGGTTTCCCTGCAACATCCCTTAATGGAAAGTCTCCTGTCACTTACACATTCAATGGCAAGCCGACTACAAGTTACTTGACTCTGCAGAGCCCGGGCCTTACCGCTGGTAGCCAGAATGCAGTTGTCGCCATTACGGCAACTGCACCGGAATCGGAAAACTATTCCGCAGTGGAACAAACGGTCACGGTTGTCATTGGCGATAGCGCTGCCGCAGTGAACATGCAGGAATATCAAGAATTCCTCAATCCGCTCATCAGCATCAAGCCGGTCCGCAAGATTGCAAACAAGCTTCAGGCTAGCATGAACGGCACGACGCTCCACTTCACGACCAAGAATACCGGTCTTGTGAACATCGACATCTATGATGTTCTCGGCGCAAGCGTGATGCAGAAGTCTGACATCTACAGTGCCGGAAGCCATGCCGTTGACTTGAAGAACCTCCCCAACGGTTCCTACACGCTGATTGTCCGTCAGGGCAGCCACAAGGCAGCCATCCGCTGGACGAACAAGTAAGCGTTCATACAAGCGGGCTAGCCCGCTTCTTGACAAGATTTAAAAAGCTCCAGCCTCAGGCTGGAGTTTTTTCGTTAGAAAAACTGATCCCGGCATCCCGGAATAAATCCGGGACAGGCTCAGGCCGGGATGACAATGCTAATGCGAGGATGGGATAATCAGAATAACGGAACTACGCCATTTGCACGATAGCGTTTTTCGCCGTTGCGAATGATAACGTTGTTGCGGTTTCTTTGTACGAAGGGGGCATTTATTTTCGGAGCTGTTTTCGAAAGAGAATGAGGAATAGATGTCCGATCGCAATTTCCCATGACAAACTTTCCGATATAAGCATCGCTTTCTAAATTGCCCACGTAAGGATTTTTATTTGCAAAATGGATGCAATCCTCAGGGTTCTTTTCACTGCAAACTTTTAATTCAACATCCAAACGGACTCCAGACCAGTTCGAAAAACAGCCCACATCCGCCTCGATAGAAAGTTCATTGTTGCCGTCAAAGGTCATCACCGTATCGGCGCCCTTGATTTCAATTTTACGGCTATGAACCTTCATGAAATCGACATGCTCAAGCGGTTTATTGATATTGAGTGCAGCGATTGTATCTAGCGGTCCGATATTAGTCATTCCGTGAACATATAACGACACCTTCATCTTGCGCGTCAGGTTTCCAAAGCCCACGTTCTGGATGCGCAATTTCGCACGTAAAATTCCGTCACTTCCCACCGTATCGCACAGCCACGATTCGCGCAGCACAAAGCGGTAACCCAAGTGGTCGTTGATGTACTTGAAACCCGTCAGAGAATCGACACGAGCCGGGTCGTAATCAAAATCTTTTTGTTTGAACAAAGTCTTTTTCCAACTGTTAATTAAGTTGTTATTCCATTGGATGTTCAAGTAACTTGTATGCGTACGGAAACCTTCGTATGCAAGGAACTCCGGCGTGTTGATAACCTGATAGCCGCTCGCCGTTGTCAAAGCCTCGCCGCCGTACGGCGTGTTGATGCCGTACTTTTCGAGCCACGCGACACCTTCTTCGCGACAGATGGATGTTTTGCAATCAGCCCCCCAAGTACCGTAATCGTATTGCGTTCCCAAGTAGCCGTCGTTGAACATGCCCACGCGGTACATCGTATCGCCTTTGGCTTTCGCAATTTCTGCGAACTTTTCACCGTCAATGTGGAAATCTACGCCCCAGTTGTCAAAGCCGAGCACCTTCGCCGAATAATTGCCCGTGCGCGTGAGAATTTTGAGTTCGGGCGGAGTGTTGCGGAGCATCAAGTTCGTCGCTTCGGCAACGCGGTCGTAAGTGATGCTCGTGTCGGAATGCATTTCACCGTAGGCGCCATGCATACCCATTTCGAGAGCTAGAATTACGTCGGTATTTTTCGAGAGCACTGGAGCGAGCTGTTTCACATGTTTGAGCACCCACTCGTGTTCAGGGGTCACGTTGCTGCGGCCATTGTACCACGGGTCATAACAAATTCGCACAATCACAAAGCCTTTGTTCTTGCGGATGTTGTCAAACGTCGTCTGCAATACGTTAAGCGCATCTTCTGTAAGGTCTTGGCTCTTGCCCCTGAGCGTATCCTTCTTGCCACCCGTCGTGTCGATCCCAAGCCATGCACGGCTGCTGAATTCCGAAATCTCGGCACGGAGGTGCAAAAGCTTGCCGTAAGGTTTTTCAATCGGCTTGCCTCCCGAAGGCTTGAGGTGCAGCACCTGCGGCGTATAGAACCCCCGGTCGTAATTGGGGAGCGTTTGCATCGCATCGGTCGTGTCGATGTCCTGCTTTACAAGGCCAGCGGCAAATGCAGAAACAGGAGCAAGCAGAATCGCTAAAGCGAGGGCAAATAATGCGGTCTGTGTAAAACGTGAAAAATGCACGGTACCCCTCCAATGAGAAAAGCATCTGAGAACGAATCATATCCGTAATATATAATAAAAGACTAAAAACGAAGGATGAAAAACGAAAACCCTTCCGTTTCCGGAAGGGTCTTACTGAATCAGGGGTCTCGTAATTTTTAGCTCTCGTAATTAGAACTGTGTAATGAATTCCCAACCGATGTCGGATGCCCACATTTTGCCGTTTTCACGCATATCCCACTGGTGGCCGCCATTGAACGTGCACCACTTCACAGGGAAACGCGGATCGACCGTCTTGTAGTCATAGCACACATGGTTGCCTCCGGTGTACTCGGTCGCCTTTTCGCTTGTGCAGTCCGTATGGCCTTCAGGACCGTTGTTCCTCAAAATCCTGTCGCGGGCGCTACGTCCCATGCTCGGCGGGCACGTGCCATCGCTCAGGCCCACAGTTCCCATCCAAGCGATAGGCTTACCGGAGTTCTTCGGAATGTAGATGACCTGGTCAGCCGTCGCGAACACCACTACGCCACGCAAACGATGCTGGAACGTTTGAGCAAGCGAGTTCGAGTACATGGCGCCAAAGCTAAAGCCAGAGGAGAACACGCGCGACGTATCGACGCAGAGGTTCTCGTTCAGGTAAGTGAGGATTTCGTCAAAGAAGAGGTGGTCCTTGTTGTCACCGCAGCGCCATGGCATCTGGTCCGTGTAACCATGCGGGGCCACGAAAATCGTATTCTTTTTATCCTTGTCGCGATAGCCGTAATAATGTTCGTTCTTTGCGACGTTCTGAGCGGAACCGCCCATGCAGTGCATGCCGAACACCAAACGGTAAGGCTTGTTCTTGTCGTAATTTTCAGGGAGGTCAAGATAAACTTCGTGCTCGATTCCACCGCCCTTGAACTTGAAGTAATTCTTGAGCGTGTTGTCCTTGCCGCAGCCCTTGCTCGGCGTAGGTTCGTTCTTCAGCGGATAGCCAAATGCGTAAGTTTGTTCCGTGGCTATTTTCGTGAGCTTCACATCGACAGTCGTATCGAGCGTGCCCAGCGGAACGGTGAGCGTGTCATAGCCTTCTGCAACAAAGCGGAGCGCTTCGCCCTTCTCGGCTTCCTTCATGAGGGCGTTTCCGCTTGCCCGCGAGCCGATGGAACTGCTGAAGCCCCTGTCCGTCGTGAACTTGAAGTTCTGCTTGGCATTGCCTACAGAAACTTGAGCAAAATACGTGCCACGAGCTTCGATGCCCTTGCTCAAATCATACGTCCCCGATCCCTGCAAAAACTTTTTGAAAACCTGGTTTCCGAGAGAGTTGTAAATTTTCACCTGCACTGGCGAAGTACTGCTCTGGGAATAAGATAGAATACCGTTGTTAATGCTGATGTACCCGACGGAATTTCTGAAAGCAGGATGAATAGCGACACCCGGCGAATCCGCAGGCGGTGTTGTTATCTCGTCTTCGTGAATTGTGAACTTGCCATGACGATCCGTCGTGGCATTCTTGCCTTCCTTGAGGAGGCTCACCGCGACACCCTTGAGGGCCTTGCCCTGGTCGTCGGAAACGGTTCCCGTTATGGTGTAAGCTGATGCTGAGCCGCAGAATGCTAGAAGACAAGCGGCGCCCAACAGTTTTGGTGTTTTGGTAATCATTCGCACTCCTTTTTACCAAACACCTCAGCACCAGACTACTCAATACAAATTAAAATAATTTCGACCGTGAGAAAAAACACACGCACCGCTTCGTAGTCATGGATAAATTGTCCATAAAAAGATTTTTACATTTACATATTTCTAAAAAACGTACATCTAGGTTACACAAACAAAAAACCGCAGCGGCTTAGGCTGCGGCTTTTCTAATAGTTGCGGGACCTGTTATAAACAACTGATCCCGACACAAGGCCGGGATGACAGTTCGCATAGGATGACACTATTGGCGATGCCGGAACAAGTCCGGCATGACAAATTGTGTTACTTCTTGCTACGATGGCTGTTCTTGATCCATTCGGTCTTGTGGACTTCCGGGATGTCGTCGAGCAAGCGGAGCGTGTGCGGTTCGTTCGTGTTGTCGAGCACTTCAGCAGGAGTACCCTGATTCACGATCTTACCGTCGTGCATGATGAAGATACGGTCAGAAACGTAGTTTGCAAGACCGATATCGTGGGTCACGAACACCACGGTCATCTTCAGTTCGTCTTTCAACTTGCGGAGGTAATCGAGGATGTTTGCACGCACGCAGGCATCGACCATGGAGGTAGCTTCGTCAGCGATAAGCACCTTCGGACGGAGAGCGAAGATACGGGCGAGAAGCATACGCTGCATCTGACCGCCGGAAAGTTCGAACGGATACTTGCCTTCGATATCAGCCGGGGTAACGTTCACAGCCATGAGACCTTCGTCAACGCGGCGACGGACTTCTTCCTTGGACGGTTTGTCCTTGAGGATGTTGAGAGCGTCTTCGAGCTGGCTACGGATGGTGAAGAACTGGTTGAAGCAGCCGAACGGGTCCTGGAACACAGACTGAACTTCGTTCCAGTGGTCCTTCAAGTTCTTGATCGGCTTGTCGCGATAGAGGAACTGGCCGCGAGTCGGCTGGTAGAGGCCGAGCATGATCTTTGCAAGCACGGACTTGCCGCAACCGGAACCACCCACGATGGAGATGAATTCTTCGTCGTAGATGTCAAAGGAAACGTCCTTAACGGCAGTCTTCAAGTTCTTGCCGGCACCGAAGTCCTTGCTGATGCGCTTGGCAGAAAAAACAATGGGCTTATCACTTTGCATAATCGCACCTCACGTCACGATCGCCGACAATGCGGAGATTCTGGGTATTCTTCTTGCAATCCGGGCATGCCTTGCTGCAACGCGGAGCGAAGCGGCAGCCCACAATCTTGTTCTTGAGGCTCGGAGGAGCACCTTCGATAGCCACCGGATGGCGGCCACGCTGGGAGGCTTCGGTACTGAGCATAGCGCCCATGAGAGCCTGCGTATAAGGATGACGCGGATCCTTGACGACCTGTTCTGCCGTACCCTTTTCGACGATTTCGCCGGCGTACATGATGGCAATGTTGTCTGCCACGTGGTAGAGGAGCGGAAGTTCGTGGGTAATGAAGATCATCGTCGAGAAGATGCCCTTGTCAAGAAGATCGAAAATCATCTTGATCACTTCTTTCTGCGTGGAAACGTCCAAAGCAGAAGTCGGTTCGTCAGCGATAACCATTTGCGGGTTCAAGAGCGTGGAAATACCAATCACGGAACGCTGGCGTTCACCGGCGGTAAGCTGGATCGGGAAAGAGTTCAAAACGCGTTTCGTGTCCATGCCGAACAAGTCAAAGCGTTCGCAAAGGCGGTCATAGACTTCCTTCTTGTCAATCGTCTTGCCGGGCTGCTGGTGGGCAGCAATCACGTCGGCAGCGATATCCTTGATCTTGCGGACCGGGTTCAGGGCGTTGAATGCACCCTGCGGAATCATCGAGACCTTCTGAGCGAGGACGTTTGCACGGACGTCTTCGATGCTGCGGTTCATGAGGGATTCCATCTTGTCGCCGCTCTTGACGCGAACGTCACCGGATTCCGGATAAAGCGGCGGAATGCACATACCCATAAGGCCAGAGACGAGCGTCGATTTACCGCAACCCGATTCACCGGCGATACCGAGAATTTCCCCCTGCTTCATGGAGAAGGACACGTCTGTAACAGCGTGAGTCTTGTCTCCAAAACGGCCGAGGTAGTAAAGACCCAAGTGGTCAACTT